>ERZ772865.2156-NODE-2156-length-17949-cov-16.585280_pt1 | contig 17949 bp, 17 predicted proteins | sample MGYA00512133_ERZ772865 | MGnify/ENA primary metagenome ERZ772865 (study PRJEB29015, sample SAMEA2737722) | human gut metagenome | biome: human gut; feature: human-associated habitat; material: faeces | place: China | collected 2012 ...
CCACCCGCTCCATCACGTCGCTGTCCACCTGCCCCATCCGCTGGCGCAGACGCTGCTTATCCAGCGTGCGCACCTGCTCCAGCAGGATCACCGACTCCTTGGGCAGACCATACCGCATGGCCTGAAGCTCGATATGTGTGGGCAGCTTGGCCTTGCCCATCTGCGAGGTGATGGCCGCCGCGATCACCGTGGGGCTGTGGCGGTTTCCCGTGTCGTTCTGCACGATTAGTACCGGTCTGACGCCGCCCTGCTCGCTGCCCACCACCGGGCTGAGGTCGGCGTAATAGATCTCTCCGCGCTTGACAGTTGTATCCACAAAGTTCACACTCCGTATCGTCTCGCGCCGGGCCCAAAGGCCCGCCGCGCTGGAAGTACCCAACATGTATCAGGTCACTTCCATTGTCCCCGGCCTGCCGCCGGTTTATACGCCCCCGCGCCAATTGCCTGCGCAGGGGCTGTTCTATCCTATGCCCGTCCCCCGCCGCAAGTGCCGCCCCGCGCCGCAACACACAGGAAAAAAACGAAAAAAGGACTACCACATCTTGTATTTCTATGGTATACTATCTACGTGTGCAATGCCCCGGCACAGCACGCCGGGAGAAACAGGAGGAGCAAAGAGATGAAATGCCCCTATTGCGGATATAAGGAAAGCAAGGTGGTGGACTCCCGCCCCGCTGACGAGAGCAGCAGCATCCGCCGCCGCCGGGAATGCCTGAAGTGCGAAAAGCGCTTTACCACCTATGAAACGGTGGAAAGTCTGCCCATGGTGGTCATCAAAAAGGACGGCAGCCGCCAGAGCTTCGACCGCAGCAAGGTGCTGCGGGGCATCCAGCGCTCCTGCGAAAAACGCCCGGTGTCCGCGGCGGACATGGAGCGCATGGCCAGCGAGATCGAGCAGGAGCTGCAGAACTCCCTGGAGCGGGAGGTCAGCACCGTGGTCATCGGCGAAAAGGTCATGGAGAAGCTGAAAAAGGCCGACGAGGTGGCCTATGTCCGCTTTGCCTCGGTGTATCGCCAGTTCAAGGATATCAACACCTTCATGAGCGAGCTGAACAAGCTCCTGAGTGAGAAATAATTATAGAATGTTCCGCAGGCTCAGGCGCTCCAGTTCATCCAGCTGCTGCAGCTGCTGACGCAGCTGGGCCAGCTCCGGCAGCAGGTCGTCCCCCTGCCGCAGACGGCACAGGGTCCGGCAGCGGGACAGGGTCACCTGGGCCGCGTCCAGGGTCTCGTGGTGGATGACCACATGGAGGAAGTCCTGGGCCGACTCCCAGTCGGCGGACAGGTCGTCCATGGCCTCCCGGGCCATGTCCCAGCGCTCCTGCTCCGCCAGCTGGGCGATCTGGTCCGCCTGGTCCATCCACCGGTTGGTCCGGCGGTTCAGAGCCGCCGCGTTGAGAATGCACAGGGCCAGCAGCACCGCCAGCACCAGTGAGGGCACGATCAGAAACCGCTTCATACGTCCTCCTTGGCCTGGCAGATCACGTTGCCCCCCTGGTCCAGGGACAGGAAAAACACCTGAGACGGGTCCGTCAAGTGCTCCCGCTTCAGCTGCTTCCGCAGCCACGCGTCGTCCACGTCCATTTTCTTCATGTTGTCCCGCAGCAGCCGCCCGTCGTTGATCAGCAGCACCGGAAGAAGCGGCTCGGTGACGTTCAGGGACAGCTGACGGGGCGTTACCGGCTGGGCCTGGGACCGCAGCAGCACCGACACCTGGCCGCTGGTCTCCAGGACGGCGTACTGCACGTCCTTCAGGTCGGTGACCCCCTGGCCCCGCAGCTCCTCCAGAAGCTCGTCCACCGTCATGCGGTTGTGGCGCATGGCCCGCTGCTGGAGCTTCCCGTAACGGACGACGATGGCCGGTTCCCCGCAGATCAGGGACCGGAACCGCCCGCTGCGGAAGCTGATATAGCTTAAAAGCGTGGTCAGGGCCAGCAGGGTCAGAATGGGCACCACGCCATTGATCAGCGGCGAGTCGAAGTCCTGCATGGGCACCGACGCCAGGTCCGACAGCAGCATGGTCAGCACCAGCTCGATGGGCTCCAGCTCGCCGATCTGGCGCTTGCCGGTCAGGCGCAGCCCCGCGATCAGCAGCAGATACAGGATGATGGTGCGGAAAAAAGCAGTGGCCATGAGCATTCCCCCTTCTATGGCCAGTATGCGCCGATGGGGGAAAGTTATACGGATTCAACCGGCCCCAGGCCGTTTGATATACAGAACGCAGAACCGGAGAAAGGAGGCCCCCGGGAAAATCCCATACCAAGCGCCATGTGCCTGCCGTTTCCCGGCAGGATAACGAGGAGGAGAGAGGATCGAACCTTCGGCGGGAGCTCTCCCGCGCCGTCCGGGCGCGCACGCAGCGGGCAAATATGCGGGTGACCGCAAAACAGAGACGCTGCGACCGGAAATCGAGGCAAATTGTCTGCGTATTTGTCCTCCCCATTATCAGAAATCAGGAGGAATCATCAATATGTGTGGAATCGTAGGATATGTTGGCCGTCAGGAGGCCGCCCCCATTCTGCTGGACGGGCTGGAGCGGCTGGAATACCGGGGCTATGACTCCGCCGGTATCGCCGTGTGCGGCGATGGCGTGCTGCGCCTTTGCAAGAAAAAGGGCCGGGTGGCGGCTCTGCGGGAGCTGACCCATGACGGCGAGGACCTGCCCGGCACCCTAGGCATCGGACACACCCGCTGGGCCACCCACGGCGAGCCCAACGACGTCAACGCCCATCCCCATATGAGCCAGAGCGGCAAGTTCGCCGTGGTCCACAACGGCATCATCGAAAACTTCATCACCCTGAAGGAGGAGCTGCAGCAGAAGGGCTATGTGTTCCAGTCCGAGACGGACACGGAGGTGGTGGCCCAGCTGCTGGACTATTACTACAGCGACTGCGGCGACTTCTTTGAGGCCATGAACCGGCTGCTCCACGCGGTGGACGGGGCCTATGCCCTGGGCATCATCTGCGCCGACTATCCCGACCGGCTGGTGGCCGCCCGGAAGGACGCCCCCCTGCTGCTGGGCTTCGGCGACGGCGAGAACTTCATCGCCTCCGACGTGACGGCCCTGATCCGCCACACCCGGGACATCGCCTATATGGACGACGGGGAGCTGGCCATCCTGTCCCGCAGCGGCATCCGGGTATACGACCGCCAGCTGCGCCCGGTGGAAAAGAAGCACCACCATGTGGACTGGGAGGTGGACGCCGCCGAAAAGGGCGGCTATGCCCACTTCATGCTCAAGGAGATCATGGAGCAGCCCGCCGCCATCCGCAAGGCCACCGCCGCCCGGATCCAGGGGGGCCGCGTGGTGCTGCAGGACCTGACCATGACCCCGGAGCAGATCCGGGCCATGGGCCGCATCTACATCGTGGCCTGCGGCTCGTCCTATCATGTGGGCATGGTGGGCAAATATAACCTGGAGCGGATGCTGCGGCGCAGCGTGGAGGTGTGCCTGGCCTCCGAGTTCCGGTATGCCGACCCCATCGTGGGGGAGGGGGACCTGGTCATCGTCATCAGCCAGTCCGGCGAGACGCTGGACACCATGGCCGCCCTGCGGGAGGCCAAAAAGCGGGGGGCACGCATTCTGTCCATCGTCAACGTGGTGGGCTCCTCCATTGCCCGGGAGTCCGACGACGTGCTGTATACCTGGGCCGGGCCGGAGATCGCCGTGGCCACCACCAAGGCCTACAGCACCCAGATGGCGGTGCTGAACCTGCTGGGCCTGTATTTCGGCGAGGTCATGGGCACCGTGGATTATGAGACCTACACCGCCATGGTCCGGGATATCCTGGATCTTCCGGAAAAGCTGGAGCAGGTGCTGGCCCAGGCGGACCGGATCCGGGAGATGGCCAAGGATTTCGCCGGACGGGACGACGTGTTCTTCATCGGCCGGAACCTGGACTATGCCCTGAGCCTGGAGGGAAGCCTGAAGCTCAAGGAGATCAGCTATATCCACTCCGAGGCGTATGCCTCCGGCGAGCTGAAGCACGGCACCATCTCCCTGATCGAGGAGGGAACGCCGGTTATCGCCCTGAGCACCTACGGGCCTCTGTTTGACAAGGCCATGAGCAATGTGGTGGAGGTCCAGGCCCGGGGCGCCCGCGTCCTGGCCCTGACCACCGAGACCCACCGGGACGCCATGGCCGCCCGGACGCCCCGGGTGCTGACGGTGCCGGACGTGGAGCCTATGCTGCTGCCCCAGCTGGGGGTGGCTCCCCTGCAGCTGCTGGCGTACTACATCGCCCTGGAGCGGGGCTGTGACATCGACAAGCCCCGGAACCTGGCCAAAAGCGTCACCGTGGAATAACATCGCGTAAAACCGAGGAAATTATGAACAACATCAACATTGTACCCATGACGGCGGACCATCTGGACGCCCTGGAGCAGCTGGAGCGCACCTGCTTCTCCCGGCCCTGGTCCCGGAAGATGCTGGCCGAGGAGCTGGACAACCAATGCGCCGCCTTTTTAGTGGCGGAGGACGCCGCCACCGGCCAGGTGATCGGCTATGCCGGGCTGCTGGTGGCCGCCGACGAGGGGTATATCACCAATGTGGCGGTGTTTCCCCAGTATCGCCGCCGGGGCGCGGCGGGAAAGCTCCTGGACGTGTTCCTGCGCTTTGCCCGGGCCAACCATCTGGCGTTTTTGACCTTAGAGGTGCGGCCCAGCAACGCCGCCGCCATCGCCCTGTATACCCGGTTCGGCTTCCGGGAGGCCGGACGCCGCCGGAACTACTATGACCTGCCCAAGGAGGACGCCCTGATCCTGACCCGGACCTTTGAGGAGGATGACCAGTGAACATTTTAGCCTTTGAATCCTCCTGCGACGAGACCGCCGTGGCGGTGGTGCGGGACGGGCGGACGGTGCTGTCGGACGCCATCCTGTCCCAGGCGGATATGCACGCCCTGTATGGCGGCGTGGTGCCGGAGATCGCCTCCCGGAAGCATGTGGAGGCCATTGCCGGTCTGACGGATCAGGCCCTGCGGGAGGCGGGCCTGACCCGGCGGGACATTGACGCCGTGGCCGTGACCTATGCCCCGGGCCTTATCGGCGCGGTGCTGGTGGGGGTCAGCTTCGCCAAGTCCGCCGCCTATGCCCTGGGGGTGCCCCTGATCCCGGTGCACCACGTCCGGGGCCACATCGCCGCCAACTATCTGGCCTTTCCGGAGCTGGAGCCGCCGTTTCTGGCCCTGGCCATGTCCGGCGGCAACACCCTGATCGTAGACGTAAAGGGCTACACGGATATGGAGGTCCTGGGGGCTACCCGGGACGACGCGGCAGGGGAGTGCTTCGACAAGGCCGCCCGGGTGCTGGGCCTGCCGTACCCCGGCGGGAAGCCCATGGACCAGCTGGCCGCCCGGTCCCCCGGCGGGAAATACGTCCTGCCCCGGGCCCATGTGGAGGGTGCGCCCCTGGATATGAGCTTCTCGGGCCTGAAAACCGCCGTGGTGAACCTGGCCCACAACGCCCAGCAGAAGGGGGAGCCCCTGGACGCCGCCGCCCTGGCCCATGACTTCAACCAGGCGGTGTCCGATGAGCTGGTGCCCCGGGCCATGGAGGCCGCCCGTCTCCGGGGCCGCCGGTGCATCGTGGCCGCCGGAGGGGTGGCCGCCAACACCATCATCCGGGGAGACCTGGAGAGGGCTTGTGAAAAGGCCGGATACCGGCTGTATCTGCCGCCCCTGCAGCTGTGCGGCGACAACGGCGCCATGATCGGGGCCCAGGGATACTATGAGTATCTGGCGGGCCGCCGGGCGGGGCTGGACCTGAACGCCTACGCCACCATGGAGCTGGACGATATTTTCTATTGAGAAAAAGCGACCCCGGCGAATTTCCGCCGGGGGCGCTTTGCACTGATCTGCCTGTTTCGTTTTGTCCCGCTTCCGCCCGGGACAAAACCGGCCCTGCCCGGGACGTCCCTCTTTGTCCCGGGACGGCTTCCCCCGGATTGACGGCGGGGCGGCGGGTGTGTTATACTGGGGACAAATCCAATTTATGGAGGGAAACCATCATGGAAGTTACCCAGCGTTTTCTGAAATATGTGTCCTTCGACACCACCTCCAGCGAGATGTCGGACACCGTCCCCACCACCGACCACCAGAAGGTTCTGGGCCGGTATCTGGCCCAGGAGCTGGCGGAGCTGGGCCTGGAGGGGGCCCACATGGACGATAACGGCTATGTGTATGCCCTGCTGCCCGCCACCCCCGGGTGCCAGGCTCCGGCCCTGGGCCTCATCGCCCACATGGACACCTCCCCCGCCGTCAGCGGGGCGGACATCCATCCGGAGATCGTCACCTATCAGGGCGGGGACCTGCCCCTGAAAAAAGCCGGGAGCCTGAAGGTGAAGGACTTCCCCTTCCTGGAGCGGTACATCGGTCAGGAGCTGATCGTCACCGACGGCACCACCCTGCTGGGAGCCGACGACAAGGCGGGCGTGGCGGAGATCGTCACCGCCTGCGAATATCTGCTGGCCCATCCGGAGGTCCCGCACCGGGCCATCGCCGTGTGCTTCACCCCCGACGAGGAGGTGGGCAAGGGCGCCGATCACTTTGATCCGGAAAAGTTCCCCGCCCGGGTGGCCTACACCGTGGACGGCGGCGAGCTGGGGGAGATCGAGTACGAGAACTTCAACGCCGCCGCCGTGACCCTGACGGTGGAGGGCGTGAACATCCATCCCGGCTCCGCCAAGAACAAGATGAAAAATGCCATCCTGCTGGCCAACCAGTTCATCTCCCTGCTGCCTGCGGCGGAGGCTCCCGCCCACACGGAGGGCTACGAGGGCTTCTACCATGTGACGGACCTGGCCGGAAACGAGAGCCAGGTGGTGCTGCACGCCATCATCCGGGACCATGATCTGGAGAAATTCAACGCCCGGAAGGCCTTTGTGGAGCGGCTGACCGCCTATCTGAACGATCAGTGGGGCCAGGGCACCTTCCGCCTGGACATGAAGGACAGCTACTACAACATGAAGGAGAAGATCCGGCCCCATATGGAGCTGATCGAAAACGCCAAGGCCGCCATGGAGGCCGTGGGCGTGGAGCCGGTGATCGTTCCCATCCGGGGCGGCACCGACGGGGCGCGTCTGTCCTGGGAGCGGAATATCCCCTGCCCCAACCTGTGCACCGGCGGCGCAAACTTCCACGGCGTCCATGAGTTCATCCCCGTGCCGTCTATGGAAAAGATGGTGCAGGTGCTGGTGGAGCTGGTGAAGGCGTAAAACACTTTGTTCAAAAAGGGCTTTGCTCTTTTGGGACAGTTAATCATGCCCGGCGGCTTTTGCCGCCGGGCATGATTTTTACTTTTCGATGACCACCTTGTCATCCTTCAGACGGACGTGGGCGGTGTCGCCGGACTTCAGCTGACCATCCAGCATCTGTTCGGCCACCACGTCCTCCACCTCGTTCTGGAGGGTGCGGCGCAGGGGACGGGCGCCGTAGCGGGCATCGAAGCCGTCCTTGGCCAGGGCGGCCACGGCGTCGTCGTCCGCCTGGAGGGTGATGCCCTGGGCGGCCATGCGGCTGCCGATGGTATCCAGCATCCGGCGGGCAATGCTGCGGATGTTCTCCTCCGTCAGCTGGTGGAACACGATGATCTCGTCGATACGGTTCAGGAACTCCGGACGGAAGGTCTGGCGCAGCTCCGCCATAACGGCGTCCTTGATGCGTGCAAACCGCTCCTCCTCGGTGCGCTTGGCCGCCTCACCGCTGCCGTCAAAGCCCAGAGGCGTGTCGGCGGCAGTAATATTCTTGGCCCCCACGTTGGAGGTCATGACGATGATGGTGTTCTTGAAGTCCACCCGGCGGCCCTGGGAGTCGGTGACAATGCCATCCTCCAGAATTTGCAGCAGGATGTTCCACACATCGGGGTGGGCCTTCTCGATCTCGTCGAACAGCACCACGGAATAGGGCTTACGGCGCACCTTTTCCGTCAGCTGGCCGCCCTCCTCGTGACCCACGTATCCGGGAGGCGAACCCACCAGACGAGACACCGTGTGCTTCTCCATGTACTCGGACATGTCGATGCGGATCATGGCGTTCTCATCGCCGAACATGGCCTCGGCCAGGGTCTTGCACAGCTCGGTCTTGCCGACGCCGGTGGGGCCCAGGAACAGGAAGGAGCCGATGGGCCGCTTGGGGTCCTTCAGACCCACACGGCTGCGGCGGATGGCCTTGGCCACGGCGGCCACGGCCTCGTCCTGGCCCACCACCCGCTCATGCAGGACCTTCTCCAGCTGCAGCAGCCGCTGGCTTTCGTCCTCCGTCAGGCGGGTGACGGGAATGCCGGTCCAGCCGGCCACCACCTTGGCGATGTCGTCCTCGGTGACGGTGCCGCGGCTCACGGACATCTGCTTGTGCCACTTGTCGCGCTCAATTTCCACCTGCTCCTGATAGTCCTTCTCGATATCCCGCAGCTGGGCGGCCTTCTCGAAGTCCTGGGCGGTGACGGCCTCCTCCTTCTCCCGGTGCAGGGCGGCGATCTTCTCCTCCAGATCCTTCAGATCGGGGGAAGCGGACTCGGCGGCCATACGCACCTGGCTGGCGGCCTCGTCCATCAGGTCGATGGCCTTGTCCGGCAGGAAACGGTCGTTGATATACCGGCGGGACAGCCGCACGGCGGCCTCCAGTGCCCCGTCGGTGATGGTCAGGTGATGGTGGGCCTCATACTTGTCCCGCAGACCCTTCAGGATCTCCAGCGTGGCCTCGGGAGAGGGCTCGCCCACGGTGATGGGCTGGAACCGGCGCTCCAGAGCGGCGTCCTTCTCAATGTACTTGCGGTACTCGTTGAGGGTGGTGGCGCCGATGACCCGGATCTCGCCCCGGGACAGAGCAGGCTTGAGGATGTTGGCGGCGTCCACCGCGCCCTCGGCGGAGCCTGCGCCCACGATGGTGTGCAGCTCGTCGATGAACAGGATGACGTTGCCGGCCTTCTTCACCTCGTTGATGGTGTTCTTGATGCGCTCCTCAAACTCGCCCCGGTACTTGGTACCGGCCACCATGCCGGACAGGTCCAGGGACAGGACCCGCTTGTCCAGCAGATCCTCGGGCACGTCGGCGGCCACGATGCGCTGGGCCAGGCCCTCGGCGATGGCGGTCTTGCCCACGCCGGGCTCACCGATCAGCACGGGGTTGTTCTTGGTGCGGCGGGACAGGATCTGGATGACCCGGGCGATCTCCTTTTCCCGGCCGATGACGGGGTCCAGCTTCCCGCTGCGGGCGGCCTCGGTCAAATCGCGGGTGAACTCCGCCAGGGCGCCGCCCTTCTTGCCGTCCTCCCGGGAGGGAGCGGCGGAATTGCCGCCGGCGGCTGCTGCGGCCCGGGGCGCTTCGTTGATCTTCTTCACCACGGCGCTGTACAGCTTCTTGGGGTCGATGCCCACGGTGCGCAGCACCCGGATGGCCATGTTGTTGCCCTCACGCAGCAGGCCCATCAGCAGATGCTCGGTGCCGATATAGCCCGCACCGGTGCGGGACGCTTCGGACACGGCCAGCTCCACGGCGCTCTTGGCCCGGGGGGTCAGCCCCTGGGAGGGAGCCGCGCCGGAAAGGCCGGTGCCCACGCTGCGATGGAGCACATCGCAGATCATATCATCGGTGAGGCCCGCTTCCTCCAGGACGCGGTGGGCAATGCCCTCCTCCTCACGCATCAGGCCCAGCAGCAGGTGCTCGCTGCCCACATAGCCATGGCCCATTTCCTCGGCGGCCTCCTGGGCCAGCCGCAGGGATTCCTCCGCACGGGGGGTGAATTTATTTTCCATCATAGTTTACACTTCCTTTCGGTTGATCGGCGTAACGCTTACGCCTGGGGCAGGGACCGCAGCTGGTCCCGGAGCTTGGCGGCTTCCTCGAAGTTCTCGGTTTCCACGGCGTGGCGCAGCTGGGTCTCCAGGGCGTTGCGCTGGCGCTGGCGGCTGAGCTTCTCCCGCTCGTCGCCCTGGACCAGGTTGTCCTCCCGGGGCTCCTCCGCCGCGCGGCGGGCCTGCTGGGTCACGTCCACGGGTTCCGGGAACTCCGTCAGCAGGCGGCTGCCGAAGCCGCCCAGCAGGGGCTCCAGCATCCGGAAGGGACGGGTGAAGAAATCGTCATCGTCCCAGAAGCTGCTCATCATGGGGCGGCGCATATCCTGCACCAGGCCCAGCTGACGGGCGCACTGGGGGCACAGATGGCTCTCCATGACCCGGCCGTTGATGTTGCTCTTATAGTAAAACGTTGCTTCGTTCTTTCCGCAGTTCTGACATTTCATAATGATTGCCTCCTTATTGAAAACTCAAACCAGGTGAATCAGCACCTGCTTGAAAATACTGGCCCGGAGATCGTCCCGCCGGTCCTTGGGAACGGAGCGGAGGGAATTGTCGGACACGGCCCACAGAAGGGTCTGCGCCACGTTCCGCTCCACCGCCTGGGATTGGACCAGGTTTGAAAGAATGGCCCGGGCGCTGGCCAGGTCCAGCGTATCGCCCACGGAGTTGATGACGTGCATCAAAAGCGTGTGGCGGTCCACCTGCACCCGGGTGATGCGGATGTAGCCCCCGCCGCCCCGGCGCGACTCCACAATGTAGCCGTGCTCCGGAGAAAAACGGGTGGACATCACATAATTGATCTGGCTGGGGACGCAGCCAAAGCGTTGGGCCAGGTCGCTGCGCTGCAGCTCCAGAACCCCGTTGGCCTCCTCCAGCTCCGCCTGGATGAACCGGGCGATCATATCCGATGTACCCAAGCCCTTCACTTCCTTTCTGTTTCGATTCGGTCTGTCTGACTTTGCCTTTCTTTGACCTTTGGCTATAGTATACCACCGGGTTTCAAAATGTCAATAGGATATTTTGCCTTTCTTTGACCTTTTCTGTAAACAAATTGTAAACGAGAAAACCGCCGCCTGCGGAGGCAGGCGGCGGGGGGTTATTCGGGGTTTTCCATAAAATAGTCCCGGGTTTGTTGGATATTGTGCTGAATTTCGGCCTTCAGCTCCTGGGGAGAGGCGAATCTGCGCTCCGGGCGCAGGCGGCGGCAGAACTCCACCCGGATGGTTTTGTCGTAGAGGTCGCCGTCGAAATCCAGCAGGAAGGTCTCCACCGACACGGCGTCGCCGTCGCTGACGGTGGGGCGGGTGCCGATGTTGGTGACGCCGGGGACGCTGGTGCCGTCCGGCAGGAACACCCGGGTCACATACACGCCCCGCTCCGGCAGAAGAACGTGATCCGGCGGGGTCAGGTTCACTGTGGGGATGCCGATGGTGCGGCCAAAGCGGCAGCCGTGGGTGACGGTGCGGGTCAGGCAGTGGCGGTGGCCCAGGAAATCGGCGGCCCGCTCCATCTGTCCGCTTTCCACCAGAGTGCGGATGTAGGTGGAGCTGACGGTGATGCCGTCCAGGGTCACCTGAGGGATGATGTCACAGCCGATGCCCCGCTCCCGGCAGCGGGACAGGAGTTTGTCCGGGTCCCCCTGGTTCCGGTGGCCGAAGTGATAGTCGTGGCCCGCCACCAGGTGCACCGCGCCATAGGTACCGATCAGCAGATCGTCGATGAAATCCTGCCAGGGCATGGTCATCATGGCCCGGTCAAAGGGGGCGATGATCACCTGGCGGATGCCGTAAAGCCGCTGCATCAGATCCCGGCGGTCGTCGGGGGTGTTGATCAGGCCCACCGGGCGGCCGGTGACCACCTCCTTGGGCGGGCGGTCAAAGGTGAAGGCGGCGGGGACGGCCTCCAGTTCCCGGGCCCGGGCGGCGGTTTTTTCCAGCAGGGCTCCGTGGCCCCGGTGAACGCCGTCGAAAAAGCCCAGGGCGATAACAGTTCGATTCAAGGTACTCACGCTCCGAAAAAGTTTTTAAGGGAGGTCATCACGCCGCCCTCCAGGCGGCTGAGACAGAGAAATTCGCCCTCCAGGCCATAGACCCGGTAGAGGCCCTCCGGCAGGGGCTGGCGGACGGTGAAGGGGTTGCCGTTGCGGCACAGGGCGTCCACCCGGGGGTGCTGGATGCGGTAGGCCGGGTGCTGGCGGAACAGGGAGTCCAGCGGGGCCAGCAGGGCCTCGCCCTCCTGCTGCACCCGGTCCAGGGTCACGGCGTCGTCCAGGGTGAATCCGGCGGCCATGGTGCGGCGCAGACTGCTCATGCAGCCGCCGCAGCCCAGGGCCTGGCCGATGTCGTGGCACAGGGTGCGGACGTAGGTGCCCTTGGAGCACCGGATGCGCAGGGTGTAGTCCGCCGGGCCGCTCTGGTCCAGCAGCTCCAGCTCATAAACGGTAACGGGCCGGGCCGGGCGCTCCACCTCACCGCCCCGGCGGGCGATCTGATAGAGCTTCTGTCCGCCGATCTTGATGGCGGAGTACATGGGGGGCACCTGTTCAATGGAGCCGGTGAACCGGGGCAGCAGGTGCTCCAGGTCCTCCCGGCCGGTGAGCACCGGATGGGTGTCCAGAGTCTCGCCGGAGGTGTCCTGGGTGTCGGTGGTGCGGCCCAGCCGAAGCCCGGCGATATACTCCTTCTCCCCGTCCTCGGCGAAGGACACGGCCCGGGTGGCCTGTCCCACAAACACCGGCAGCACGCCGGTGGCCATGGGGTCCAGAGTCCCGGCGTGGCCCACCTTTTTTGTTTTCAGAATCCCCCGCAGCTTGGCGCAGACGTCCATGGACGTCCAGCCGGCGGGCTTGTCGATGATGATGATTCCGTTTGCCATGGGTTGCTCCTTGTGAAAAGTCTGCGCCAAACGCGCCTGATGGCGCGTACAAGCGTTTTGCGCAGCAAAACCTTGCCGCAGGAGGCAAATAAAATGCAATCATTTTCGGCCGGGGCGTGTACCTGGCCGAAAATACTTCTCAGGCTGCAAGTGTGGAATTTGTTCGCCATCGGCGAACAAATTATGCGCGTAGCAGACTGCAAATTTTGTCAAAAAAGGGCCTTGCCCTTTTTTGACAGTTTCGTCCACCCGGCGGGCTTGTCGATGATGATGATTCCGTTTGCCATGGGTCGCTCCTTTTGTCAATCCTCCCCCGCCACCATGTCGATGGCCTGGAGCACGGCCTGCTTCACCTCGCCGAGGGTGCCGTGCAGCGTGGCGCCGGCAGCAGCCGCATGGCCGCCGCCGCCCAGAAGGGCACAGACCTCCGTGGCATTGACCCGGGGGCCGGTTCGCAGGGAAATTTTCACCCGGCCGTCCTTCAGCTCCCGCAGGGTCACGCCGCAGTCGGTGCCCTCCACCAGGGCAGCCAGACTGGACAGCTCCTCCACGTCGGCCTCCGTGGCCTTGTAATCCAGGCACAGGGACAGGGGGATCTGCATGACGACCACCCGGTCGTGGTCATAATACTCCGCCCACTCCGCCATCCAGGCCTCCATAGCCAGACGGGTGCGGCTCTTGGTGCGGAACAGGGCCTTATTCACCGGGGCCGCATCGATGCCGCAATCCATCAGGGCGGCGGCGATGCGGTGGGTGCGGGCGGTGGTGTTGGAATAGACGAAGCAGCCGGTATCCGTGGAGACGGCCACATACAGCGGCAGGGCGATCTCCGGCGTCAGCGGCGTCATCAGGGTGACGATGTTGTACACGATCTCGCCGCAGGCGGCGGATCCGGCCTCCAGACAGGTCTCCCGGGCGAAAAACTCCTGGGAGGGGTGGTGGTCGATGGCCAGGTCGATGCGGTCCTGATAGGGCCGGGCGTTTTCCGGCAGCAGGGACAGGGCCGCAATGTCCACCGACACCACGCGGTCGGGGACGAACCCCTCCGGGGCGGCGTAGGGCGCGGCATAGGGGGCGTAGGTGGCGGTCAGCTCCGGGTTGGGCAGCAGATACGCCGTCTTGCCCCGGTCCCGCAGGGCCTGGCACAGGGCGGCGGCGGAGCCCACGGTGTCGCCGTCGGGGCGGACATGGGTCAGCAGCAGCAGCTCGTCCCAGCCCAGCAGCAGCCGGGCGGCTTCAGCGGTGGTCATAGCACAGCCCTCCTCAATCCTCCCGGTCCTCGGGCAGAACGATGTCTGCGTTCCGGGGATCGGCAGGCTTCACATGGTTCAGCATATCCAGAATGTGTGCGCCATAGGCGATGGAGTCGTCCACGAAGAACTGCAGCTCCGGGGTATAGCGCAGGTCGATGCGGCTGCCCAGCTCGTGGCGCAGGTAACCGGCGGCGGATTTCAGGCCCTTGAGAAGCGCCTTCTCATCCGGGCAGTTCAGGGCGCTGACATAGACGCGGGCATAGCGCAGGTCGCTGGTGGTGTCCACATGGGTGATGGTCAGCATACCCTCGGACACCCGGGGGTCCTTGACGGTGCGCAGCAGGGCGGAAAGCTCCTTCTGGATGGCGTCATTGATGCGGGGAATGCGGTTGGATGCCATAGTCGGTCTCCTTTCGTTTTCGATGAGATGAAAAGAGGGCGGGCGAAGCGCCCGCCCTCTGGGTTGTGTGTTTACTGGGGGATCTCCTCCATGGTGAAGGCCTCGATAATGTCGCCTGCCCCATGAAACGGGGTTTCATGGGGACCCCGGATATGACCCTCTTTGGCGGAAGTGAATTCCGCCAAAGCAAGGTTTTGCTTCGCAAAACACTTGGACGCACTTGCGTGCGGGCGCAGCGGCGCTGCGCAGGAAGGCGACCGGACCGGTTTGCGTTCCGGGGCGGCATATGCCGTTACTGGGGGATTTCCTCCATGGTGAAGGCTTCGATGATGTCGCCTTCCTTGATATCGTTGAACTTCTCGATGGACAGGCCGCACTCGTAGCCTGCGGCCACCTCCTTGACGGAGTCCTTGAACCGCTGCAGAGAGGCCAGAACGCCCTCGTGGATGACGATGCCGTCCCGGACCAGGCGGACCTGGCAGTCCTTCCGCTGGAGCTTGCCGTCCTGCACGTAGCAACCGGCCACGGTGCCCACGCCGGAGACCTTGTAGGTCTGGCGGACCTCCGCATGGCCCAGCAGAGCCTCCCGGAACTTGGGGGCCAGCATGCCCTTCATGGCGGACTCAATTTCGTTGATGGCGTCATAGATCACGCGGTACATCCGCATGTCCACATGGGCGCGGGCGGCGGAATCCCGGGCGGCGTTGTCGGGGCGGACGTTGAAGCCCACGATGATGGCCTGAGACGTGGAGGCCAGCATCACGTCGGACTCGTTGATGGCGCCCACGCCGCCGTGGATGACCCGGACCCGGACCTCGTCGTTGGAGAGCTTCTCCAGAGAGGCCTTCACGGCCTCCACAGAGCCCTGGACGTCGGCCTTGACGATGATGTTCAGATTCTTCATCTCACCGGCCTGGATCTGGCTGAACAGATCCTCCAGAGAGACCTTGGTGACAGGGGCGTTGGCCTTGGCGCGGGCCTCCTCCTTGCGCTGCTCCACCAGCTCACGGGCCAGCTTTTCATCGGCCACGGCGTTGAAGGTGGCGCCGGCGGAGGGAGTCTCAGACAGGCCGGTGATCTCCACAGGCACGGAGGGACCGGCGGAGGTCAGCTTCTGGCCCTTGTCGCCCACCATGGCCCGGACGCGGCCCACGGCGGTACCGGCGATGATGATGTCGCCCTGCTTCAGGGTGCCGTTCTGCACCAGCAGGGTAGCCACGGGACCCCGGCCCTTGTCCAGCCGGGCCTCGATAACGGTGCCCTGGGCGGCGCGGTTGGGGTTGGCCTTCAGCTCGCCCACCTCGGCGGTAAGGGTCAGCATCTCCAGCAGGTTGTCCACGCCCATGCCGGTCTTGGCGGAGATGGGGCAGACAATGGTGTCGCCGCCCCACTCCTCGCACACCAGGCCGTATTCGGTGAGCTGCTGCTTGATGCGCTCGGGGTTGGCCTCGGGCTTATCCATCTTGTTGATGGCCACAATGATGGGGATACCGGCGGCCTTGGCGTGGTTGATGGACTCCACGGTCTGGGGCATGATGCCGTCCTCGGCGGCCACCACCAGGATGGCGATATCCGTGACCATGGCGCCCCGGGCGCGCATGGAGGTGAAGGCCTCGTGGCCGGGGGTGTCCAGGAAGGTGATGGGCTTGCCGTGGATCTGGACCTGGTAAGCGCCGATGTGCTGGGTGATGCCGCCGGCCTCGCCGCTGGCCACATGGGCGTTGCGGATATAGTCCAGCAGGCTGGTCTTGCCGTGGTCCACGTGGCCCATGACCACCACCACGGGGGCCCGGGGCACCAGGTCCTTCTCCTCGTCCTTGTGGTCGTCGATGAGCTTTTCCTCGATGGTGACCACCACTTCCTTCTCCACCTTGCAGCCCATCTCCTCGGCGATGATGGCGGCGGTGTCGAAGTCGATGATCTGGCTCAGGGAGGCCATGACGCCGTTCTTCATCAGGCACTTGACCACCTCTGCGCCGGTTTTCTTCATGCGGCTGGCCAGCTCGCCTACGCTGATCTCATCGGGGATCTGCACGGTGACGGGGGTCTTTTTGATGACCTCCAGCCGCAGGCGGCGCAGCCGGTCGGCCTCCTCCTGCTTGCTCTTGTTGCTCTGGGGGCCGCTGCGGCGGCCCGACTTGCTGCGGATCTTCTCCTTGCCCTGGGTCTGGCGCTGGTCCCGGCGGCTGTTGCCGGTGCGGGCGTCGGCCATATCCTGGAGCTTCTCGTCGTACTTGTCCATGTTCACGGCCGTGGCCTTGCGGGTGTCCACCACCTTGGTCTGGGGCACGCGGCTGACGGGCTTCTTCTCCGGCTGGGGTTTCTTTTCCGGCTGGGGCTTCTTGCCGGCGGGCTGCTGCTTGGCGGCGGGCTCCGCCTTCTTCTCGGCAGGCTTGGCGGCATCGGCGTAAATCGCCTGGATGCCGGAAACCTGGTTGTGCTGGGTCAGACTCTCAAAGATCAGAGACAGCTCCCGATCTCCCAAAACCTGCATATGGTTTTTGGGCGTCTCGGCATACTTGGTCAGAATCTCCGTGATCTGCTTGGTGGGGACGCCGAAGTCCTTCGCCACCTCATGCACTCTGTATTTGTTACCTACGCTACCCAAATAGAGCCACCTCCATCTTTGTGATTCGATTCCTTACTTGCTTTTTTTCGGGGACCCCTTGCCCTTATGCACCGGGCGGGAGCCCGCGAAACGGGGCCGTTCCCCCTGGGGACGCTGCCCGGGCCGCCGGGGACGGCGGGCGGACTTTTCCGGCTTCTGCGGCGCTTGGGGCGCAGGGGCCGCTTGAACCGGGGCGGCTTTTTTCTTGCCCCGGCGCAGATTCTTTTCATGCTGGGCCTGCTCCGCCCGGCGCTGGGCCGCGCGAAGGGCCTTCACCTCCAGCCGCTGGGCCGCCGGGGCGTATCGCTCCGGGTCCAGCGCCGCCAGCTTTTTGACGATGGCCTCGGCAAAGCCGATGTCCGTTATGGCCGCCATGGCGCAGCTGGTGCGGCCCAGGGCACGGCCCAGCCGGTCCTTGTCAAAGGGCACCGTCAGGCACAGGCAGGCCCCGGCCTGACCGAAGGACATGGCCCGGCGCACGGAGCCGGGTGCGGCGTCCTGGGCCACCAGGATGACCCGGGCGTCCTTGGCCCGGGCGGCGGAGCCCACCGGCTCCTCGCCGATGGCCACCTGACCGGCCTTTTTGGCCAGGCCGATCATGGATAAAATGTGTTCTGTCATGCTTCCGTTTCCATCTGGCGCTCCAGCGCCTCATAAACCTCGTCGGGGATGCTGACCTCCAGCATCCGGTCCAGCGCCCGGGATTTCCGGGCCTTCTTCAGGCACTGCGGGTCCCGGCACACATAGGCGCCCCGGCCGGACTTCTTGCCGGTGGCGTCCAGCACCAGCTGGCCCTCCGGCGTGCGGACCACCCGCAGCAGGTCCTTTTTGTCCCGCTTTTCCCGGCAGCCCACGCACATGCGCTGTGGAATCTTCCGCGGCTTCTGCATGATGGTCCTCCTTTCCTGTATCGCTTACTCCCCGGTATAGGAAGCGGGCTTGATGTCGATCTTGTACCCGGTGAGACGGGCGGCCAGGCGGGCGTTCTGCCCCTCCTTGCCGATGGCCAGGCTCAGCTGGT
>ERZ772865.2175-NODE-2175-length-17838-cov-3.944273_pt1 | contig 17838 bp, 15 predicted proteins | sample MGYA00512133_ERZ772865 | MGnify/ENA primary metagenome ERZ772865 (study PRJEB29015, sample SAMEA2737722) | human gut metagenome | biome: human gut; feature: human-associated habitat; material: faeces | place: China | collected 2012 ...
AATCGCAAATCAGTCCGCATGGGCAGCCTCCTTACTCGCTTGCTTCATACTGTGGCACAGGAATCCTGCGCAGGTCGCGAACGCGGCCCCGGTGGTGCAGGTGCCCAAAACCGGGTCAACACTTTCACAGGCTATGCCATTGTCCATATCCATCTGTTCCAGCTCCTGGAATGCCTGCTCTTTGTGCCCACAAAGCAGGCTGTTGCATAGGCTGAGAATCCAGGGGTAGGGTGCGTGGGCACAGCCAATTTCCGCAATGGGCGCATCCGCAAAGCTGTAGGCATAGGAAGGGGCGCGGATCATTGCCACGGTGTTTCTCCAGATTTCATCGTCCGGTGCGCAGAAACCGTAGTACGGCAATAGTTGCAGACTTCCGGGCGGTTCATCGTAAACATTATGCCGTCCCTTCAAATCCACAGACCAGCCAAAGTATGGCTTCTGATCCGCATCCCGGAAAACACAATGGGTATAAATAGCCTGCCGGACTGCTTCCGCCTGCTGCTCCAATGTACCGTATTGCTCTGGATAAAGGTGCGCCAGAGCCTTCATTGCCCGCCAGACCAACACATTGTTGTAAGTCAGGTACGGATAGACAATTTCATCATCTGTAGGCTGTAGAAATGTTTCATACAGTGGGATTTCCGGGTGCCGTATTGTTTCCAGCGTTTTGAGAATCTGTTGGATGCCAGCCATAACGGCAGGATCATGCATAATTGTGCTATCAGCTGCTTGATTTACATAACTTTCAAGAGCGATGACAGGAGCCATCAGCTCGTCCAATTCAAAGCCGGGCTCCAGGACAGTACCGTCAATGTACCGGGAGTGAATGCCCAGGTTTCTTCTCTGGCGGCCAAAAACATAACGCAGAATCTCCTCCGCAAGCTGCGGGTCTGCATCCAGGATTGCCGGGAACGCCCACAACAAGACATCTCTGTCCCAATAGGCGGCACTGACATAGTACCGTGTACCGCGGCTGGTGGCACATACCAGTTCTTCCGTATCCAGCGTCAGGCCGGTGGAATAGAAAATACAGAAGAATAGATTCGTGTTGTAAACTTCCGTCAGCTTTGGCGTTGCCATTTGAGAAATCCGCTGATCCAGCCATCTGGTTGTCCGCTGATATTCCCAATCCCAGCCACGGCGCAGCATTTCCTTTGCGCTGGTGGCCGCCGCTACTTCTTCAAAGCCAAGGCCCCAATAAAAGACGGCACTGTGGCTTCCACCCGGCAAAAGCTCGAAGGTTTCTGTCAGCGTGTAGGATATACCGCTGTCCGTTTTGGAAAATGCGGACTGAATCTCCCTGTTACACATGGGTGCGAACGCAAACATGGGCGCACCGCATCGGAAATCAAATACAATGCTGTGATTCCACCCACTTTCATAGCAGTGCATGGTTCCATCCAAAGGCTTATCCTCATTGATGCAGTGCCAGTTGCTTTCCCAGCAGCCCTCCAGTCCCCAGGTAATCGCCGACTGTACTTCTCCGGCCAACTCCATACGAATGGCAAAGCCCCGCTCTCCGATTGGCGTAAGGATTGTCATTGTGAATTCAATGCCCCTGGCTTTTCCCTTCAGCACCGGAAGCCAGAAGGAATCCCGGCTCCATTGCATTTGCGTCAAGGGCAGCGGATGCCCGTCTGCCTGTAGGAAAGGACGAGCTAAAGGCAATTCCTCACCGCCTCGTATTTCAATCATTCCCTTATGCTGCATGGAAAGGAAGGTCAGATCTTCAATTCCCGCAGTCTTCTCATTGATCTTCGGCAAAGAAAGAAAAGCATTGCCCGTTGGAAGATAACGTTCCATAGAAACACCTCTCAACATATTGTTTAATCGGTTAAACATCTTTCATGTATCAAGTATAACAAAAATCAGAATCTTGTCAATGGTAAATTTCGCAAAATGCAAAAAAGTTCTTGACAAACGCAAATGCAGCTTGTATCATAAGGCCAGAAAGATGTTTAAACGATTAAACAAGGAAGGAACGACATACCGTGGCCAGAGCAACCCTGAAAGATGTCGCCCAGCTTGCGGGCGTATCCACCGCAACCGTTTCCTATGCACTCAGTGGAAAGCGGACAATTTCAGATGAGACAAAGCAGCGTATCCATGATGCCATTGCGGAGTTGGACTATGTACCAGACCTCAATGCCCGCGGATTAAGTATGCGGGATTCCAAGCTGATTGGCGTTGTGGTTCCTCAAACAGAACCCGGTGACCGGCTGATGTTTCAGAACAGCTTTTACAGTGAGGTCCTGGGCAGCATTGAATTCTATGCCCGCCAGCAGGGCTATCACATTCTGATTTCCGCGACGGACGCCAACGAAAGTTATCTGACGCTGGCCAAACAGCGCAACCTGGATGGAATCATCGTGATCGGTATGTACCCGGACGAATTCTATCAGGAGATGAAGAAAACACAAATCCCGATTGTCCTGATCGATAGCTACTGCAACGATCACTATTATCACAATATCCGTATTGATGACGCTTACGGTAGTTACCTTGCCACCCGGTATATGCTCGAAAATGGGCACGATCACATTGCTTTCCTCACAGGCCAGATGAAAGAGAACGGCGTCATGAAGAAACGGCTGCTGGGCTACCAGCAGGCATTGCAGGAGTTTTCCATTCCCTACCGAAAAGAATATGTCTTTGAGGGGCAGATCGAATACAGCAGCGGCATTTCTCTTGCGCAGCAGCTATTGGCGGAAAGGCTCCCTGTAACCGGCATTGTGGCCGCTGCCGACATTCTGGCCATCGGCGCGATCAAAGGACTTTTTGAAGCAGGGAAAAGCGTCCCGAACGACTATTCCATTGTCGGCTTCGATGATGTGGAGGTCGCGCAATACCTGACTCCCGGCCTGACGACGATCCGCCAGCAAATCTCTCTGAAAGGCCAGCGTGCCGTGGAGCTTTTGCTGAAGCATATTGAAAATCCGGCACTTCCCAAGCAGGAAGAAATTCTTCCTCTGGAATTAATCCAACGGGGGTCTGTCCGGAACCTGAATGCAAAATAAGTTTTCTTCTGCGGTATCCCCGCAGTGCCCACAGAAGGAGGTGTAAAAAAGCGGTCTGCACAGCCCCGCAAAAGATTGTGCAAACCGCTGGGAAAAGAATCAAAACGCCACTCTTTTCACCAAATCTTATTATAGGTGAGAAGAGCGAAAAAATCAACAACATCAGGAGGAAACAAAATGAAAACCAAGAAGATTTTTTCGTTAATTGCAGCTCTGCTTGCTATGCTGATGGTCCTTTCCGCCTGCGGCGCAGCCTCCAGCACGCCATCCACCACCCAGGCAGCATCTCAGAGTACCGATACCCAGCCTGCTGCAACCACTGAAAAAGCCGCTGATCCCGTTACCATTACTTACTGCAACTTCAACTCTTCCGGTGGAAACGAGGAAACCCTTGCAAAAATGGTGGAAGCTTTCGAGGCCGCTCACACCGACATCAAAGTGGAAGTAGAAACCATTGGCTACGACGACTACTTTACGCAGATGCAGACCCGCGTTGCCGGTGGAACTGCCCCTGACTGCTATGAGCTGAACATTGAAAATTTTGCGGCCTATGCCAATAAGGGCCTGCTGGCTGAAATCTCCGGTGTAGATGTAAGCGGACTGAATGATACCGCGCTGAACGCTTTCTGCGTGAACGGTAAGCAGTACGGTCTGCCCGAGAGCTTTTCCAACGTTGTTCTGATCTACAACAAGGATCTGTTTGACCAGGCCGGTGTGGCCTATCCCACCAATGATTGGACGCAGGACGACGTGCAGGCCGCCGCAGAAGCAATCCGTGCCCTGGGCGATGACATTTACGGCATCTGGCAGCCCATTACTTATAACGAGTTCTTCAAGGTCGTTGCCCAGTACGGCGGCGCTCTGCTGAATGCGGATAAGACCCAGTTTACCATCAACTCCCCCGAAAATCTGAAGGCAGCGCAGACCCTGGTTGACCGGGTTCTGGTCTCCAATGTGCAGCCCAACGCAGCCCAGCAGGGCGGCATGGGCGACTGGGATATGTTTATGAGCGGCCGCTTGGGCATGATTCCCACCGGTATCTGGGCCTTCGCCACCTTCACGGAAGGCTGCGACTTTGCCTGGGACATCGCCGTAGAACCCGGCAGCACCCAGAAGGCTACCCACTTCTTCTCCAACTGCGTCGTTATGAACCCCGACACCAAGTATCCCGAAGCGGTTGCCACCTGGCTGGCATGGCTGACCTCCAGCACAGAATCCGCCGACATTCGTCTGGATGCCGGTTGGGATCTGCCCGCTCTGAAGGATTTGAACGCTCTGTCCAGCTACCTGGAAATCACACCTCCCGACAACCGCAAGGCCGTGTTTGAAAGCCTGGATTACCTGGTCATGCCTCCGGTCATTGAGGATTACGCCCTTATGAGCGACATCATCACCCAGAAGCTCGCCGCGGCAGCGGAGGGTACCATCACCGTACAGGAAGCCCTGGATCAGGCACAGGCGGAATGTGAAGCGCAGATCACTCTCGGATAATTCCCGGATGGGGCCGCCGCAGCAAGCGCGGCGGCCCTGATTTTTTCCACAAGGCATATGGAGGGATTCTATGAAACGCAGAATAAGCCCACGAAAACAAGCCGGCGGATTGCTGACAGCCTCCCCGTTTTTGCTGCCCAGCCTGATCGGTATGCTGATTTTCAGTGTATTGCCCCTGATTATCTCCGGCATGATCAGCCTGACGGACTGGAACGGCCTGGCAAAGCTGACAGGCCCCGGCTTTCTCCAGGAGCACTTTATCGGGCTGGAAAACTACAAGAAAATCTTGACCAGTACAGAATTCTGGAGAACCCTGGGAAATACTGCCGAATATATCGTCCTCTATATTCCATTGATGCTGGCAGCGTCTCTTCTGGTCGCAACCCTGCTTAGCCAGGCGCGGCGGGGAATCGGCTTTTTCCGGGTCGTATACTATATCCCCGTGCTTACCAGCTGGGTTGCCGCTTCCCTGATCTGGAAATCGGTACTGTCCCCGCAGTATGGTGCGCTGAATGGCATTCTGTCCATATTCGGCATCCAAGGTCCGGGCTGGCTGACCGACGAAAAGTGGGCCATGCCCGCCATTGTGCTGGTGTCTGTCTGGAAGGATATGGGCTTCTTCGGCTTGATATTGCTGTCCGGCGTTGTCGGCATCAACAAGACCTACTATGAAGCGGCGGGTCTGGACGGCGCAAACGGATGGGTCAAATTTACGAGAATCACACTGCCGCTTCTGACTCCGTCGATTTTCTATGTGTTGATTGTTGGAATGATCAACGCGTTCCAGCTGTTTCCACAGATCATGATTATGACCGGCGGCGGCCCCAACGGCGCGACGCAGGTCATGGTGGAGCGGATTTACAATTACGGCTTCCGGTATTATCGCATGGGCTATGCTTCGGCATTCTCCTGGATTTTGTTCGCAATTATTATGGTGTTTACGGCCATTCAAATGAAGGGTCAGGAAAGGTGGGTACACTATGACAACTAAGAAAAAGCTGGGGACGGTGTGCTTTTATGTTATCGCAATTCTCCTGGCGGTCATTGCGATGATTCCCTTTCTGTGGATGATCTCCACATCTTTCAAAAGCCGCGGCGCATTGATGTCTATCCCAATCCAGTGGATACCGGAAGAACCGACCCTTGCCGCCTATATCAAAGTATTTTCCAAGTTTCCCTTTGCCAAAACCATTGGGAACTCCCTGTTTATCTCTGTAAGCTATACGATTATTACGCTGCTTTCCTCCTCCATGGCGGCTTTCGCGTTTGCAAAGCTCCAGTTTTCGGGGAACAGCCTGCTCCTGCGGTGCTATCTTGCAACCATGATGATTCCAACCCAAGTAACGATGATTCCGTTGTTCGTCGTGATGAATCGCATGGGGCTTATTGACAGCTACGCCAGCGTGATTCTACCTTCCGTCTTCCGCCCCTTTGCGGTGTTCATGCTGGTACAGCAGATGCGCACGATCCCCAACGATTTTCTGGACGCTGCAAGGATTGACGGAGCCAATGTATTTCAGATTTTCCGTAAGGTTGCGCTGCCGCTGTGCATTCCAAGCCTGGCTACGCTGTCGATTACGACATTCATGGAATCCTGGAACGATTATCTGTGGCCGCTGCTCATGCTGACAAACAAGAATAAGATGACGCTGCCTATTGCCCTGTCCACATTGAATGGCCAGTATGCCACGGAATACAATGTGCTCATGGCCGGCAGCCTGATCTCCATGATTCCCATTATTTTGATTTACATTGTTGCTCAGCGTCAATTCAAGGACGGAATGATGGCTGGCGGCATTAAGGGGTAAGTATGCGAAAAGTTTCTTACAAGGAAAAAGAAATCTCCTGTGGTGCGGCAAAACTGTCCCGCCAGGGGAAAACGCTGACGGTTCATTTGCAATATAATGGTGCCTATGGAATGGGGGAGAAATTCGATTCTCTGAACCAGAAGGGGCACCATGTTGTCAACCGCGTAGAGGAAAAATTCTGCTTCCAGGGCGATAAAACCTACAATCCAACGCCCTTCTTCTGGACGGATACCGGCTTTGGGTTGTATGTCGATACCTGTGAGACAACGGAATTTGACTTTGCGGAGGATGAAATCCGCGTAAATCTTCCGGAATGTGCCGATGTTGTTCTGTTTTCTGGAACCCCGGAGGTCATGCTGCGGGAGTATATGTGTCTCTTCGGCTCTGCCACACTCCCCCCGGAATGGGCACTGGGTGTATGGGTTTCCGCCAATCGCTGGAACAAGCAGGCAGATGTGGAGCAGCTGTTAGAGAAACTGGATACCTACGATTTTCCTGCTTCTGTGGTTGTACTAGAAGCCTGGAGCGATGAAGCAACCTTCTACATCTGGAATGGGGCAAGATATGTTCCCAAGGCGGATGGTACGCCCCTTTCCCTGGAGGATTTCGATTTTTCGGAATCGCCCTGGCCTGATCCCGTCAAAATGATTCAGCAGCTCCACAACGCGGGAAAAAAGTTGCTTCTCTGGCAGGCTCCGGTTTACAAGCAGCTGGAAACCGGGGTAAAGCCGAACCTGCAAAACAAACTGGACTGGGAGGAAGCAATCGAGCAGAAGCTATGTGTCTGCTTCTCTGACGGAACGCCTTACCGTATTCCACAAGGGAAATGGTTTCCCGGCTCTATGGTGCCGGACTTCACCAATCCTGCCGCAAGGGCGAGCTGGTTTGGCAAGCGTCAATATCTGCTGGACATGGGCGTGGACGGATTTAAGACCGATGGCGGCGAGTTCATTCACAGCACGGACGTAAAGTTCTGCGACGGCAGCACAGGACAACAGGGAGTCAACCGCTATCCGCGGGACTATACGGAAAGCTACCGGGACTTTATCGGCAGCGAGCGCGTGCTTTTCAGCCGCGCAGGTTTCTCCGGGCAACATACTGTCCCCTGCCACTGGGGCGGCGACCAGCAGTCCCAAAACCGGGAGCTTGCAAGTGTGCTGAAAGCCGGGCTTTCCGCAGCCGCATCCGGCATCCTGTTCTGGGGCTTTGACATTGCCGGATTTGCCGGCCCGCTTCCGACTCTGGACCTTTACCGCAGAGCCACCCAGATGGCTTGCTTCTGCCCCATCATGCAATGGCATTCCGAACCGGACGGAGGACAGTTCCGGGAGCTGATGCCCGGTGCGGAGGGGAATAACGAGCGCAGCCCATGGAATATGGCGCAGATTTATAACGAGCCGGAATTTCTGGATGAAATGCGCTACTGGCATAAGCTCCACGAGCAGCTGCGCCCATACCTCTGGGAAACAGCAAAGAGGTGCGTAACGGAAAGCAAGCCCCTCCTGCGCCCGCTGGTATACGAATGGCCAGAGGATTCCAACGTTCTGTACTGTCAGGATGAGTACCTGCTGGGAAATGATCTGCTGGTAGCGCCATTACTGGAAGAAAATGCGCATTCCCGAGAGGTTTATCTGCCTCAAGGAACCTGGACGGACTTTTTCTCAGGGAAAATCTACACAGGCAACCAAACAATTGTCATCGACGCCGGAGACAAACTGCCGGTGTTCTCAAGAAATGGATTTCAAATGAAAAATGACTGATATACGCGCAATTATTTTTGATTTAGACGGTGTGATCTGCTCTACAGACCGATACCATTATCTGGCATGGAAAGCCCTGGCGGATCAGCTGGGCATTCCGTTTGACGAACAGAAAAACAAGCTGCTCCGCGGCGTCAGCCGTATGGACAGCCTGGAAATCATTTTAGGAGACAGAAGTTCCCATTTTTCTGAGCACGAAAAGTTGGAGCTTGCAGAGGAGAAAAACCGAATTTACCGGGAGTATCTGCAAACAATGCGCCCATCTGATTTGTCCGAGGATACCCGGTACGCACTGCAAACATTGCGGAAGCGTGACTATCTTCTGGCAATCGGATCTTCCAGCAAGAATACCCGGCAGATTTTGACCCAGCTTGGTCTGGAACATTTCTTCGATGCCGTTGCAGACGGAACACAAATCACCCGGTCCAAACCGGACCCGGAAGTATTCCTACTAGCCGCTTCCTTACTGGACATATCCCCGGAGCAGGCCATCGTCATAGAGGATGCTGAATCCGGTATCCAGGCCGCGGAAGCAGGACATTTTCGGGTCATTGGAATTCGATCAAAAGAGAATGACCCGAATTCCGATATAACCATCAAGAAGCTGTCTGACCTGACGGAAATTTTATGAGGGAATCCCCATGGTAGTCTGGGAGATTTTGTTTTGACGTTAACCTTGATATGTGCAATAATATATAAATCAGTATATGTGTAATATTTTGCATTTGAATTGGAGGAAAAATCTTGAATCAGGTATTTAGATGGATAAAGATGCATCGATTGGCAACGCTGCTCATTTGTATATTCGTATTTGCATTTCCCCTTTTAATTGTACATATACTTTTTAGGGCATATTCATCTATTCCATGGTTTGAGGCAAAGTGGTCTGCTGGCGATGTACTTGCATACATCGCTGGATTTGAAGCACTCCTAGGTACAGTAATCTTGGGGCTGATTACCGTGACCCAAAGCGAGAAAGCAAATGAGGTTAATGAGCGACTGGCCAGGGAGAATAATCATCTCCAGAAAATTAGTGTTCAGCCCCTACTACCCCTTCTGAAAGTAAAATCTCTTGAAATCGAAAATGCTGCGTTCGAGCGGCAGACTTCGCCCTCGAACGAGTCATGTGTATACATTTCTGCATCGGTAACGCAAAAGAAATATCAGCCTCACATTAAGGTATTTATAATTCAAAGCTCCTCCCCAAGTCAACAGTATCGTAAGACCGTAAATTTGACACTTGAAAATATATCCAGCACTCCTATAAGCCAAATAGCGGTTGATTATGTTGGCTTTTGCGGGTTTAACTACAAGAATCAGCACGTGGATAAGACCGTGTGCAAAGGAATTTCAGGACACAACACCATAAGCTGGATGATTCTTCCTTCAGAAAGCATTGATGTCTGTGTAGATATTCTCTATGACGATGAGAGATTTACAAATTTCTGGGAGTTTCGCAATTCAGATATGATTGGTTCATTTGATGTGTGCCTGTTTCTTACAAATAAGAGCATTTCCGGTGTAGAATACCGTGAGAAGATATTTCTCGATAAAGCCGCAGATTTGAAAGATCACATCATGTACAAAGCCTACGAAGAAAATCATTCAGGCGAGGATATTACACCATGAAAATAATACCATCCCTTATGGAATAAAAGTAACTTCTAGGTTAAATTTAGCGAAATGGTCCAGATCTGATAATCATCCAGTGTAAAGATATGACGAATAGCAAAATTACACTTGCCAAATTTCATTACAACAAAAAAACACTTGACAGTCACGAATATATGTTCTATAATGCAAACAGGCTGAATCATCATAACTAAATATCCCCGTACTCAAATCGCGCGAGCGGAGACAATGATGTAACATCATTGAGCTACCAAGCACCGTAAGAGGCTGATCTTCAGACAGGAGAAATCCTGCCTGTGTGGTTAGCATCTTACGGTGTTTTTTGCTTTTTGTGTTCTCGATTCGCGTATGCGGAGCCAATGATGGTTTATCATTGAGACTGCCCTAGCACCGTAAGAGGCTTACCTTCAGACAGAAGAAATTCTGCCTGTGTGGTTGGCATCTTACGGTGCTTTTGTTTTGTCCCGAATTGAGAGAATGAATATTGGCGGTGTGAAACCGTGCAGCTTGACAAGTGCATACCTGCCAGAAAATGGGATACGACTTTGCGAGGATAAGAGCGAGGCAACGCTCCGGTGAGATTCCGGGGCAGGAACGACATTGGAATAGGGCAGCATAAAAAGGTACGTCAGGGGGGAATAGGAACAGCGTGAAAGAAATGTAATAGTTGCTAATTTTTCAATGCGACTTTTGTGGAATATCAATGAAAAACAAGTATCTTTCCCAAAACACCCTAACAAAACCCCGTTTTCACCGCGATAGGTGAAGGGGTATTGTCCCTCTCAATGTACCTTGACATTTTTCATACTCATTCATCTGATACATTCTCCCCCACCCGAGCCGGGAGGCCCTGCGCCATGACCAATTTATGCGAGCGACAACCACAGGCCTCAAATGCCGGATAGCAACCGGCAAGGCGACGACGGCGGGGCAGGACAATGATACTTCTCGAAAGAGCTGGGCGGAAGCGCAGGGGTGAAATTCCCATGGCCCCGATTCGCTGGCGGGCATCAGATGAATCCAAAGCGCACGGGGGCGAGGTCAAATAGGTGCGCAAAATCTAAATTTTGAAAGGAAAATCAAATGAAAACAATCAACAACATCAAAATCATCTGTGTGGATGCCGGGTACGGAAACATGAAAACGGCAAATTTCTGTTTCCGCACTGGCCTGACCGCCTACGACACAGAACCCTTGTTCACCAAAAATATGCTGGTCTACGAGGGCCGCTACTACCTGATCGGTGAGGGTCACAAGACCTATACCGCTGAGAAAACCCTGGACGAGGATTACTACATCCTCACTTTGGCCGCCATTGCCATGGAGCTGGGTCTGAAACAGCTGACGGAGGCAGACGTTTATCTCTCCGCCGGGCTGCCCCTTAGCTGGGTGTTGGAGCAGAAGGACGATTATCTTGCCTACTTGCTGAAGAATCAGGAAGTGGAATTTTCGTTTAAGGGAGTACGGTACAAAATTTGCATAGTCGGTGCGGACATTCTTCCCCAGGGGTACGCCGCCATTGCGGACAAGCTGGATGACCTGAAAGGGATGACATTGCTCTGCGATATTGGCAACGGCACCATGAATCTCATGTATCTTCGGGATGGGGATGCCATTCCTGATAAAATGTACACGGAGAAATTCGGGACTCAGCAGTGCGTGAACGCCGTCCTGGAAGCGGTCATGAATAAGTACCAGGTGGTCATGGATGAGGGAATCGTGGAATCGTATCTGCGAACCGGCGAGGCGGATGTCGCCAAGGAATATCTCAAGATCATGAAAACAGCGGCCAGTCGGTATGCCCAGGAAATTCTCCGTCGGCTCCAGGTGCATGATTATACGCCGTCCCTCATGCGGCTGTATGTGGTAGGCGGCGGGGGCTGCCTGCTGCGGAATTTTGCCAAGCTGGACAGCAGTCGTGTCACCTTCGATGATGACATTTGCGCCACTGCCAAGGGCTACGAGTTCCTGACGGAATATCATCTGCGCAATGGCTGAAAACATTCGGAATATCAAGCTCCGCTTGAATCTCGACAAGCCAGAGGCCAGGAGAGCCAACGAGATTTTGAGCAGCAGCGAGCAATCCATGAGCCAGTTTATCATTGCGGCGGTGAATGCCTATGGGAGCTACCTGGAAGAGGAAGAAGCGAAGCGTCACTTTGTTCAGCAGGTCAATGATTCTCTGCGAAAGACGTTACTGGAAGTATTAGGGAATGCCATTGTCCGAACAGTTCCAGCGGAAGCCGCACCGGAAGTTTCATCCGAGAATCAAAAGGCTACGGAAAGAAGCGCGGAAAAGGCTGAGAATTTCCTGAAAAGCTTCTTCTGACTGCAAGAATCTCCGAAAATTGCAGGCAAATGGCAAAAATTAGCTGCAAATCCTGTAGCTTTTTGACAGCAGTCGAAAGGCAGATGAGAATGCTATATTTCATCCTGCTGTCAGGAAAACAGAGAAATTGGGAGCAGTCGGAGAAAACGACCCCGTCATCCTCGTTTCCCAGTGGAACGCACAGTGTCCGGCCTGTGTGTTCCATTTTATCACCAGAGGACGAGAGTCAAGAGGTACGGAAAAGGTATGTCCTTAAAGATAGCGAGCATCGGATTTGTTGGCACAAATCCAGAATCCACACCACTTCCGGGTGTGGACTACCCAAACCAAAGGAGTTATATGAAGAAAAACAACACTAGGCTCCAATTGCGGTTGAGCCTGAAAGAGAAAGAAAAAATTGAACGTAATGCCCAGCGTTGCGGTATGAGTGTATCCGGGTATGTCCGGCAATGTTGCCTGGGCAGGGAACCGAGAACCAGGCCGCCGGATGTGTTCTGGGAGTTGCTGGAAGAATTGTACACTACAACGGCACTTCTCCCCATACCGGAACAGCAGCGGCTTTCTAGGCTGATTCTGCGGCTACAGGAGGCGGTGTAGATGGCGACTACAAAGCTCTGGCATATCCAGGGACGGTTAAAAGACTTGGTAGACTATGTGGAGAACCCGGAAAAGACGGTCAAGCCGGGATTGCAGGATTTCTTCAATGTGTTCTCTTACACCCAAAATCCGGATAAAACAGCGGACGGCCAATTCGTTACCGCCATCAACTGCCAGAAAGACATTGCCTTGCAGCAGATGATTCTCACCAAACAGCGTTACGGCAAGGAGGACGGTTATATTGCGTGGCACGGCTACCAGAGCTTCAAGCCCGGAGAAGTCACGCCGGAACAATGTCACGCTTTGGGGGTGGAGCTGGCAAGGCAGATGTGGGGAGATCGGTTTCAGGTCATTGTCACTACCCATTTAGACAAGGAGCACCTGCACAATCATTTCTGCGTTAACTCCGTGTCTTTCAAGGACGGCGGCAAGTACAATTTCTCCAAGAAAGAGTTAAAGCGTCTGCGGGACACCTCTGACCGCCTGTGCCGGGAGCATGGGCTATCTGTGGTGGAGCATCCCCGCAAAGCCCCGTCCCGGCAGGTGTGGCTGGATGAACAGGCGGGGAAACCCACCCGGTACAACATCTACCGGGCGGATGTGCAGAAAGCCATCGACTGTAACGCCACCGGGAAACAGGTCGTACAGCACTTGCGGAAGATGGGATACATTGTAGATACCAGAGGAGCGAATCTGAAAATCCGCTTGCCCCAGTATCCGCATTTTACCCGGCTGGATACGCTGAATCCCAAATGGACCAACAAAGGGCTGGAACACCTGATTTATGACCGGGACATATCCGAGTTTGCCCGCCTGGAACGTCCACAGGTGCTCGAAATCCCGGACTGGCTGAAATCAGCATACCAGCCCCGGAAACGCACAACAAAGATTTACCGGTTGTATCTCTATTACTGCTATCAGTTGGGGATTTTGCCCAAAGGCACGACTTACCACCCGGCAAGTCCACAGCTGCGAGCCGATCTCCGGCATCTGGACGATATTGACCGGCAAACCCGGTATCTGGCCAGCCGCAACATCGAAACTGTGGAAGAATTGATGGCAGACCGTTCTAAAAAGGAAGCACGGCTGGCATCCCTGGTAAACCAGCGCACCAAACTCCAGAACAAAATCCGCCGTGCCACCCCGGAAAAGAAGATTCTTCTCCGAAAGGAGAAAGCGGAGGTTACTGCCAGAATCACAGCCCTGCGCAAGGATATCCGGGACAGTAAGGAAATCGAGCAGCGTTCCCTGGAAATTCAGGATACGCTGGATCGTGCTTTTGAAGCGGAGCATACCGGCAGGAACAGAAAGGAGCATGCCTATTTGCATGAAAATCGATAAAGTTGGAAATCATTGGGAGAAAAGGGGGCAGTAACATGGAAATTATTCAGGATGATGCAAAGAAGCTGGTACAGGTGTGGTTGAGCCGGAAGGAGAGTGGGGACGAGGCTCTGCAAAGTCGGCTGAAGCCCATGTATGCCCAGTGGAAGCAGCAGAAGTATATGGTGGCGGTATTTCACTCCGGGCAGGAGGATTTGAAGGAGAATACCATGGCACTGCTGGCGTATAACAAACGGCGCAGTGCGGAACTGGCGGTGCAGCGGGAGAAGAAGCGGCGGACGGCAAACTTGGAACGTTGAATTCTGGGGCGGAGGGAAGGAATTTCCTCTGCCTATTTTCAATTTGTCCTTGCAAAGTACAGGAATATGATGTACAATATTATCTGTAATTACATCATTCTATAAAAGACTACAATGTACTGCAAATACACTGATACAACGGATACTGGAGGAAAAGAAATGGGAAACGAAATTGCAAATCAGGGAGAAATTCTGCTGTACAATGACGAAGGCGAGAAGCAATATGTTAGTGTGATATTTGCGGAGGAAACCTTCTGGCTAAGTCAGAATGGTATGGCAGAGCTGTTTGACTGTACCCCAGAAAATATCATTCAGCATTTGAAGAACATATACGCCGAAGAAGAATTGTCCCTCAACGCAACTGCTAAGAAATTCTTAGTGGTTCGCAGAGAGGGCAACCGCAATGTGCAGCGCAGCATTGACCACTACAATCTCGATGCCATTATTGCCGTAGGCTACCGTGTGAACTCCAAAAAGGCCACCCGGTTCCGTCAGTGGGCAACAAAAACCCTGAAAGAGTACATCCAGAAGGGCTTTGTGCTCAACGATGAGATGATGAAAAACGGTCGCCCCTTTGGCAGGGATTACTTTGACGAGCTGCTGGAACGGATCCGGGAAATTCGTGCCAGCGAGCGGCGGGCCTATCAGAAAATCGCGGATGTGTTTGAACAGTGCAGCTATGACTACGACAAAAACAGCGAGACAACGAAAGCTTTCTATGCCTTTGTGCAGAACAAGCTGCACTATGCCGTCACCGGCAAGACGGCGGCGGAGCTGCTTTCCCGGCTGAATCGTCTGGTGACCATGTTCATCGACTATGCCGAGCTGATGGCCGAGGACGAGCAGCTTATGTCCATGCAAGACTGGCTGAAAGAGACAGACCGGTTTCTGACCAACAACCGCCGCCAGGTATTGGATGGCAAGGGCCGCATCTCCCGGGAGGCGGCGGTGAAACAGGTCAGCAGTATCTACGAGGAATTCCGCAAACGGCAGGATGCAGACTATATCTCTGAATTTGACCGTCAAACCGAAAAATACCTCAAGGGAGAATAACGATGACCGAAACCTATAACATTGCCGGATACTGCCGGATCTCCGTGGACGAGGAGCTGGACCGGGACAATGTGTCCATTGAAAATCAAAAAGCCATCATCCGGGACTTTGTGAATCGCCGATTCCCCGGCAGCACCCTGACCTTTTATGAGGATCGGGATCGTTCCGGCTATACCTTTGAGCAGCGGGAGGGCTATCAGGCCATGCGAAAGGGCCTGATCCACCACCAATATGACATTCTGGTGGTGAAGGATTTTTCCCGCTTCTCCCGCCGAAATTCCCGGGGGCTGGTGGAATTGGAGGATTTGCGGGACGCTGGGGTGCGCATCATCTCCATTGGAGACAACATTGACTTTCCCAACGATGACGACTGGTTGAAAATTCAGTTTCAATTTCTCATCAACGAAATGCCTGTCACCGACACCAGCAAAAAGGTAAAAAATGTCATTCGGCGGCGGCAGGCGGATGGGAAATGGCTGTGCGCCGCACCCTACGGCTACATCATCAACAAGCAGAAGGAATTTGAAGTTGTCCCCACGGAAGGGGAGATCGTGCGGCAGATTTTTGACCTGTACAACAACCAGGGCTGGGGCTACAAGAAAATTGCCAACTACCTGACGGAGCAGGGCATTCCAACTCCCCGGATGTCGGAGCAGATGCGCAAGGAGGCGGCGGGGGAATCCACCAGCCGGAAAACCAAGGCCGCCTGGGCCATCGTCACGGTGCAGGGGATTTTAGACAACGATTTTTATATCGGCACTTTCCGCCAGGCCAAATACACCCGGGCCAAGATCAACGGCAAGGATGTGAAACGGGACGAAGATGAGCATATCGTTATTGAAAACCACCACCAGCCCATTATCGACTACCGCACCTTTGCCACCACCCGGGCCCTCCGGGAGAAGCGTTCCACCGCCAATTACCGGGGCGTGAAGAAGTACGACAACGTGTACTCCGGCTTCCTGTTCTGCGGGGACTGCGGCAGCCCCATGTTTGCCATGAGCCGCAGGGATTTGAGCGCCGCCTACACCTGCGGCACCTACCACCGCCGGGGCCGTTCCGGATGCAGCTCCCACCACATCCGGGTGGACAAGCTGGATGAACTGCTGAAAATCTATGTGCGGCGGGTCATGGAACATTCCCATGCCATGCTGGAAGAACTGAACGCCGAACTGGCACGGCAGGATTCCGATGTGGTGGAAACGGAGCAATCCGCCGACCATCTGGCTCAGGTCATGGAGGAGCTGCGGGAGGAGCTGAAAGCCACCAAGCGGCAGCGCATCCGGGACACGGTGAAGCATCCGGACCAGGAGGAGCTTCTGGCGGAGACCTATGACGAGCTGGAAGCCGACCTGCAAAAGAAGATCGAGGGGCTGGATCACCAGATCGGTATGCTCTCGGACAAGCGGAACACCATCATTCAGGCGGGACGTGCCGCCAAAACCGCCATGGAGGTATTCGGGGACATTCTTTCCAAGGAAACCCTGGAACGAAACGATTTGGAGCTGCTGATCGAGCGCATTGATGTATTTGAGGATCGGCTGGAAATCCGGCTGCACAGCGATGTGGACACCCTGCTCCATGTCAACCAGGGAGACATTGCCGTAAATTTTAATTCCGGCGCGGAAAATAGCGAAAATACATTGATTCAGTCCTCAAAAAATCACGAGGACAAGGTTTTTCGTGTCCATGTTATCAGTGACGGTGACCCACTGGAAATCTATACGGAGAAGGACGGTGGGGTGATTTTTCGGAAATACTCGCCCATGGGGGATCTGCAGGAGCTTGCATCCCAGATGTGCGAGTCGGTGTCGGCGGCTACGGGGCATATTACGGCCATTGCGGACCGGGACGGGATCATTGCGCTGCATGGAGCGCCCAGGAAGGAGCTGCTGGACAAGCCCAACTCGCCGGAGCTGGAAAAGCTTATGGAGCAGCGGACGAATTATCTCTACAAAAGCGGCGACAGCCCTATCCGGGCAGCACTTGGGGATGAGAAGTATCGCCTGGGGGCAGCCTCCCCGATTTTGTCCCAGGGAGACCTGATGGGCAGCGTGCTTCTCCTGTTGGGAGAGAACGACCAGCCCCTGCTTCCGGGCGACCAGGAGCTCACCCGGGCCGTGGCGGGGTTCCTGGGAAAACAGATGGAAAGCTGACAAAAAAATCACATCAGTCAAACCCTTTTTGGGATGGCTGATGTGATTTTTCACTTGGGCGCGTTTGGCACGCGCCCTTATCAATATTTTACTTGCCTTCCATTTCCTTCAGGGCGTCCTTGCGGCTGAAGTTGGCGCGGCCCTTTTCGTCGAAGCCCATGAACTTGACCCAGGTCATGTCGCCCAGGTTCAGAACGTCCTCGACCTTCTCTACGCGGCGGTTCTCCAGCTTGGAGATATGCACCATGCCGTCGTGGCCCGGGGCAATCTCTACGAAAGCGCCGATGGGCAGGATGCGGACAACCTTGCCGTAGTACAGCTTGCCAACCTCGGGGACGAAGCAGATGTCATCCAC
>ERZ772865.2217-NODE-2217-length-17498-cov-17.198704_pt1 | contig 17498 bp, 16 predicted proteins | sample MGYA00512133_ERZ772865 | MGnify/ENA primary metagenome ERZ772865 (study PRJEB29015, sample SAMEA2737722) | human gut metagenome | biome: human gut; feature: human-associated habitat; material: faeces | place: China | collected 2012 ...
TGGCCGACGAGCCGACCGGCAACCTTGACAGCAAGACCAGCGCCGAGGTGCTGGGACTTATCAAGCGCACCAGCGCGGAGTTCCGGCAAACCGTTGTAATGATTACCCACAATGACGACATAGCCCGCCTTGCAGATCGGATTGTCCGCATTGAGGATGGCAGGATTGTGGAATAAGGAGGTGGCAAGCTATGACATGGCCTTTTGAAAATGATACCAGTGACATTGAAAAGAAGCTGGCAAAGCGCAGTTTGCATCGTGAACGGCAGCGTAATTTATTTGCAATCATTGCTCTTGTGCTAACTGCATTTATGATAACTGCGACATTCAGTATTGGTTTTAGTTACTTTGAAACCTACCAAATGCAACAAATTCGGTTAATGGGAACTACCGCTGATGTCGGAATCACAAATGTAACAGAAAATCAGTTGGTTGAAATTTCAAAATCAAACCTTGTCCTTGACGTAGGTATACAGCAGCGTTTAGGCAGTGTTGATACAGAGCAACTGCAAAATGCGAGATTAGGTATAGTTTGGATAGATGATACCGAGTGGGGAACCCACCGTCTGCCTACTATATCAAGTGTTGTAGGAAATTACCCATCAAGTAAAAACGAAATTATGCTACCTACATGGGTGCTTGAACAGATGGGCATTTCTGATCCGCAAATAGGGATGGAGATTGTGTTGTCATACCAAATTGGCGATAGCTATGATTATGTCACGGACACCTTTTTGCTGTCGGGCTACTATACGGACTACATTCCAATGCGCACAAATAATCGTGGTTATGTTTATGTTTCATCCGCTTTTAAGGATAGCTTAAATGTATCACTGGATAATAGTGTTACGGCAATGATCCGTTTTCAAGGCAATGATAATGCTGACAAAAACTGTGAAAGATTGCGGCGTGAGATTGACTTTACAGAAGGGCAAACATTTGAAATTGTACCATTAGAACAGGCAAATGGTGGAACTATTATTTTAGCTGTAATAATTTTAGCAGTTTTTATATCCTTTAGCGGCTATCTGCTGATTTATAATATTCTTTATGTCTCTGTCATAAAAGATGTGCAATTCTATGGCCGTCTTAAAACGATTGGAACGACCCAAAGGCAGATAAAGAGAATTATCTATAAGCAGGCAATCAGAATCTCTTGTATTGGTATTCCGATTGGTCTGTTACTTGGTGCGGTTGTTTCCTTTGGCATTGTTCCTTACTTCCTGAATATGATGTATTCAACAAATTCTGATGTGGGAACAAAAGTATCTTTTTCGCCGTTTATTTTCATAGGAGCGGCCATATTTACGTTCATTACCGTTATGATTGCAAGCATGAAGCCCGCCAAAATTGCCGGAAGTGTTTCACCAATAGCAGCACTCCAATATACAGCAGCCAGCACAAAGAGCAGCGCCAGAAATTGTAGCAAAATGAAGTTGTCCAGAATGGCATGGAACAATGTCTTTCGTAATGCTAAGAGTACAACCCTTGTTTTTGCATCGCTTTTTTTCGGCCTTTCCTTGTTCCTTGTCGTCACAGGGCTATTACATGGTTTAAGCCCGGAGAATTATGTGAGCCAATGGGGAGTAAGCGATTTTGCACTCACATATAGTATCCACGAAAGAGAAGATTTAATTTCCAGCGAAATGGTTTCAGAGATTGGTCAGCTTGACGGCATTGAGAATTTGAGGTTGACCTATGCACCTTATCCTCAAGTAGCAGCAGATGTTGTATATGACGATGCTGTATTTCACGAGTTTCTTGCGTCATTAGACGGAGTAAACGGCATTGATTTTTCTGATCCGGCAAAATTAGAAAATTATCAGCAAAACTTTTTTAGCGGGGTTTTTGGAATTGACAGTGCATATTTGGAAGAAATCAATAAAACCTTAAACTTGCCTATTGACACGTCTGCCTTTGAACAAGGAAAGGTTGTGCTGCTGTCCAAAACAGTAGAAGACCTTATTCAGCCGGGGCAGGAAATAACAATCCAGACGCAGAACGGACAGCATTCCTTTATTGTAGCGAACGGTTATTTGAATGAAGGGTTTCGAGCAGGAGGAGGCAATGAGAGAGGGACGGCTCCTGATTTGTATATTAGTCAAACAGCTTTGAAAGAACTCTTTCCGCAATATAGAGTGTTCCGCGTGGCCTTTGATACGGATGGTCAACATGACGAAAGTATACTGCAAGAATTAAAGCAAATCACCGCATCACAAGCTAACATTGATATTATATCCCGATATGAACGGCGAGAAGAAATGCAGGAATATCTCATTACAGCAAAGGTTTTAGGAACAGGGTTGTCCGTGATCCTGCTGCTTGTTGGTGTCATGAACTTTGTCAATACAATGGTTGTCAATGTAAATACTCGGCGCTATGAATTAGCTGTTCTTGAAAGCATTGGAATGACAAAGCGACAAATCAAACGAATGCTATTTATGGAAGGTTTCTATTATTGGGGCGTTTCCCTTTCCCTTGCAGTCACCATTGGAACAGCAATCTTCATCTTGCTATATATGATTTTTAGTAAAGTGGCCTATTATGCTGTTTTCTCCTATCCATTTATCCCACTGGTGCTGGTGTCTGGACTGGTGTTGCTAATCTGCCTTATTGTGCCTATATGGGTCTACAAAACTGACGTTAACCTTCCAGTTGTGGAGCGATTGCGGTTGACAGAGTGAGTTTAATCAAATTGCAAAATGTGTTTATTTTTGATTACTCTTGGAGAACCAGTCTCTTATCCTGTCAATCAGGTTGACGGCTTTGAATTGACCATTGAAAAGCCCACAGGGTCTCCGTTTAAGGGATATACCATTCGCTGGGCTGTTACTGCGAATTCTAAAGAAATCTATTCCTTCGGTGAGGATGGTAGTCCTGGCTTTGAGTATCTCGAACGCCACATTGACGGGCAATGGTATCGTTTGACATATTCGCAGGATATATTTCCTTTTAATAATTTAGAATTCTCATTGGGTGGAGACAGTACGGGCTTGCAGGGAAGTATTGTTCAAAAATATGATTATTATGGAACTCGCTTGGAGGCGGGAACCTATCGTGTAGTATTAGAAATGAAGGCAAAGGACGGAACACCGCATTATTTGGCGGCTGAATTTGATGTTGAGTAAATAAGCAGAAAGACAACTTCAAGTTTGTAAAACTGATGGAATAAAAAAATGTAAAGCTGGGAGCATTAGCTTACGGCTTTTTAAGTTAAAGCAAATAGAAGTAAATAATGGTCAAAAAACAATCGACATCCGACCTCGTACACGTTATAATATAAGTAATCTAATAAGAAAACAGTGTTATCATTACTGCATTGCTAAATGAGAATGGTAGCCATAAATATGAATTCGTAGGAACGGAATGGTTGAACCCTCAGGGTGACAATGTCACTCATTTGTCAGCGAGAGGTGCTTAACTTAGATGATTTTCAGTTTTCTTATTTTGACATGGATTTACAGGAAGGGTAGAAAAATCAATGATGTCATTGACTTATCTTAACTCAAAATAATATAGGTTTCCAACGGGGACTTGAACTCCTAAGACTCTATTGTAGGTTCGATTCCTATAGGAGACGCTCATTTTTAGCGGTAATGAAGATAGTTTCATTGCCGCTTTTTTCATGCAAAATTGTAATTTCAGTGACAAATTTGTCAGCGAAACAAGGTTGAAAATGCTGATTTTGTCAGCGGGGATGGATGCTTGTCACCGATTCATATTTTCCGGTCTGTCACCTAGAGGGATTAACTACAGTGTAGGATGAGTTTTGGGGTGTAAAATTAGGAAAAGCAGTGAGATAAAACACTATATTCTTGCCTGTGATATCAGGCCTGTCGGAAGAGTCCGTTCAGATTAGATAAAAACAATCTATTCTGGACGGGCTTTTTTGCGTTCAGGGAAAGGAAGTTGCCTATGGAAGAAAAGAAGGAATTGCTGGATCAGGATGAAAGAGTTGTAGAGATTGAGCTGGAAAGACTTCGGGGATTTGTAAACCATCCATTCAAGGTTCAGGCGGACAGTCAGATGATTGAATTACAGGAGAGCATTAAGAAGTATGGAATATTAAATCCTCTGATAGTCAGACCGAGGCAGGATGGAACTTATGAGATCATATCGGGCCACAGAAGAAAATTTGCAGCTGAAAAGATAGGTTATCGTAATCCTATCTTATCAGCGGATGAGGATAGGATGGGATATGAGAAATATTTCATGGAACAGCTCAATATTGAGGCATTGAAACAGGACTGGTTTGTGCAATCGGATGTGACAGTATGCCTTCTGATGGGGCAATTTATGTAGATGGCGAACAGAAGGTGAATTATATCAGTACCAGGGAAGCATTAAGGATCCTTGATGGATTTGGAAATAACAGTGCGTCAGTAATGATTGGAAAGTCAGATTATATTCTGATCTATGACGCAAGCAGAAAGCTGATCATTGACGGGGAGGCATACCTTCCGTCCGGGTATCTGGTCATGAAGTCCTGTAATGGATTACAGGCGATTGATGAGGAGGATATTGCGGATGTGATCGGTGCTTTGAAAAGCAGGATGACAATGCTTGCACTTGGAAAATACAGAATTCAGGCATACCAGCTGGGATAGGAGGCGGCAGATGAATAACAAACCGTGGGCGTATGTAACATCTGCCTGGAGTGCAGACAGGAGCAGAGCCAAAAGGTCTGCAAAGCGATATTGCAGAAAATTATATGAAGCAGGCTACACACCAATCTGTCCGCTTTTATCATTGCCGGAGGTAATTGATACCAGTAATGCAGATGAGTACAAGGATTATATGGATATGTCAGAAGATATGTTAAGAAGATCCAGAATTCTTGTGGTTTGTGGTTCAGCGGTGGATGATACGGTGCTTACAGATATAGCAATAGCCAACCGCTTTCATGTAGCTTCATCCACTATGAGGGGTGTCCTCGGTGTGGATAAGAATAAAAAAGAATAGTAACTTTGTGGATACAGCCTTCTCCCGGTAATCTGTATCAGTCTATTGTCTTTTTAACTCCATAAGCCGCCCGGAACTGTTTCATTGTCATATTGACTTCCTTCTTAAAATATCTCCCAAGATGACTCTGAGACGAAAATCCCAGATAAGCGGCAATCTCACTGTAAGAATACTTGGAATACATCAAAAAACTTTCTGCCTGCCGTATTTTTTCTCCACGTATATATTCCGTAAGAGACATATTTTCACATTTTTTAAAAAGCCCAGACAGATAACTGGCATTTAATTGAAGCGCCTCCGCGATGCTGCCAATACTTATTTTTTCATTAAGATGCGCCGAAACATAATCCTTGCATTTAATGATATGCGGGTTTCCGACAGGATATGGCATGGTTTCTTTTTTACTCCTGAGTTCCCTCACCATATAGGCATATTCGAATTCCGCCGCTCGAAAAAGCCCGATTACCTCATCCCTTTTTTGACTTTCCTCAATCTGGATACTGTAAGAGTCAAACAGGGAATATGCCATCTCCGGGACAGCTCCGCCTCTGATCGCGGCACGACTGGCAAGAGTAAGTATTACAAGAGCCAAATTTTTCACCTGACGCATACGGTCTTTTGCAAGAGTTCCGATCTCTCCTTTATAGTCCTCCGCAATACTCCGCTTCAATCCTTCTATATCACCGTGTTCAATACTAAGAACCACTCTCATTTCCTGATCATAAGGATTATGTCTTTTCTCATTTTCTCGGTTTTGAAACATCAGCTCAGAAAAATACTTCTTCACCTTATTGGCCGATGCAACATTTTGCCGTTCCTCAATATACAAAATTCCGCGGTCAACAGGATGATCGCGATAGAGATTATAAATAAGCAGGATCTGGTCCTCTAAGAAACTTTGATCTACCGGCAGGGACACATCTGTCTTCTCTGTATCCTCCCCCTTTTCGGCAGTTTTAATATTCAGATTCTGCTGATAGATTCTGACAGGACCAACAATACAGTCATAACTTTTTGTCGGTATAAACGCATATGTCAATTGATATCCGCTTGACAAAAGTACTGGAGATACTGGACGATTTTTTTTATAAATAAATAAATTATAAATTTCCATCTCCCCGAATTCATCCTTCATCTGATCACAATATGTGAATTTTTCTGTAATCTTTCCTTCTAAAGTATATTGACGTATGATGGTTTTCAGCTGTTTGCTTACATATTGTAAAAGATAACGGTCATTCAACTATTTTATCTCCTCGTATTTTTTTATTTATTTTTTATAATACTATCATATTTCTCGCAAATTTATGATAAAATCCCAAAATCTTTAATATAAAATTGTATATTTCTCCTGTATCATCATTATCATAAAAACTTGCAGGAGGTAAAGTAAATGGACAAAACACTGCTGTTTGGCGCAGCTTATTATCCGGAATATCTTCCCGCTGAAAGGATGGATGAAGATATTGACATGATGATGTCGGCGGGAATGAATGTAGTTCGTATTGCCGAATCCACATGGAGCACCCTTGAGCCGGAGGAAGGAATTTTCAATTTCTCCTATATCGACCGTGTTATTGAGAAAACGGAGGCAGCCGGAATGAAGGTCATTATCGGAACCCCCACCTATGCCGTACCGCCATGGCTTGTTAAAAAAGATCTGGACATTCTCGTAGACACCAAAGACGGAAGAGCACGCTATGGATACCGACAGCTGATCAATCTGCTAAATCCCACCTATCGCAGCCATGCTGAGAAAATGATCCGTGAACTCGCGGCACATACTGCAGATAAAAAAAATGTAATAGGTTACCAGATTGATAATGAGACAAAACACCACGGTAATATGGGCAAGGAAATCCAAAAGCTGTTTCTCGATTATCTGAAACAAAAATATATTACTACAGACCGATTTAATGATACGTTTGGCCTCGCTTACTGGAGCAATTCTATCTCAAGTTGGGATGATCTTCCAGATTTGAAAGGATGTATCAACGGTGGATTAATGTCAGAATTTGAAAAATTCCAACGCTCTATGGCAGCGGATTTTCTGAAATGGCAGGCTGACATCATCAGTGATTATAAACGTCCCGATCAGTTTATTACAAATAACCTGGGTTTTTCATGGAAAAAATTCGGAACCCCCATAGCCCATGACGGATACTCATACGGAGTACAACGAAGTATTAATTTTTACGAAGCCTCACAGTCTCTTACACTTGCAGCATCGGATATCTATCATCCGACGCAGGACCAGCTGACCGGTGCTGAAATATCATTCGGAGGAGACGTTACAAGAAGCCTGAAGGACAATAACTATCTTGTGATGGAGTGCCAGGCGCAGGCATTTAAATATTGGACTCCATATCCCGGTCAGCTTAGGCTTCATGCCTTCAGCCATCTGGCATCCGGAGCACTTGGAATCCTGTATTGGAACTGGCATTCTATCCATTGCGGATACGAGACATACTGGAAAGGACTTCTAAGCCATGATCTCAGACCTAATCCCACTTACTATGAAGCATGTGAGATTGGAAAATCGTGGAAAAAACTCGGCAGAAAGCTGTGCGGTCTGAAAAAATCAAACAAAGTTGCTCTCATAGTAGATAATCATTCTATGACCGCATTTGAATGGTTTCCCATTGATAAAGATCTCAGCTATAACGATGTGGTTCGCTGGATGTATGACAGCCTTTATGAAATGAACATAGAGTGTGATGTGGTCGATATCAATGCGCTTGATATCTCCAAATATAAAGTGATCATCACACCGGCATTATACTGTATCACAGAAGAGAAATTGAAGATTTTGAATGACTTTGTCAAAGACGGCGGTGTCCTCATAAGTTCGTTTAAATCATTTATAACAGATGAATATGTCAAAGTTTTTTCTGATACCCAACCTCATCACCTTCAGGAATGTTTTGGTATTAACTGCAATCAATATACCTATCCGGGAACAATCAGAATTTTTGGATATCCGGTAAAATATCTGGCTGAATTGCTGATACCAGATAAGGCAGAAAGTCTCGCGGAGTACGAACACAAATACTGGGGGAACTATTCCGGAATCACACGCCATAAATACGGAAATGGGACAGCATATTATATAGGATGCTATACGGACAAAAGCGTTCTCAAGGATATTTATGAAAAGGCCTTTGCAGATGCTTCCATCCCTGTACCGGATCTGAGATGGCCAGTGACAATCAAAAACGCAACATCTGTAGATAATACTCAACTTCATTTCATTCTCCATTACAGTAGTGAGGAGCGGGAAATCACATGCCCATATGAATCTGCTGCAGATCTTGTAAGCGAAACCTCTTATCGAAAGGGAGATGTGATCAGGCTAAAAGACTGGGATGTCTTGATTCTGGAAGAAAAGACACTTCCGAAGCAATAGTCCCGAAATGGCACTCATAAGACTCAAATCGGCAATGAACCGCTGAGAAACATGCCATGCCCCGCTTCACATTCAAGTCAATAAAGAGCTGAATGTGGTTCTTACGACAGTAGAGATAATACGGCATTGCATCATGGGCAGAATCCAGGAGCCACTTGCTGACGTGAAGATCAGGAAGGAAAGATTTCATTCGGAACCAGGTTTCCGGAAATCCATGAGAATCATGTTTTGAGGCAGGATTCAACAGAGGAAAAAAGGGGAGGTCACTTTCGGAGTTAGTGGCGACAAGCATATATAAGTCGTAGCCAAAATAAAATCGGTCTCTGGAAGAAACCCAACCAATATCGCAGTCAGGCTGGGAAAAGAAACGGTCACAGGAACAATCAGAGATCCCATTTTCCGAACAGTTACAGAGGGGATGACTGCGTTCCCTTGCGGAAGTGACAACAGATGTCCCATCACCGGCGATGGAAAGATCCGAAGGATCAATCAGTCCTTTGGTTATGGAACGATTCAGGAATTCCCGATGATAGATCTTAAACAGGGAAGCATAGGGCTGTTCATCTAACTCAAAAGATGTGGATTCCAGCTGCTCCAGTAACTGATCAACGGAAACCTTTTCAACAGATTCCGCTTTGTCACCTTTACGAACAGGCTTTTTAATCTTTTTCTTTTTGCAGGACGCAAATGGGGAGAAAGATTGGGAACCTCAGAATTCCAAAGACGGTTGAGAAAGTCATAAAAGATACCGATGCCGGGAGTATCCCCGAATTCGAAACCACTGAGGATAGCATAAAGGGGATTGATCTTCAACTGAGCAGCCCAGTCTGTGAGTGAATGAATTTTGAAATGAATGGACAGCAGATAGGAATGCTGCATACAGGAAGGGGTTCTTGGCTTTGGACCAAAGACAGAGTATTTTGAACGTAGAAGTTCATCGGTATAAGAAAGATCAAGATTCCAGAAACGTTTAATGATATCCCAGGTAACCCGTGAAAAGGCATTTGGATTCGGATAATATTTACGAAGATTTGTAACAACAAAGTTCTGATAGGCGGCATGACCGCCGGGGTTAACAGGTAACATAAAAATCGCCCTCCAGTCGAAAAAAATAAAATACATTCAATCGGCTTCGTCGCAAATTTTGAGCGATTTGTCAAGTGTTTTTTGACAAAAAAGTGGGGGATTTTAATAAAAAAGGAATCTGGAAGCCTTGTTTTTACTGGCTTAAAGATTCCGAGAAATCATAAGATACAAAGGAGGATAATTTCATGAATCATAAGGTTTCACTCGGGGAAAAAATCGCATTCGCACTCGGTGATGTAGGCTGCAATTTTATATGGACTGTAGTAGGATCATTCCTAACTCTGTATTATACCGACAGCGTAGGAATCAGCGCCGCTGTAGTGGGTACAATCATGCTGATTACAAGAATTCTGGATGGCATATCTGATCTGGGTATGGGTGTTGTCATTGACCATACACATACACGATGGGGAAAAGCCCGGCCATGGGTCCTCATCACAGCACCGCTCATGGGAATCGGACTTATCCTTACTTTTTCGGTTCCCAACTGGCTTTCCGAAAATGGGAAAATTGCCTACGTTTCGATCACCTACATTCTGCTTGCAGTAATTATCTTTACTGCATGTAATCTGGCTTATTCAACATTAACCGCGCTGATTACTGGAAGGCAGGATGACCGTACAAGTATGACGTCAATCCGTTATATCCTTGTTTATGCTGTCATGATCCTTATTTCATACACTACCATGCCTTTAGTAGAAGATTTTGGATGGACTGGAATGTCTGTTATATTCGGCATTGCGGGAATGATATGCCTTCTTATCACATTTTTCGGAACAAGAGAAAGGAATATTGAGAACAAAAAGAATAAGGATGACAATATCAGCATTGCGAAATCACTCATACTCCTTCTCAAAAACAAGTATTTTATCGTAATAACAATTCTTTTTGTGGTAAACTTTATTAATATGGGCTTGACTGGAGGCGTGGGCATATATTTTGCAAGAGATTTTCTGGGAAATTCCGATCTGTACGGAACCATGACATTGGCAAACTACATACCGGTTATGATTGGGCTTTTTGCCTTCCCCGGACTTGCCGGAAAATTTGGAAAATGGAAATGTATGTTAGTTGGGTACATTCTTGAAGCTGCAGGCTATCTTATCATTTTGCTCGCGCCTACAAGTTTTCCAATGGTACTTCTTGGACTTGCAGTCAGAGGAATAGGTCATATTCCCAACTCTGCGGGTATATATGCAATGGTCGCTGATGTTGCGGACTACGGCGAGTGGAAAAATGGTATTCGAAATGAAGGTTTAACTTTCAGCGCTACAAGCTTCGGCACAAAAATCGGAACAGGTATTGGTTCAGCAGTTGTAGGATGGGGACTGGCACTCGGTAATTATATCGGTGGTGCTGCTGTACAAAGCGCAAGTGCCCTTGAATCTATTAAAGCACTCTATACATATATTCCTCTCGCAGTAACACTGGTTGGAATCATCGCTATCTTAAACGGAAATATTGATAAAATCTATCCAACGATTGAAAAAGATCTTCTGGAACGCCGTAAATCAAAAGAATAATATATTTTTTAACATTGCGGAAAGAAATTGATATACTCTCTGCTGTTTATAAATGGCAACCAAAGTCAGAATATAGTCTGACAGAATAGGTGGACATCACCGATCTCAATTTCAGATAGTATGTGTGTCCGGAAAAAACAGAATTTATTCATAAATAAAGTCGGGCAGAGTTTCAACGTTCTGCCCGACTTATCATAGATAAATTGCATATAATAGTTTACACAGATTATTTAATAACTCAAACTTCGCACATTAAAATGCCGGTGACTGATACGGCAGACCGTCCTTATCGTGGGAACGGTAGGGGGTAAAGACCTCCTCCAGCTGCTCCGGCGGGATGCCCCGTCCCTCATCGAGGATGGTGAGGATGGCCTGATCCCCGGCCACACTGCCCCGCACCGTTACCGGAGCGACCGCGTCATCAGCGGCGTCCAGGCCATTGCAGATGAGATGCAGAATAGCCCGCATAAGCATTTCGGCATCTCCCCGCACCATGTCATTCTCCTCCGGGAGATCGTAGCACAGGGTACGGCCATTGGCGCCCAGCAGCAGCCGGGTGCTCTCCAGGCACTCCTGTAGCTGCTGCCACAGCGGGAACACCGCGGCATTGGGGGGCAGTTCATAGCATTCCACCGTGCTCAGGCTATCGGCCAGGCGCAGCAGGCGGTAGCCATCCCGCAGCAGCACCTCCAGCTCCTGCCGCAGGTAGGGGGTCAGCATTTCCTCGTGAGCGGCGATGGCCCGGATGCGGGTGAACAGATCGGTAAGGGGGCGGCGCATGGCTGCGGAAAGCGCTAGGGTATCCTGCGGGGTAAGATCCAGCTGATCCTGTGCCATGGGGCCGCCCTCCTTTTTCGACAAATTTCGACAACATCATCTTACCATAAATTAACGGCGCTGTCACTCCTTTTTTAGCAAATGGAGCAAATCTCTACTATTATTTCCGTTATGGGGCCCGCAAACAGGCCAAAAACCAAATAATCGTTGCCAAAGGGGGAATAATTTGTTATACTTCCGGGGGAAAAGCACTTGCAGTTTGCAAAAGAATGTTATAAAATAAACAATGTAAGGCATAACCCCCTAAAAAAACTATAAGGAGAGATTTTTTATGGCAATCAAGATCGGTATCAACGGATTTGGCCGTATCGGCAGACTGGTATTCCGCGCCGCCATGGAGCAGCCGGAGAAGTACGAGGTGGTTGCGATCAACGATCCCGCCATCAACCGCGACTACATGGTTTACATGACCAAGTACGATACCATTCATGGCCGCTTTAATGGCACTGTGGAGATCAAGGACGAGAAGTTCACCGTCAACGGCAAGGCCATCGAGGTCTTTGACCTGATGAACCCCGCTGAGATCCCGTGGGGCAAGGTAGGCGCTGACTATGTAGTGGAATCCACCGGCGTATTTACCACCACCGAAAAGTGCAAGGCCCACCTGGAAGGCGGCGCCAAGAAGGTCATCATCTCCGCCCCCGCCAAGGATGCTGAGACCCCCACCTTCGTTATGGGCGTAAACCAGAATACCTACACCAAGGATATGAAGGTCGTTTCCAACGCCAGCTGCACCACCAACTGCCTGGCTCCTCTGGCCAAGGTCATCAACGACAACTTTGGTATCGTTGAGGGCCTGATGACCACCGTACACTCCACCACCGGCACCCAGAAGACCGTAGACGGCGCTTCCAAGAAGGATTGGCGCGGCGGCCGTGCCGCTGCCGGCAATATCATCCCCTCCTCCACCGGTGCTGCCAAGGCCTGCGCCCTGGTTATCCCCGAGCTGAAGGGTAAGCTGACCGGTATGTCCTTCCGTGTTCCCACCCTGGATGTTTCCGTTGTGGATCTGACCGTTTCTCTGGCCAAGCCCACCACCTATGAGGAGATCTGCAAGGCGGTAAAGGCTGCCTGCGAGGGCGAGATGAAGGGCATTATGGATTACACCGATGAGGATGTGGTTTCCTCCGACTTCTACACCGATCCCCATACCTCCATCTTTGATGCCAAGGCCGGCATCATGCTGAACGATCACTTTGTGAAGCTGGTTTCCTGGTATGACAACGAGTGGGGTTACAGCAACAAGCTGCTGGATCTCATCGGCCATATGGCGGAAGTGGACGCCCAGTAATTTCATTATAGGAAAAAAGCTCCTCGAAAGAGGAGCTTTTTGTACCATATAGGGATTTTAGCGGATATTTCGCAAAAAAGAAGCCCCGGGCTGCTGCGCCGCGGGGCTGTTCCTTTTATTCGGGTTTTGATTTTTGCCGGGACTGGGTAATGCGCACCAGCGCACCGACCGCCATGACCAGGGCAAAGAAGCCCAGGTAGTACAGTGCCTGGATGCCGTATGCCACAAACGCGCAATACACCATAAAGCAGCAGCCCAGGATGGCCACCACCGGCAGGATGTACCGCATAAGGGGCTTGCTTCCCTTGGAATGGGCCATGACCGAGATAAACATGGGAATATAGCCGGCATACAGGGTGATAATGGGCAGTTCATCGGGTTCCCAATTGAAGAAGGAGGGGCCCATGCCGTGGATGAAGAAAAAATGCCAGTAGGAGTACCACAGCAGCGCGATGATGATGCCGAACCAGGCGGAATTCGTAGCCATATCGGTCTTTTTATCCACACGGGCAAAGAACCGCGGCGCGATGCCCTCTCCGCGGACGCCCAGCGAGTAGGCCCCACGGGCGCAGCCCATCATCAGGCCATTGGTGGTGCCCAGGCAGCTGATGACGATGAACACAAAGACGATGGTGCCGGCGGCTGGGCCAAACAGATTGCCGAAGGCTTTTTCCGGGAGCATATCCCCTGCTGCCATCATCTCGGCGGTACTCATGCTGCCGGTAAGGCCCACGAAGTAGGCCATGTAGATAACGACCACAATGAGCGCACCAAGGGACAGCGCCAGCGGGAGGTTCTTTTTGGCATTGCGCAGCTCGCTGTTAATGGAGGTGGCAATGATCCAGCCCTCATAGGCAAAGGCAAAGGCCACAATGGCGCCCATCAGGCCGCTGCCCTGGGAGGCTATCTGGGCGCTGGCCGCGGTAAAAGCCTCCACGGTGAGGCCATTGGAAAGGCCGGTGATGGTGCCCGCAACGGCCATCAGAATAAGGGGGATAAGCTTGATAACGGTAGCGGAGACCTGCAGCTTGCCGGCCAGCCGGGGAGCATAGGCATTGATGAGGCCATCCGCCAGCAGGATGCCGAAGCCGACCCAGTAATGGGTCATGCCCGCTACCGGGAAACCAAATAGAATGGCCGCATACTGGGAGGTGACCCAGCCCAGCGTGCTGGTGATGGTGGGATAATAGATCAGCGTCATGAACCAGGCCACATAGTAGGCGTAGCCGCGGCCCAGCGCCGCCTCGGCGTAATCTACCACGCCATTGACCTTCTCGTACCGGGAAGCCAAATTGGCAAACACAAAGGAGCAGATGAGCATAATGGCGCCTACGATGCCAACGGTGAGCAGACTGCGGCCCATATCGCCGTTATTATTGGCCAGCACCTTGGTGGCCTTAAAAAAGATGCCGCTGCCGATGACGATGCCCACGACCATCGAGATGGCGGTGAATAGGCCATAGCGTTTCTGCATGCTGTTTTCCACGGTAAAACCCTCTTTCTTACTGGATGTCACACAAATTACGGCAACTTTTCGCCGTATTCTTACTATTGTATGTGAGGCCGGGGGAAATGTCAATGCCTTTGATAGGCAGTTTTGCAGTGTCAAGGGCAGCTAAATGCGAAGTGTTTTTTCTGAGAAAACACATTTCGCGGTTCGTGTGCGCCAGCGATTGTAAATTTATTTTTACTGATAGAAATATTGAAATTCATGCAGAAATTTCTTGCATTATAAAAAGGTGGCAGATACCAAAGCTGGCATCTGCCGCGGGAATATGGCCCAATAGGACTTAAAAAATGACGGTGAGCAGCATCTTGAAGCGCTCTTCGCCAAAGACGGCGTGAGGAAAGCCGGCAGGCATTACGATGCTTTCGCCCTCATGCAGAATGTGGGGGACGCCATCCACGGTAAAGCGGCCAGTGCCCTCCAGCACCTGCACCATGGCATCACCGCCGGAGACATGGGTGCTGATCTCCTCACCCTTTTCGAAGGAAAACAGGGTAAGGCTGACGGCGTTATTCTGGGCCAGCGTTTTGCTGACCACCTGGCCGGGCTGGTAATCGATCTGGGAAGCCAGAGTCATCCGCTCGTTCTTGGGGATATTTTTCATACCGCTCATAGGGCACGCTCCTTTATATATTGGGTTATATTTTTATTATAGGCTATTCGGGCGGGATATGCAACCGGCCGGTTGACTTTCCGGCCAAAATCCAGTATACTATTAGGGCTGTCAAAAACGGATTTGCGATGCAAAGTGAATACCGTATCGGGGTGTAGCGCAGTTGGTAGCGCGCTTGCTTTGGGAGAATACGACCAGCCGGATAAAATAACGAAATAACCGGGTGTAGCTCAGATGGTAGAGCGCGTGGTTTGGGAGTGCCGTGGCGGTATCCGGAACGGGGCAAGGCGAAACGCCGGAAAGCCTTGTGACACCTGCATTTGCGGGATTTCCACCGATTGCCGAAAACGGCACAAAAGCGGCTTTGACCACAGGAATGACCACAGACAGAAAAAACTTTATTTTTACCGTTCTCCGTGGTATCATGGAGAAAAGTAAATATCCGGGTATAGCGAAGTTGGTATCGCGCCTGGTTTGGGACCAGGAGACCGTGCGTTCGAGCCGCACTACTCGGACCAAAACCCCTCTGAAATCGTTGATTTCAGAGGGGTTTTCTTATTCTTTGTCTATTGCGGCGCAGAATTTGAGTTTGTCATTCTTAACATATCTTTTCGACAGTTCTTGTGCAAAGTGTGAAACGATTATACAAGTTATCAGATTGTCCTCTATTTTTAGCTGTATGCGAACTCCGTCAAGTCGACTAAGTAACTTTACTTTTCGCACAGAAAGTGCAGACCAAATATGTAGACAGGCATGCTTAATTACTATATAATGATTCTATATAATGCTATAACGACGGTAACTCAGTTGCCCTGCGCCTTGCGTAAAGAATCAGTCTATACTAAAGTGCAGCGGGAAGGGGAACAAATATGAACGAGGAGAATCGAATTACTTTAATCTTAATTGACACATGCGCCTTTAGGGATGCAAATAGTGATTTCCCTGGCATAGTAAAAAGTTTGCTTCCCTCTTTTTTCTCGACAGCAGATGAGAAAGGCATTACCTTGTTAACGCATCCAGTGCTCGAAAATGAAATTCATAAACATATTGAAGATTCCGGCATATTTAAAGACTACCAGTCACTACTTACTCAGCTTCGCAAGTGCACCAGCACTTTAAAACATTACAAACTTGATGATGTACTATTGTCTTCCAAGATTTCGGAGTTGGATATTCAGACTAAACTTTTCGAAGCTTATCAACAATATTACCAAGATGCGATTCGTCTTGATTTTGGTGACCCTGCTTCTGTATTTGAGCTTTATTTTAATAGTAAAGCCCCTTTTGCGATGTCTGGTAAAAAGAAAGCTGAATTTCCAGATGCCTTTGTTTTTGATGCTACAAGAAAATACCTTGAAAAGCATCCGAATGATATCTTGCTGGTCATATCTAAAGACAGTGATTGGACGACCGCATTTAATCAGATAGAGAATGTCATAATCTGCGATTCTATTTCTAATGCGCTAACTAAAATCAGCAATATCGATAGCATACTAAGTCAAGAAATGCTCAGCCAAATTTTCAGAGGTGCATATAAAGAAATAATTTCAAACGCACAGCAGAACGTTGAATGTGAATGTTTTGAACTTGATGATTACGAAAACCTCAACGAGTTGGAAATTGAGTCTGTAAAGATCGATTGTGTTAGCGATAATTTTATCCCGCTAAAGATTGCCCGTGATAGCTTGCTGCTAAGCACCAATGTCACAATTAAAGTTTCTGGCTATGCTGAAGTATTTGATGAGGAGAACTCAATTTGGGATAGCGTTGACAGAGAATATTTCTATATGGCATATGCTGATATAGATTTCACGGATGCTGAAGCAGAAGTTGACTGCGAAATTCTTATTTCATTTGACTTTGATGATCCCGAAAATACCGCTCAAGTAATGGAATTTCATCTTCTTAATCAAGGTAATATTTGCATTGACTGCGAAGGCGCATCAATTAGAGAGATTGATGAAGAGGAGTTGTCGGTAAGGGTCTTGCGTGAAGATAAAGGGTACCCTCGTAGAAATACAAAATAGTTTTTGTATGTAACTCAAAATGCCGCCTTGAATACTCAAGGCGGCATTTTACTTAATTATTTCTTCTTTCCCCGCTTGCCCTCCTTTCCCTCTATTGGCCGCCCATCACCTTTGCCCTCGTCCTTCAGCCGCTGCGCTTCCGCAATCTCCGCTTTCATCTCCACAATCAGCGTCTTCAGCTTCTCTTCGCACTCCTCGCGGGTATGGGCGTAGACATTGCGGGCGTGCTTTTTGCCGTCGGGCCATT
>ERZ772865.2262-NODE-2262-length-17204-cov-8.442242_pt1 | contig 17204 bp, 14 predicted proteins | sample MGYA00512133_ERZ772865 | MGnify/ENA primary metagenome ERZ772865 (study PRJEB29015, sample SAMEA2737722) | human gut metagenome | biome: human gut; feature: human-associated habitat; material: faeces | place: China | collected 2012 ...
TGCCAATAGCTCTGACCGGCTTTTTTCAGAAAGTCAACAAATTTGTATGCTTCGCTGCCCATGGTGCCCACGCCGTAAGGACTGGGCAAACTGGTGATGTGCATCAAAATGCCGCTGGTTCTCATATCATTATACCTCACTTTTAAAATAATACCCCATCACAGGGCAAAAATGGCAATGCTTGAATCCCTGCCAAGGCAGGTGGCTGTTTCAGAAAGTTTCGTATTGTTTCGCTATCACAAGTAAAAGATTATATCATTTTTGCCATTTTGTCAAGATAAATCCTGCGAAGAAGAACGTTTTTTGTCAAAAAAGGCATCTTGAACAGAGAATACGGTATCAACAAAGCCCCGGATTCCAAACACCGCCCGATGGATTGCGCCCTACAGGGCATATGCGCACACCCGGCTGAATGTTCAGCCGGGTGTGCAGCGGGTATCTTATTTTTCTTCCGTCAAAAGCCGCAGCTGGGCGGCCACCCGGCACTCCGGCTCATAGATGCAGGAGCCATAGCAGCAGTCGCATTCTGTCAGACGCTTGTCCTCTAAAACGGCGCAGACCATACGGCTCTGGTCAATCTGGCGGCAATAGCCGGTGACGAATACTTCCTTTTCCATTGGTTATGCCTCCATCACGCAGAAGCCGCGGGGCCCCAGGGTCAGCCGGTCAGGGGAAATGGTGTCGATGTTCTTGCCGAAGATAACCCGACCGGTGGGAATGTCCCAGGCATCGCCGCTGCGGTTGACGTAAATGTTGAGGGTTTGCCCTTGGACACTGCGGGTATAGGCCAGATGCCGGTCAGAGGCAACGGTAAACCGGATGTCTCCCAGCCGCAGGGCAATATTCTGGGTGCGGAGCTTGCCCAGGCAGCGGAAGTGCCCCAGAATCTCGGTGTCCTCCCGTCCCCAGGGATAGGTGCGGCGGTTGAAGGGATCTTTGTAGCCTTCCATGCAGGTTTCGTCTGCATAGTATAGGCTGGGGCAGCCGGGCAGGGTGTATTGCAGGAAAGAGGCCATCATCAGCCGGTCGCGTGCTACCTCCATCTGGTTGCGGCTGAGGCGGCGGTGTGCCTTTTCCTCCCGGCTTCCGTCGAAGTCGTCCACCAGGGCGGTGAGAATCCGGGGGGTGTCGTGGGTGCCCAGCAGATTCATGTTGCAGGCCACCACCTGGCTGGGGTAGTTCTCCACAATGGACATGATGGTTTCCTTGAAGCTGCGGCCATCGTCCCGACCACGCATGAAGTTCAGGATGGCGGTGCGGAAGGGGTAGTTCATGACGCCTTGCAGCTCGTGGCCAAGCAGATAGCGCCGCCGCTGGGAATAGGCCACCTTGGTGGTGGCGTCCTCCCAGACTTCACCCAAAAGGAAGCTGTCCGGGGCGGTTTCCTCCATAGCGGTACGAATTTCGGCAATAAAGTCATCCGGCAGCTCATCGGCTACGTCCAGCCGCCAACCGGAGGCCCCGGCCCGGAGCCAGTGACGCACCACGGAGTCCTGTCCCCGGATGATGAAGTCCCGGTAGTCCGGCTCGTTCTCCTGAACAGCAGGCAGCGTCATGATCCCCCACCAGGCATCATAATCCGTAGGCCAGGGATGGAAGGAAAACCAGTTGAAATAAGGGGAATCGGTGCTTTGGGCCGCGCCTACGCCGGGATAGAAGCCGTCGGCGTTGAAGTAGCGGCTTTGAGAGCCGGTGTGGTTGAATACACCGTCTAAAATCACCCGGATGCCACGCTGTTTCGCTTCCCGGCAAAGGCGGCGGAAATCCTCCTCGGTGCCTAACATAGGGTCGATGCGAAGGTAGTCGGCTGTGTTGTAGCGGTGGTTGGAGGCGGATTCAAAAATAGGATTCAGGTACAGCACGGTGACGCCCAGAGCGGCCAGATCATCCAGCTTGGCGGTGATGCCATTGAGAGAGCCGCCGAAAAAGTCCCGGTTTCGTACCTCGCCGTCTGGGTCCGGCGCCCAAACGGGCTGGTCGTTCCAATTCTCATGGACCCAACGGTTTCCCACCAGACCGGTGGGGTCCGGGAGGGAAAGACGGCAGAAGCGGTCCGGGAAGATCTGATAGACCACACCGCCGCCAAACCACAGAGGGGTGGCCGTTTTCTCGTAGACGGTGAGCTGCCAGCTTTGGATCTCCCCGGTCTCCTGCCAGCCGGATTGATCCAACAGGGCCGTGGAGCCATCGGAGCGGATCAGGCGGAAATGATACCAGAGCAGCTCCGGTTCTGAGGGGGCGGTGAGGACGCCGGTGAAGCGGGTACGCTCACCGTCCACAGCCTCCGGCAGAAGCTCCATCCGGATCTCTTCACCGGAAAATTCCCGCCGCGCCACCAGGACACAGCGGGAATAGCCATCCCGGGTGAGGGGACGGACATGAAACATGACCTCGCTGCCGCAAGGGACAGCACCGTAGGGCTTTTTGCAGAACTCACTGCGGGAGTCGAACACAAAGGGATCACGCATGGGAGAGACCTCCGAATCAAGGAATCAGTTGATTTTCCGGGAGAATGGACGCAGTGTCCTCCCGGTCAAAGTAAGCGTTGATAATGTCCACAGCGGTGGTGGCCAGAACCGCGCCGGCGTCAGCCTTTTCCAATACCAGAGCCACGGCGATCTCCGGCTCGTCATAGGGTGCGAAGGCTACGAACACGCCGTTTTTCATGGAGCCGCCGATCTGGGCGGTACCGGTTTTCGCACCGGCGGAGACCACGCAGTTCTGGAAGGGACCGGCCACGGAGCCGCCGTTGGTGGTGTAGCCCAGCATACCTTTTTTCACAGCTTGCAGGGTGGAATCGCTGATGTTCAGGGTGTTGAGGGGTTCTGTGTCGCCAGTGGCGATGATCTCAGAGTTGTCATAGGATTTGACACTTTTCAGAAGATGGGCGGGGTAATGCTTGCCGCCGGAGACAAGAGTAGCAATGTAGTTGGCAAGCTGCAACGGGGTATATTCCTGATTGGCCTGGCCGAAAGCTGCCCACGGGGCCTGATCCTGGCCGCTTTCGTTGACGGCCTGTCGGCCTGTGCTTTCACCGACCTCAATGCCGGTGGGCTCGCCGAGGCCCAGAGCGGAATAGTATTCGTTCAGTGTGTCCAGTCCCATGCGGTAGCCCATTTCCATGAAATAGGTGTTGCAGGAATTGGTGATGGCGCTGGTGACGTTCATTTTGCCGTGTCCGCTGCGCTTCCAGCAATTCGTTTTGTTTTCCCAAGTGGCACTGGGGTATTTCCAGTAGCCGGGATCAAAAATGGTCTCGGTGGTGGTGGTGACACCGGATTCCAGCGCCGCCACAGCGGTAGCGGGCTTCAAGGTAGAGCCGGGGGCGTAGGTGCTGTTGGTGGCGCGGTTGGTCAGGGGCTTGGCGGGATCGTCCCGCAGCTCCGCAAAGTCCTTTCGCCAGGTGGAGAGGTCATAGGAAGGGCAGGAGGCCAGTGCCAGAATTTCGCCTGTACCGACTTTGACCACAGCGGCGGCGGCACCCCGGCTGTCCAGATGGTCTTTTTGGTTCAACTGGGCTACTTTAGCGGCCAAAGTGTCCTCCACCGCCTGCTGGAGCTTGAGATCCACCGTCAGCTCCACGGTATAGCCGGAGCGGGGCTCTACACTATAATATTCACCGGTGATCTTTCCGTCGCTGTTGACAGAGATCATTCGCTTGCCATCCGTACCCCGGAGGTAGTCCTCAAAGGCGGCTTCTGCACCGGAGAGGCCGATGGTGTCATCCATCCGGTAGCCACGCTCCTTCAAATCATCGGTATAGTCGGAGATGCCGCCCACGGTGCCTAAAATATGGGCAGCGTAGGTGGTGGCGTACCGCCGGGCGGAGGAGCGGATGATCTTGGCCCCCTGAAACTGGCCGTCGCTGATGAGGGAGCAGAAGGCCACGTCTACGTTCTGCGCCAGAACATAGGCATTGTTGTTGGCACCCAGCTTCCGCAGCTTCAATTCGTACCGGACACCCAAGATCAGGCGGGCGTCGCTGTCGGAATAATTGTCGGAGAGCTTCATATCCTCCCGCATCCAGTCGAAGAGCTTGGCGGGCGTGACGCCAGCGTTCAGCAGGAGGGAATTGGTCAGCGCGGCGCTGTTGGTCTGCTTCAAAAGCTCCGTATCCTTGGCGGTGGCCGGGTCCAGAGCAGTTTCACCCTCCTTGGGGGGCTTCAGCAGCTTCGGGTGCTGGCGGACATAGGCGGCCAGCAGCTCCCGTGTGGGTTTCAGGTCCCGGAGGTAGGAGAAAAAGCGGCTCTTCTGCGTGTCGGTAAGGGTATCTATGGTGAAATGGGCCGCGCCGTCCAGGGAGAGGGGGAGGTTATCCTCCCAAGTGACCCCCTGATCCCGGCAGAGAGTGACCAGACGGAGGATGGCGTCATTCTGGTTTTCACCGGGCTTCAAAAGAGAGGCGTCAAAGGTCAGGCTGTAAGTGGATTGGTTGGTCACAAGGGCCCGGCCGGAGCGGTCAGTGATGATGCCCCGGGAGGCCTCCACATTTTCCATGCGGGTGATGGTCTGAATGGATTTGGCCAGATATTCCTCGTGGTGAACAACCTGGGTATTGAAAAGGACCACCAGATAAATGGCCAGCACTGCCAGCGCCATGGCAGCCATGACGCGGAATCTGGTGAGTTGGGAGGGGCGTTGGTTCATGATTACCTCCGTGGAAAGTCCTTAATCGTCAACATGAACGCGGAGATAGACCCGGCGGAACAGCCAGGTCATAGGCAGGCTCCACAGCAGGGAGGCGCACAGCTCCCGCAGGGTCACGGACATGGCCGCACCCCATGCGGGATGGCCCTGAGCCCAAAGGACAATGCAGTGGAAGATGCCTGTCAGCAGATAGGCGGGCAGGGCCGCGGCGGCAGAGCAGAGATACCCGGCTGGGATCAGACTCTGGGACAGCAGTCCGGCGGCGAGGCCCACAAGGGGGAGAATCAAGGTGTAAAAGCAGGGAATGGAGGAGGGGAGCAGCAGGTCGCAGAAAACGCCACAGGCAAGGGCGTAGACCGTGCCGGCGGCGGGGCCCTCAAAGGTGGCGGGGAGGGCGGCAATCAGGGGATAGAGAAAGGGGATAACGCCCCAGATGGTCACACGCTGGAGAAAAGCGGCCTGAACAACGGCCCAGACCAGCCCGGCCAAAGTGTACAGAGTCCATTTAAAAATCGTGGCGCTGCGGGCCAGCAAGGGGAATCCCTCCCTTCTGTAATGGTGAATGAACGGTAAGCGGTCAGCTTACGATCTCAAAGGATTTGATGATGCACACCTCCGTGAGACCGTTCAGGTCCGCAGCGGGGGTGAGGATGGCATAATTAGAGGTGTCGGAATCGTCGGCCCGAAGCTCGGAGACAGAGCCGATGACCAGATCCGGGGGCAGATAGCCGCCCAGACCGGAGGTAACTACCAGGTCGCCCTCCAACAGCTGGCAGGAGGCGGGGAGGGAGTCCAGCTTCAGCTTACCGTCGTCCATCAGGGCGAAATCGCCGCCAGCAATGCCGATGTCCTTGGTGCGGTAGACACGGGCGCCTAAGGAGGTGTCGGTGTCGATCACAGTCAAAACCGTGGACCAGTCGTGGCCCGCTTTGCTGATGCGGCCCACCAGGTTGCCGTTTCCGTCGATAACGCAGTCACCTAACTCTACGCCGTGGGCCGTGCCCTTGTTCAGCGTCAGGGAGGCGGTCCAGTTGGTAACACCCCGCTCCGTGACGGTGGCGGTCTCGAAGTCGCTGAGGTCCCGGCGCTGCTGACGCAGATCCAGCAGGTCCCGGAGAAATACATTTTCCTGACTGGCGGCCTCGCCTTGACGGACGGTGGCCTCCATTTCCGCGATCTGCTTTTTCAGGGCCTCATTTTCCGCTTTCAGGGCGGTGACGTCCTCATAGTAATTCTGCTTGTCGGTGAACCAGCCGGATACGGAGGTGCAGACTGCCCGAAAAGGACTGGTAATGGTGTTGGCCAGATCCACCAGCGGGGAGGCGTTGGTGCTGAAATAGGACAGCAGAGCCAGCGCCACGGCGATCACCGCCCCGGCGAAGAGGATCCATAATCCGTGATTCTTCAGAAAATCCTTCAAGGAAGTTCTCCTTCTAAAAAGTTAAAACGCAATCGATTACAATAACTTAATGCCAAACTGAGCCAGCATCCGGCTCAGACGCAGGACAGGCAGGCCCATGACGTTGAAGAAGTCGCCCTCCAGACGCTCCACCAGCAACGCGCCCTTGCCCTGAACACCGTAGGACCCTGCTTTGTCCATAGGTTCGCCGGTGGCAATGTAGGCCCGCAGCTCGGATTCCTCAGCGGGGCGGAAGATAACGCCGGTGGCTTCGCTCTCCGTCAATACACGGTCTCCCTGACGGACGGTGACGCCGGTGCAGACCGTGTGGCGGCGGCCCTGCAGCGCGGTGAGCATCCGCAGCGCGTCGGCCTCATCCTGAGGCTTGCCCAGACGCTGGTCATCCAGAAACACCATGGTGTCGGCGGTGATGACAATCTCCTCCGGGGTGCAGAGCTTGGCGGCGGCATCCGCCTTTTCCCGGGAGATGTATTCCACGATCTGCGCCGGGGTGAGACCCGCCGGGTAGTGCTCGTCCGTCTGGGGCACCCGGATGTCAAAATCCGTGATGCCGATGCGGTTCAATAATTCCTGCCGCCGGGGGGAGCCGGAGGCCAAAACGATGCGAGACATGGCGGCCCTCCTTACTTGCCGGTGGAGCCGAAGCCGCCCCGGTCGGGACCGGTGAGGTGCTCCACACGGGTAAAGACGAGAGGGGGCTGGTTCTTCATAATGCGGAACTGGGAAATACGGGTGTTCTTGTCGATGTGGACATCCCGTGTGGCGTACATGGGAACGCGCCACTGGTCATTGTCTCCCCGGTAGGTGTAGTCCACCACACCCATGGAGTTGGCTTGCAGCAGACCGTAGTTCTTAAAGGTGGAGCTGCGGGGCACCACATGGGCCTCATAGCCCTCCGGCAGCTCGATGGCGACGCCCAGAGGGATCAGGCGGAATTCTCCGGCCTTCATGTCCACATCCTCGGCGGCGTGGAGGTCGATCCAGTCGGATTTGCCTGCCACATAGCACAGCTCGTCGATGCCGTCCACAAAATATTTTACCTTGATTTCTTCCATGTAAAACTCCAAAATCGAAAACAAATAGTATTATAAAGTATATATTATACAAATAGAACTGAAAACTTGCTGAAAAAGCGGGAAATTTCCGGTGAGACTCTGCCGCTGGGTCAATCCACGCCGCGATAATAAAGCCCTCGTGTGAAGGGGCCGGAGGCGGGGGCACCGGTCTGGTAGGCCTGGAAAATGTCCGCACATTCCGCAGGTGCTTCCGTGGTGAACCGCAGGCGGGCATAGGTCAGGCCACAGTGCTTCCACTCGGGCTTGTCCGCCAGCCACACCGGCGCACTGTTCTGGATCTCCGTCCGGTGGCCGTAGGCCGGGAGCAGCGGGAACTTTGCCCCGGTGCGGTCCTGAAGATCGTTTGGCTTGCGGCAGGGAGCCTGCTGGGGGACGGCGTCACCCGCTTCGGACAGGTGACAGCCGGTTTCATTCTGCACCAGACAGTTTTCCGTGATCATCAGGGGCAGTCGGCCGTAGACGATGGCCTCTGCCGGGATCAGCTTTTGGATGTCCCGCATCTGTGGGAACCGCAGCTCGAAGGACAGGCAGGCGGAGGAGAGCTCCTTGCGCCGGAGATAGTCCAGAGAGCGACTGTTGAACACGTTGAGGCCGAAGTCACCGCAGATAGTCAGTCCCGCGTCCCGCAAAAGGGGCAGATGGCCGATGTTCCCCGCCAGAGCAGAGGTGACGCCCAGCTTTTTGGCGTGAGCCAGCCACGTCCGGAGCTGGGGTTCATTTCGGTCCCGCCAGACACGGGGAAGAATGGCGCACCACTCCCCGGCAAAGTCCGGCAGCGCGTCCCGCTCCGCCAGCAGCTCCAAGGGGAGGTCGATGTGAGCGGGGGCCAGGGGCAGCAGCGCTTCTGCCTGAGGCCAGGAGGTGACGGAAACGGTCAGGGCCGGGGTATCGGCGGTGCAGTCCAGATCCGGCAGGGGGGAGAAGTCCTGTTCCCGGCGGAGCGGAACGGCACAACGGGCATTCTCCAAGGCGGCCAGAGCATCCCGGCGCAGGGCGTTTACCGCCCCGGCGGAGAGAAACAGGCCGTCTGCTACATCGGCGGAGCCGTCCGTACAGTGGAAGGCGGTGCCGCCTGTCTTTTGCAGACGGAATTCCAGATCGGTAGCCGTCAGTGCCTTGTTCTGAGCCGGCTCCGGGATGGGGCCTTCGGCGGCGGCCACATGGCCGTCGTCATCCCAAACTGTCAGGGAAACCGGCTGTCCGGCCTGACAGGAGCAGGAGAAATGGATGGGAACGGTGCGGGCATCATCCTTTTCGTATTTGGCTCGGGCGGCGGCAAACAATTCCTTCGGCTCCGGGGTGTTTTCGGGGCGGGTGCCGAACATGGCGGGACCGTGGCGGCCCTGCCAGTAGTCCGCTGTAAAGCCGGAGCGGGAGAAGGCCAGCTCCAGATCCTTTTTTTCGGCGGCGGTGGGCTTCCGGCCCTCCCGGATCAGACGGGCGTAAATGTCCGTGATGACCGCCACATATTCAGGGCGCTTCATGCGGCCTTCCAGTTTCAGGCAGCTGACATCCATTCGCTCCATGTCGGAAATGCGGTCAGCAAGGCAGCTGTCCTTCAGACTGAGTGGGTAGGTGTTTTTGGCGGGGCCGTTGAAGCCGTAGGGCAGGCGGCAGGGCTGGGCGCAGGTGCCCCGGTTGCCGCTGCGTCCGCCAATGAGGGCGCTCATTTCGCACTGGCCTGAGTAGCACATGCAGAGAGCACCATGGCCGAAGATCTCGATCTCGGCGGGACAGGCCTTGCAGATGGCGGCAGTGTCCTCCCGGGAGCACTCCCGGGCAATGACCACCCGCTCGCAGCCGTCCCCATAGACCTCGTTGGCACCGCCGGCGGTAAATACGCTCATCTGAGTGCTGGCGTGAAGGGGGAGGTCCGGCAAGGCCTCCCGCAGCAGGGCAAACAGGCCCCAGTCCTGCACCAGCACGGAGTCCACCCCGAGACGGCAGGCCGTCCGGGCGGCATCTAAGGCCAGAGGCAGCTCCCGGTCCGTCAGCAGGGTGTTCAGGGTCAGAAAGACCCGGACGCCCCGGAGATGGCAGTACCGGATGGCATCGGCAAATTCTTCGTCAGAAAAGTTTTTGGCGCTCCGGCGGGCGTTGAAGCTCCCCCAACCCAGATAGACGGCGCCGCAGCCGCTCTGGACGGCGGCCCGGAGGGCTTCCGGAGACCCAGCGGGGGAGAGCAGTTCCAGAGCCATTACTTGCGGTTGTCCAGACGCTGCTGAAGACGGAAAATCTCCCGTTTCAGCTCACTGACCTCAGCCTGGGCCTTGGAAGCCTCGTCCAGATAGCCTTTGATCTGGCTCCGAAGCTGCTCGGCGGCAGCCTGAGATTTGAACAGCTCATCCGTCAGGTTGACGGCAGTGAGCACGGCGGCGTCGGTGCGGCCCACCTTGGCATCGTTCATGACCTCGGTCATTTTGTCGCTGACACAGCTTCCTACCTTCTGCATGTAGGCGGAGGTTTCGTCCGCTATCAGGGTGTATTCCTCTCCGCAGATGGTGATGACAACACGGTTTGCCATTTGCGCATCCTCCTTTTTTGTGTACGTCCTGCGTTGGGACGCAATACACAATATTACAGCATCCAGTATAGCACAAAGGCCGCAGGTGTTCCACAAAAATCGTGGGAAATCGAAAAAGTTTACAACTCGCTGACGGCCCTCTTGCCGTAGGGGAAGATTTCGTGTAGAATAAGGGCTGAATGAAAAGGAAAGAGGCTGTCGATAAAGTAGTAAATTCTCCGCAACGGTAAGGTAGGGCAGCCGTTAGCGGCTTTGCCGCTTTACGGATACTGCATACCCCTTGCGGGTAAAGGGTGTGCGCGGGAAACCCAAGAAGGGTTTCCTGCGCCATTGAAATCAAATATTATCAGAACTTTTACAAGTTCTGATAATAAGGGCAACGGGAAGAAAAGATTTTTTCGACCCGTTGCGCCCCCGATTTCCGGGCGCAAAGCGCACGGAAACCGGCTGGGCTGACGGTGTATTCCTGCCCCACGCGGGGCGAGAAGACTTTTTCGACACGCTGAAGGAGGAGCGCGGATGGCGAGTATTTTGATCCACACGGCGGATGAGTCTGTTACGCTGACGGCCCAGACGGTAAAGCGTCTGCTGGACCGGGGCGACGGCGACGCAGCGCTCCTATATCTGGCGCTTCTGCGGCATCACGGCACGGTGCAGCCCCGGTCTTTGGCGGGAGAGCTGCGATGGGAAAAGAGCCGCATCGAGGCGGCGGAGCAAGCCCTGCGGGACCTGCGGCTGTTGGCGCCCGCAGCGGAGGAGATCCCGGAGCCTGCTGATGAAAAGCCCAGCTACCAGCGGGATGACATTGCCCGGCGGCTGGAGAGCAGCGAGGAATTCCGTCTGCTGACGGCGGAGGTGGAAAAAAAGCTGGGGAAGCGGCTCACCACGCCGGATGTGGGTGTTCTGCTGGGACTGAACGATTATCTGGGCCTGCCGGCGGACGTGATCTTCCTGCTGGTGAATCACTGCGTGGAGCGGGTCACCCGGAAGTACGGAGAGGGGCGGCGGCCCACTCTGCGGCAGATCGAGAAGGAGGGCTACGCCTGGGCCAGACGGGGCATCGACACCCAGAGGGCCGCAGTGGAGTACCTGAAAAAGTACGCGGAGCGTCAGGGGGCCATCCCGCCGTATATGCGGGCGCTGGGCCTGGGAGACCGGCTGCCGGTGGCATCGGAGGAGAAGTATCTGAACGCGTGGCAGGAGATGGGCTTTCCGCCGGAGACAGTGGCTCTGGCCTATGACAAGACGGTGCTCAAGTGCCACGAGCTGAAGTGGCCCTACTGCAACGGTATTTTAAAGCGTTGGCACGAGGCGGGCTTACATACCCCGGAGGAGATCGAACGGGCGGACAAGCCCCCGGCGAAGCAGCCGACACAGTCGGCGGGCGACGCTTGGAAATATGTGTAAGGAGGGAGCGGGGACATGGCATATGACGGACGGCTGCTGCGTCTGGCGCAGGAGCGGTATGAAGCGGACCGGAGCGCCCGGGAAGCGGATCTGGCGGAGCAGCGGGAACAGCTCTATGCCCGCAGACCCCGGCTGCGGGAAATTCAGGATCAGCTGCGCCGCACGGCCAGCCGGGTGATGGCCGCCGCTCTGCGGCGGGGAGAGGACCCGCTGCCGGAAATCCAGCGCCTGCGGGAAGAAAACCTCAGCTTGCAGGCAGAACGGCAGATGCTGTTGGCGGAGCTGGGCCTGCCGGACAACGCGCTGGAGGATAAGCCCTTCTGCCCCTTCTGCAATGACACGGGCTACCGGGGCGGCGAGATGTGCCGCTGCCTGAAAACCTACTATGTGGAGGAGCAGCGCAAGGAGCTTTCCAAGCTGCTGGATCTGGGCAGCCAGAGCTTTGACACCTTTGACACCGACTGGTATTCCGACCAGCGGGCACCGGGAAAAACCAAGTCTGCCCGGGAGCACATGGAGTGGGTGTATGACACCTGCGTGGAATATGCCCACAATTTTGGAAAAAAACCGGCCAACCTGCTGTTGTTCGGCCGTCCGGGGTTGGGAAAGACCCACCTGTCCGCCGCCATCGCCAGAGAGGTCAGCGGCAAGGGCTTCTCTGTGGTATATGACACGGCGGGGCACATTTTTGAGCGGTTCGAGGCGCAGAAATTCGGCCGGGACGAGGCAGAGCGGGACGTGGAGCGGGTGCTGAACTGCGACCTGCTGATCTTGGACGACCTGGGGACGGAGATGGTGACCACCTTCGTCCAGAGCGCGCTGTATCAGATCATCAATGGCCGCCTGCTGGAAAAGAAGTCCACCATCGTCAGCACCAACCTGATGCCGGAGGCCATCGCACAACGGTATTCCGGACAGATCGCCTCCCGGATCGAGGGAGAGTATCAGCTTCTGCCCTTTGTGGGCGAGGACATCCGGGTCTTAAAAAAGAAGCGGGGCCTGTAAGGCTGCTTCCGTATAAGCACGTATAAGCATAAGATCCCCCCGCCCATACATCAGTATGGGCGGGGGGTTGCGGTTTTGATCTTAAAAACGGATGGAGATGCCTGCTTTGCAACGAACAAGCTGTGGGGCGCTTCCGTTACGGTTCCGCCGGGATCTCCGGTTCGACAGGAAGGCCAGGGGACGCGGCAGGTTCCGCAGGGACTGTTGGCTCCATAGGAACAGGGGTATCCGACGGAGTGTCCGGTGTGACGGCGGGGATCTCCGCTGTTCCACTGCCGGGCTGGGCGGCGGGGGCCTGTAAGATCACCTTGTTGCGGACCTTGTAGTTGCTGGACGCTTCAAAATGGCTGTCGATCACCTTGCCGTCCTTGTCATAAATGGTCTGATAGGAGTTGACCTTGTATCCGGTATAGGGTGTTACCTTCACCACATCCGGGGAGCCGGGAGCCATGGTGGGGTCCTCCTGATAGATGGTTTCCCAGGGGGTCTTCGAGAGGACCTCGTTGCTCATTTTTACATAGGTGCCGTCCACATTGGTGCCCAGAATCTGAACGGTGAGATAGCCCTTTTCATATTTGGTGACGATCTTCACGGGGTACAGGGTGTTGTTGGTGAATTTGTAGTCCGGGCCGCCCCAGGACACCGTGGCGTCCATACCCCAGCTGATGTAGGCGGGAACGTAGCGGTGGGCGTAGCGCTCTGTGATTTCCAGATTGCCCAGGAGACAGGCCAGATACAGGGTGGAGGAGGTCTGGCAGATGCCGCCGCCCACCTCGTCCACAGTTTCGCCCTTAACGTAGGCGGGGGCGGGCTTATAGCCCCGGGCCTCCGTCCGCTGGCCTACGGACTGGTTGTAGGAGAAGGTCTCCCCGCTGTTGAGGACGATGCCGTTGATGCTGGAAGCGGAGAGCTTCACGTTGCCGATGCGCCCGGCGGAGCCGGAGACATGGGTCTTGGCCTCGCCCAGCACGTCCCGGAACAGGACGGCCTTCAAATCGGCGGCGGTGACCTCCGGCTCCTCAATTTCCGCGTCCAGTGTCAGGGTTTCCCCGGGGGCGGCGCCGTCCAGCGCTTTCTGAACGGCGGCCACATCGAAGTCGGCTCCCGGCTGCTCGGGGATGATGGTGCCTGCGGCGGCATCGTAGGAGGCGTTTTTCATCTCACCGTGAAGCCGGTCGTGGAGCTGCTGGGCGGTGAGGGTCTTGGCGGGGACGGTCTGGAAGGAGACGGGGACTTGATAGCCGCTCAGACTGTAATCGGAAATATCTGCCAGAAGGAGACGGAGATCTTGCGGTGTTCGGCCGTCCCGTGCCTTGGTGATGTGGACAGACTGCCCCTCCACAGCGCCGGAGGCGTCAAGGGGTGCTTCGGAAAGCTGCTCCGTCAGACGGGATACGGTTTTGGAAAAGGCGGCTTGGTCCATGTCCGGCCAATGGGCACCGCCGGGCCAGCGACCGGTGACGGTGGCCAGATAGGCCCAGCCTTTCTTGAAAAAGCCCTTGTTCTGATCATCGTTTTTCCAGAATTGAGCGTCCCCAGAAAAATCCTCTGCCGTGTAGCCCAGGTCCCCCACGGTAAGATGGGCCAGGGGCTGGCCTTCGTTATCCACAAGGGTGATCGCCTGATTGAGAAGCTGAGTCTCCAAACGCTGCTGCGCCTGTCCCACGGTAAGACCGCCTACGTCGATGCCGTTGATGTGGCGGTTGGGATAAAATGTATCCAGAGAACCGGCATAGGCGCAAAGGCCCGCGTAGGCCGCCAGCAAAACCGCCAGCACGATGCCGGCGATCAGCAGTGGCCCCTTCCCACTCTTTTTGGATTCCTCGTTCAGCCGCTTCCCCGGCTGGGTCTGCATCTCGGCTTCACGGATCGGTTCCATAAGAAGCCCTCCTGTTTTGATCGTTATGTTAAATGAGAAACAATCTCCCATTTAACGCTATCATATCACTCTTTTCTGAAAAAAGGTGTTACAATCCGGCAACAGAGTGGAATAATTTTGACTTTTGGCGTAAGTGGCAGGCTGCGGTTTCCGAAAAAACCAAAAAGCGGAGACCGAAGTCTCCGTTTTTTGAAAAGGACTGTAAACGTCAGCCGACCCGGCGGTTCTTGGGGATGCGGATAGTGAGGAGGATGGCGTCCTCCGTGTCCTCCCGGCGGGATTCTACGCCGATGCCGGCCTCCCGCACCAGCCGCAGGCCCCGGTCCAGACTGTTGAGAAATAGGCGGACGTCCTTGAGAAGAAAGACCCGGCGGCCGGAGGGGGACGTGGTCTGCAGCTGGGCCAGACGCTTGTCGATGTACTGCTCCGTCTGGGCTACGTTCAGGTGCTGGCGGATGATGTGGTGGAGGGCGTTGAGACGTTCTTCTTCATCCTCCAGACGGAGGAGGGCACGGGCATGACGCTCGGTCAGGTCATGTTCTGTGAGCAGGCGGCAGCAGTCAGGGGAGAGCCGCAGCAGGCGCAGCTTATTGGCCAGAGCGGAGGGGGAGCGGCCCAGCAGGGCGGCGGCTTCCTCCTGCGTGGAGCCGGACTGACGGAGATAGGCGGCGATGGCGGCGGCTTCCTCCAGATAATGCAGGTCCCGGCGCTGGATATTTTCGATAAGGGCCAGAATAGCGGAGTCCTGCTTATCGACCTGCATTTCCAGACAAGGAACTGTTTGCAGTCCCGCCAGCTTGGCTGCCCGGAGGCGGCGCTCTCCCGCTATCAGCTCCCAGCCGTCATCCCTGCGGCGGACGGTTAGGGGCTGGATGATCCCGTGGCGGCGGATGGATTCCGCCAGTTCCGCCAGAGGTCCGGGAGCGAATTCCCTTCGGGGCTGGTGTGGGTTGGGAGCGATCTGCTCCACCGGAAGCCAACGGACCTGCGTGTCCAACATGCGCGGCACCTCCTGACAGGTTCGGAAACGGCGGGCGTTCCCGGTTCTGCCTGTATTGTAGCGCCGGGGAGTGGGGGAAATGTCGGGAAATCTGTCGGGAAAATAAAAAAAGCACGGAAAATTCCGCGCTTTTTTTGCAAATAGGTTGTTATGAGGCGGGATGATCAATCTTCTGCTGCCGCTTTTGCAGAGCCCGCACCGCCAGAGAACTGGTGAGCTGGGAGAACAGGGGAGAGACGGAGGGGGAGAACACCACCTCCGAGGGGAAATACTGGGCGGCCAGCGTAGCGGCTGCGGCATTGTTCCGCATACTGGAATTGACGGTCACCGTCAGTTCTACCGGATAGGGGAAGCGGAAGAGGGTGGAGAGCAGAAAGCCCAAGCCCAGACCGATGAGCCGCATGGCCAGCGTTATGCAGAGCAGCAGTACCAGCTCGCGGTTCAACTCGTGGAGGAAGGGAGCGCAGCGGGTGACGTTGGCGCAGATGATGACCAGCAGAGCCAGCTTGGAAAAGGGACTCAGCTGTTGTTTGGCTTTGGCACAGATGCTTTGGCCCAGCAGGCGGCAGAGCACCATGGCCAGAGCTGCCGGGACTACGATCATGACGAAGAGATCCCGGATCATGCCCAAGGTATCCAGCTCCACCACGGAGCCGCACAGCAGCCGCAGCGTCAGCGGCAGGATCACCGGGGAGAGCATGGTATCCAACAGGATAATGGACAGGCATAGCTCCACGCTGCCGCCGCCGATGACGATCCACATCAGAGAGGATACGGCGGCGGGGGAACCCTCCATCAGCACCAGACTCAGGGTGTAGAGGGGCTGGTCAGGGAAGCACATGCTGCCAATACCCAAAGCGGCCAACGGCATGAGAAGGTGGAGAGAAAGCATGGTGATGAGCACCGGCTTGGGGTGGGAGAGGACCCGGCCCAGATCCTGCACGCTGCTGCCCAGACTGTTGGCAAAGGTCTGGAACATCATCAGGGCGGAAACGGCGGGACACAGCAGGCCGATCTGATCGGGGAACAGCAGTCCCAGTGCCAGAGCGCCGAGGATCAGCAGGGGCATTTTCGGGGTCATCCAGGTGTTGAGTGCTTGGAGCTTATTCATGGGCGTATTCAGGGTCCTTTCTGAGTTTAGCGGCAAGCGTAGGAGTACCAGCCCTCACCGGAGCGGGTGGTTTCGATCTCCCAGCCGTTTTGACGGAGGGCGTCCGCCACCTCTTCGGCCCGGGTGTCGATGATGCCGGAGCAGAGGAACAGCCCGCCGGGCTTCAGGAACTGCCGCACCATGGGGGCAAGCCCTATAATGACGTCCGCTACAATGTTGGCAACCACCACATCGTAGCCGCCGCCCAGAGTTTCCCGGAGGGCGCCATTGGAGAGGACATCTCCCACCAGAACGGTGTAGCGGTCCTTGCCGATGCCGTTGAGAGCGGCGTTTTCATAGGCCACCGTCAGGCACTTGTCATCAATGTCCACAGCCTTGGCGGAGACGGCGCCCAGCCGCAGTGCGGCAATGGAGAGAATGCCGCTGCCGCAGCCCAGATCCAATACGGTTTCGCCGCCGTGGACGGCTTCCTCCAGCGCTGTCAGGCACAGGCGGGTGGTGGCGTGGCTGCCTGTGCCGAAGGTGAGGCCCGGCTCTAAGATCAGGGGCACCTTGCCGGCGTATTTGGCCTGCCCCTTCACGTTTTCCTGTTCCCATTCCGGGATCACCAGCAGGCGTTCGCCGATCTCCATGGGCTTATAATACTGCTTCCAGTTGTTTTCCCAGTCGGCGTCCTTCAGATTTTCCAGCGTCATCAGGAGGGTGCCGTATTTTCCGGCATGGGCGTCCTTGAAGCCCTGAAGAGCAGTGCGGAGGTGGGCCAACTGGTCAAAGCCGTCTCCGTCCGCCGGGAGGTAGAAGGTGATCCGGGATTTACCCTTCATGGACGCCTCCAGATCCTCGTCTACATAGTCCCAATATTGGTGGTTGTTTTCCAGAAAGCTCTGGAAATCCTGCTCGTCATCAATGACCACGCCGTCCACCCCATTGGCGGAGAGGAAGATCTCCAGGGGCTCCAGCCCGGCGTGATTCGTGTCAATGTGTACTTCCAGCCATTCCATATATGATCCTCACATGTGCTTCCGCCAGAGCGGAAAATTTAATTTCATACGCATAAAACTTCATGCATGAGCAGTGCATCGCGAACATGCACAAATGCCAGTGCATGAAGTTTTCGTGCATCATTTCCGGTTGC
>ERZ772865.2272-NODE-2272-length-17154-cov-3.246681_pt1 | contig 17154 bp, 10 predicted proteins | sample MGYA00512133_ERZ772865 | MGnify/ENA primary metagenome ERZ772865 (study PRJEB29015, sample SAMEA2737722) | human gut metagenome | biome: human gut; feature: human-associated habitat; material: faeces | place: China | collected 2012 ...
TCTCAAGGTCATTCTACCACCAGTGTGCAAGCACACGTGGTTTCAGACCTTTTGAGCCTGACATCATTAAAATGATGGCAGGATCAACAGATCCAAATTATGATATGAATATAAGTTCAATTTCAGAACCTAAAAGTTCAAATCATGAAGAGATCATACCATAAAAAAGAAAAAAGTTCAATATAAAAATTAAAAATGGGAAATGCAAAAGTTCAAAAAAGAAAAGTTCAATTCCGGATTTGCAAAAAGAACCGTAAAAAATTCGTGATAAAGAACATGAAAAAAAGAAAAAAAGGGTCTTTACAGATACAGAAAAAGAGATTACAATTAACACCGAATAAAGCGTTGAAGAGACGAGTAGCATAAGTATAAGTCACAGAGAGAAGTGCATTTGGTGGAAGCATTTTGATGGAACTTATGTGAAGACCAGCTCTGAGTGACCCTAATCCGGTCCGGTGATTCCGTTATCATCATGAATGAGATCTTTTCCTTTTGATAAGCAGGCTTTGGAAGATATACAGAATGCCGGGCAGGAAAAGATGAAGACGGGTGGAACCACGGTAGATGAAGATATCGTCCCTGACATTGTAGAGATGCAGTGTCAGGGATTTTTTCATGTTGTTGTTTTCTGATACATGAATTTCCCTGACACGGGTAAATGAACAGAGAAAGGAAACAGGAACATGAAAATTACATTAAAAGACGGTTCAGTAAAAGAGTACAGTGAAGCAAAATCGGTGTATGACATTGCAGCCGATATCAGCAGCGGACTTGCAAGAGTTGCATGTGCAGGAGAAGTGAATGGAGAGATCGTAGATCTCAGGACAGTGATTGACAGTGACTGTGAACTGAATATTGTCACAGCAAGTGATCCGGAAGGATTGAAGGTGATCCGCCATACAGCATCTCATGTGCTTGCACAGGCAGTAAAGAGACTGTTCCCGGATGCAAAGATTGCGATTGGACCGGCAATTGAAGACGGATTCTATTATGATTTTGAGGCAGAACCATTTTCAAGAGAGGCTCTGGATAAGCTGGAAGCCGAAATGAAAAAAATCATCAAAGAAGGACATGAGCTGAAGAGATATACACTTCCAAGAGAAGAAGCGATTAAATTCATGCAGGAAAAGAATGAGCCTTTCAAAGTAGAATTGATCGAAGATCTTCCGGAAGGAGAAGAGATTTCTTTCTATGATCAGGGAGAATTTGTTGATTTATGTGCAGGTCCTCATCTGATGACGACAAAAGGAATTAAAGCATTCAAGCTGACTTCTTCATCCATGGCATACTGGAGAGGAGATTCCGATAAAGCACGTCTTCAGAGAATTTACGGAACTGCTTTTAATAAAAAGGAAGAACTGAATGCATATCTTGAAAAAATGGAAGATGCAAAGCGTCGTGACCACAATAAGCTGGGACGTGAGATGGAACTCTTTACAACAGTAGATGTGATCGGACAGGGACTTCCGTTATTCCCGCCAAAGGGAACAAAAATGATCATGAAACTGCAGAGATGGATTGAAGATCTGGAAGATAAAGAATGGGGTTATGTCCGTACAAGAACACCATTGATGGCAAAATCCGATCTGTATAAGATTTCCGGACACTGGGATCATTATAAAGATGGAATGTTCGTTCTTGGTGATGAAGAAAAAGATAAAGAGGTTTTCGCACTCCGTCCGATGACCTGTCCATTCCAGTACTATGTATATAAGAATACGCAGAAGTCCTACCGTGATCTCCCGTACCGTATGAGTGAGACATCTACACTGTTCCGTTCCGAGGATTCCGGTGAGATGCATGGACTGACACGTGTCCGCCAGTTTACGATCACAGAGGCACATAACGTGATCCGTCCGGATCAGGCAGAGGAAGAGCTGAAAAACTGTTTTGACCTTGCTTATTATGTATTGTCCACACTGGGTCTTCAGGATGATGTGACCTACCGTCTGTCAAAATGGGATCCGGCAAATAAAAAGAAATATCTGGGAGATGATGATTACTGGAACAGAACTCAGGAAGCATTGCGTGAGGTGCTGCGTGAAAAAGGTGTTCCATTTGTAGAGGCTGACGGGGAGGCAGCTTTCTATGGTCCGAAGATCGATATTCAGGCAAAGAACGTATATGGCAAAGAAGATACAATGATCACGATCCAGCTTGACTGTGCGATCGCTGAAAATTTTGATATGTATTATATCGATCAGAACGGAGATAAGGTGCGTCCATATATTATTCACAGAACTTCCATGGGATGCTACGAGAGAACACTTGCATGGCTGATCGAAAAGTATGCCGGAAAGTTCCCAACCTGGTTATGCCCGGAGCAGGTGCGTGTACTTCCTATTTCTGAAAAGTATGAAGAGTATGCAAATAAAGTATGTGCAGAACTGAAAAAGAACGATATTGATGTGACGGTAGATAACCGTTCAGAAAAGATCGGATTCAAGATCCGCGAAGCAAGACTGGATAAACTTCCGTATATGTTGGTTGTAGGACAGCAGGAAGAGGCAGATGGAACCGTATCTGTCAGAAGCCGGTTTGCAGGAAATGAAGGAACAAAATCCCTGGATGAATTTATTGATGCGATCTGTAAAGAAATCCGTACAAAAGAGATCCGCAAGGAACTGCCGGAGGAAGAAAAAAAGAGATAAAATGCTCTGCTTTTAAGAGATTGTCCGGATGAGGGGAAGTCCGGTAAATGATGAAAAACTCCTTTTGGAAATGTCAGAAACTGATGTTACGATATTTCCGGAAGGAGTTTTTTATATTTACGCAGACAATGAAAAAATTAAGAGTCAGCGGAGAAAATTAAGAAATTCTTCAAGTGATTTTACAGGGGAGATAAGATATACTGAAACTAACAGATCCTGGGAATGGCTGTGATCTTAAAAGGAGGGAAAGGCAAGTGAAAGAAAAGAAATTGAGCCTGAAGCAGAAAAAGATGCTGATAATAGCGGGGATCATACTGGCAGTACTTCTGGTTGTGATTCTGGTGATCAGGGCAGTGACCGGAAAAGGAAGCGGGAACGGAGAAGATGTGCTGTATGCAGATTCCGTCGGTGTGCTGACGGGAACAGGACTGGGGACTCAGAACCAGTTTTCCGGCGTTGTGGAGGCACAGGATACTCTGAAACTGACGCTTTCAGATGATCAGAAAGTAAAAGAGATTTTTGTGGAGAAGGGGCAGGAAGTAGAGCCTGGGACAAAGCTGTATGAGTTCGATACAGAAGAGCTTGCGATGACACTGGAACAGGGAAATCTGGAGCTGGATAAGATCAATAACAGTATCAGCAACCTGAATAACCAGATTGCGGCCCTGACAGCGGAGAAAAAAAATGCCCCGGCCAGTGAGCAGTTATCTTATACGACTCAGATCCAGGAACTTCAGACCAATGTGAAGCAGGAAGAATACAATTATAAAGTAAAAGAACTGGAAGTAAACCGTATGAAAAAGAACCTGGAATCTTCTGTTGTGACATCTACGATTTCAGGAATCGTTCAGGAAATTAACGAGGAGCAGGGATATGATGATGCTACCGGAGAAAAGAAACCGTTTATGAGTATTCTTTCTACAGGAAAATACCGGATCAAAGGAAAGATCAGCGAGCAGAATATTGGAAATCTTTCACCGGGAATGGAAGTGACGATTCGTTCAAGAGTGGATGAGACGCAGATATGGAAGGGAACAGTGGATTCTATTGATACGGAAAAGCCGGAGAGTGGTTCTCAGAACAGCTATTATTCCGGTTCTGACAGTTCCCAGCAGGCAACGAAATATCCATTTTACGTGACACTGGAGACAAGTGAAGGGCTGATGCTTGGACAGCACGTCTATGTTGAACCCGGAACAGGAAGTGAGACAGATTCTGGTATGTGGCTGATGAGTTCCTATATCGTAGATGCAGATTCTGATGCTCCGTATGTATGGGTGGCAGGCAAGAATGACCGCCTTGAAAAGAGAGAGATCAAACTGGGTGAGAAAAATGAGGATATGGATACCTGGGAAGTACTGGACGGACTGAAGAATACGGATTATATCGTGTGGCCAAGCGAAGATTGCAAAAAAGGTGCAGCGGTTGTAAAAAATACGGCAGTGAATAATGAAAGTGGAATCAGTGAAGATGAACTGAATGGAACTGCAGGAACAGAGCCGGAGGATGGAACAGAGGCAGAACCGGAAGACGGGACATCTGAAAATCTGCAGAAAGATGGAGGAATGGAGGACGAATAATGCTTCTGAAGTTAGAACATATATATAAAGATTACGTTCAGGACAAACTGACAGTCCCTGTTTTGAAAGATATCTGCTTTCAGGTAGAACGCGGAGAATATGTTGCGATCATGGGACCTTCGGGTTCAGGAAAGACGACTCTGATGAATATCATCGGATGTCTTGATGTGGCAAGTTCCGGGGTCTATCAGCTCAACGGGACAGACCTGAAAGATTTTGACGACCGGACAATGGCACAGATCAGAAACCGCTCTATTGGATTTGTCTTTCAGACATTTAATCTGCTGCCAAAACAGACAGCACTGGATAACGTGGCACTGCCACTTCTTTATTCCAATGTATCCAAAAAAGAGCGGATGGAGCGGGCGAAAGCAGCGCTGGAACGGGTCGGACTGGGGGATCGCCTGGATTTCAGACCAACGCAGTTATCAGGAGGACAGAAGCAGCGTGTGGCCATCGCAAGAGCAATCGTTACCGGCCCTGATCTTCTGCTGGCAGATGAGCCTACGGGAGCGTTGGATTCGGTTTCGGGACGGCAGATCATGGAATTATTTTCAGAACTGAATCAGGAAGGAATGACAGTGCTGATGATCACACATGATGCACAGATCGCAGGGTGTGCTGACCGGATGGTGATGATCAAAGATGGAAGATTGAAGGACGGAGAGGAGCAGGAGAATGGAAAAGAATAAGAAAAAGATCCTGATCGGTTCGGTTTCCGGCATTGCGGCAGCAGTCCTGTTGACCGGGATCATTGTTGCGGCTGTGCAGGGAAGCGGAAAAGCGGTAAAAGTAGCTCCTGTCAGTAATATGAATTCCGGTGGCTGGTCCAGCGGTTCTGAAATCTCTGATTACGGAACTGTAACAACGAATATGAACCAGGATATCTATTATGATGAATCTCTTACTGTGAAAGAAGTCTATGTTAAAGTCGGAGATACGGTTAAGATCGGGGATCGTCTGGTTGCTTATGATACAACTCTGGCAACGATGGAAAAAGAAATGAAGCAGATGGAGATTGAGGGAATTGCCTTAAACCGTAAGAATATTGAAGCAGAACTGAAGCAACTGCGTGGAACAAAAGCGGTTGCAAAAGGAAATGTAGCAGGGACCAATACAGTTGTGAAGGCCAGTGCGGCAGGAACAGATGCAGTCGTAAACGCAGATACAGGGAAGAGCAGGACAACAGCATCAGTGCAGAGGCAGAATATGACTGCTCGGGAAGGAAATACGGATACCGGAACGGCAGGATCGGATCAGGATTCAACGGTGACAGATGGAAAAGAGACCGGTAAACCCTTCCCGGAAGAATTAAAGGGAACAAAGATTTATGATAAGATTACGGAAGAGTCCGTTCCGTACAATGAGGATGGTGACGGAACAGAAGAAAAACCTTACCGGTATCTCTGTGCACCTGGGGTGACGGTTCATGCACAGTTTATGCTGAAAGTGCTGGAAAATAGAGAAATCTGCACATTTGAAGTGGTAGATGATAAGGATAATCCGACCAGGATTCTTTATGAATGGACACTGGATGGAAAGAATGGTCAGATCATCAAGCCGGTTCAGCCAGACCAGCCGGACACACCATCTGAACCGGATGTACCGGACGAACCGGATACACCGTCCGAGCCGGAAGATCCATCTGAACCGGATGATCCGGGAATTTCAGATGGACCTACAAAAGAAGAGCTGGCAAAAGAGATTCAGGAGAAGGAAGAACGGTTAAAAGAGCTGGAACTGGAGCAGAGAACAGCCGAACTGGAACTGAAGCAATTGAAAAAAAAGGTAGACAATGCGATCGTAACCAGTACAGTGGAAGGAACCGTAAAATCGGTGACGGATGAAGAGACAGCAAGACTGGAAAATACACCGATCATCAGTGTTGTAGGTGAGGATGGATTTTATGTGACAGGGCGTGTGGCAGAGACAGCATTTGATAAGATCAAAGAGGGAATGACTGTGACTGTTACGTCATGGACCAGCGGGATGACTTATGAGGCGACGATCAGCGGAGTCAGCAGTTCGCCGTTAACAGGATATTCGGACGGAAATAATGAAAATCTTTCTTATTATCCATTCACAGCAGTGATCCATGGGGACGCGGAACTTTCCAATGGAGACGGAGTAGATCTGAGTATTGATGATCTTTCTTCCCAGGATGAGGATGAAATCTATCTTGAGCAGATGTTTGTCAGGGAAGACGGAAACCAATATTATGTATATAAAAAGGGTGATAACGGAAAATTGAAAAAGCAGTATGTCGAAGTTGGAAAAAATGTATCCGGTTCTCTGGAGATCGTATCCGGTCTGAGCCTGGATGACGAGATTGCATTTCCATATGGAAGAGATGTTCGGGAAGGTGCGAAGACAAAGTCGACAGATACATTATATGATTATAAGTAAGGGGGGATTTCTATGCTGGAAGATATCAGACTTGCGTTTCAGGGAATCTGGAACCACAAATTAAGATCTGCTCTGACGATGCTTGGAATCATCATAGGAATCGGCTCGATCATTGCAATTGTATCAACAATCAAGGGGACAAATGAACAGATCAAGGAAAATCTGGTAGGAGCAGGAAATAATGCAGTGAATATCCAGCTTTACCAGGGAGAATGGCCGATTGATCTGAGCTATGGAAATGTCCCGGACGGAGTACCGGTGATCAGTAAGGATGTACTGGAGGAAATAAAAGAATCTGATGCAGTGGAGACAGCAGCACTCTACTATACAAGAAATGAATATGATGCAGTCTTTAACGGATCCCAGTCCCTTTCCAACGGAACGATCATGGGAGTAGACTCTGATTATCTGGATGTATATGGTTATCAGATTACAAAAGGACGTGGATTTTCAGAGAAAGATTTTTCGGAGAACAGAAAAGTTGCACTGCTTGACAAGACTTCTGCATCCAATCTGTTCCCGGACGGGAATGTGATCGGAAAGACGATTGAAATGAAAGGAGAACCGTTTACGGTGATCGGTCTGATTGCCAGAAAAGCGGCATCCCAGCCGGTGATCAATTCCATGGATGATTATTATCGCTATATGTCAAATGATGGAAGTGGAATGGTCTGCGTCCCTGATACAGTCTGGCCGACGCTGTATCAGTATGATGAACCACAGAATGTGGTAGTACGTGCCACATCGACGGATGATATGACAAAGGCGGGGGAAGATGCGGCAGAGGTCCTTAATTCTTATCTGTCTGTATCCGATGATTCCATCAAATATAAAGGAGAAAATCTGCTGGAACAGGCCACTCAGATCCAGGAGATCAGTAATTCGACGAACCAGCAGTTGATCTGGATCGCCAGTATTTCTCTTTTAGTAGGAGGAATCGGAGTTATGAATATCATGCTTGTATCGGGCACAGAGCGTACAAGAGAGATCGGACTTAAAAAGGCACTGGGAGCAAGAAAAAGGAGAATCCTGTTCCAGTTCCTGACAGAGGCAGCAGTACTGACTCTGCTTGGTGGAATCATCGGTGTTGCGGTGGGAATCGCACTGGCATATATTATCTCGGGAGTTTCCGCTGTGCCTGTGGCGATCAGCGGTACAGCAATTGTAGTGGCAGTCCTGTTCTCTACGCTGATCGGAGTAATCTTCGGACTGATTCCGTCGGTGAAAGCAGCCAACATGAACCCGATCGACGCGTTACGGTATGAATAAGAGATAAGATAAAAATTGAAAAATGCTTTCAACTGGTAACACAGATATTTATAAAAGTAAATGAAAACGCACACAACATTTAAAAATATAAATATCTGTGTTATTCTATTGTAAATGAAGGAAAACTTGATTTGCTAAATAATAAAGAGGGTTTTATGGAAACATCAGATTTTTACGGAACAGAAAAGGTCAGCAGGATCCTGTTAAAAATTGCACCACCGGTCATGCTGGCACAACTGATCCAGGCATTATACAATATTGTAGACAGTTTTTTTGTAGGAAAGTATTCGGAGACCGGACTTACGGCATTGTCGATCATCTATCCGGTGCAGCTTCTCATGATCGCACTGGGAGTGGGAACAGGAGTCGGTATCAATACTGATATGGCGTATTATCTTGGAATCGGAAAGAAGAAAAAAGCAGAAGAGGTGGCGGGAACTGGTACACCGCTGGGACTGATCCTGTGGATTATTTTTGCAGCAGTCTGCTATGTTACGCTGCCGGCATATGCCGGTATGTCAACAGATTCCCCGGAAGTGATCCGGGATGTGGTGGCATACGGCAGGATCGTCTGTCTTTTCAGCATTGGTCTTTTTACGGAGGGAATCTGGAGTAAGATCCTGCAGGCAGAGGGCGATATGAGGACACCAATGATCGCTCAGATCGCAGGTGCAGTCGTCAATATCATTTTGGATCCGCTTCTGATCTTTGGAATGCTGGGAATGCCTGAAATGGGAATCTCCGGTGCAGCAGTGGCAACGGTGTCAGGACAGATCGTGGCAGCCTTGATCGTAATGAAAAAAGCGTGGTACAGATCGCCCAGGAGATCCTGCTATCCCGGTCATATAAAAAGAATCTATCAGCTTGGAATCCCCAATATCATTATGCAGTCAGCTTATACGCTCTACATTCTCGGACTGAATCTGATCCTGGCGGGATTTTCAGACCAGGCAGTTACCGCACTGGGATTATATTATAAATGGCAGACCTTCTTTTTTATCCCATTGGGAGCATTACAGACCTGCATTGTTCCGGTAATCAGTTATAATTATGCAGCGAAGGATATAAAAAGGTGCAGGCTTGTATTGAAAGATTCTCTGATCATGGGAGAATGTCTGATGTTTCTTGGTACCTTGTGTTTTGAGTTTCTGCCCGGACAGATGCTGGCTGTATTCTCCGGCGACAGCGAGGTGATTGCAATAGGAACGAACGGGTTCCATTACATCGGGATCAGTTTTATTTTTATGGTCACTTCCCTGATCTTTCCGGTCTTTTTCCAGGCAATCGGATATGCCGTGAAGAGTTCGGTACTGACGATCGTGAGAACCGTGTTGTTTTTTGTGCCGCTGGGATATATTTTTTCAAGATTCGGTTTGCAGTATTTCTGGCTGACTTTCCCGGTAACAGAGCTGCTTACCTCTGTGATCGGAGTCGGATTTTATAGGAACTTTTTAAAAAGAGAACAGACAATATAAAAGAAACAGGGTGAAAAAAGAAAAATAGAAAAAAATAGAAAAATCCTCTTGACCTGGAGCTGACTCCAAGTGTTATAGTTCTTGTGAAAAAAGAAAGGGCAGGTGGTCGATGTTGACGATCAAGGAAGTCAGTGAAAAATACGGGATTTCCCAGGATACGCTGCGATATTATGAAAGGATCGGTCTGATCCCACCGGTTCCGCGTACACCGGGCGGAATCCGGGATTATCAGGAAAAAGACCTGGGCTGGGTAGAACAGGCAGTATGTATGCGGAGTGCCGGTGTCCAGATCGAGGCACTGATCGAATATGTGCGACTGTACCAGATGGGGGACAGTACGATCGAGGCACGCAGAGATCTTTTACAGGAACAGTATGAAGTGCTGGAGGAACAGCGGCGACAGATCAATGCAACGATGGAACGGCTGAAATATAAAATATCACGTTATCAGAAAGCAGTAGAGACAGGAGTCCTGTCCTGGGAAAAAGAAGAGGAGAATTAGAAAATGTATATTGAGAAGATCAACGGACCGGCTGATGTAAAGAAACTGACATTGGAGGAACTGCCGGTTCTTGCAGAGGAAATACGACAGGCACTGCTTGTCAGGGCAAGTAAGCATGGAGGACATTTTGGACCGAATTTTGGTATGGTAGAAGCAACCATTGCAATGCATTATGTATTTGAATCACCAAAGGACAAGATCGTGTACGATGTATCACACCAGAGCTATCCACATAAGATGCTGACGGGAAGAAAAGATGCCTATCTGTATGAAGAACATTATGATGATGTATCGGGATATACCAATCCGGGTGAAAGTGAACACGATTTCTTTACGGTAGGTCATACCTCTACTTCGGTCAGCCTTGCCTGCGGACTTGCAAAGGGAAGAGACCTGAAAGGCGAAAAAGGGAATGTGATCGCAGTCATCGGAGACGGATCTCTGAGTGGCGGAGAGGCACTGGAAGGACTGGATTATGCTGCAGAGCTTGGTGGCAACCTGATTATTGTAGTCAATGACAATGATATGTCCATAGCAGAGAACCATGGAGGGCTTTACCAGAATTTAAAACTTCTGCGGGAGACAGACGGCAAGGCAGACTGCAATCTGTTCAGGGCAATGGGACTGGATTATATTTATGTAAACGAAGGAAATAATACAGCCGCTCTGATCGAGGCATTTCAGAAAGCAAAAGATACAGACCATGCAGTGGTCGTTCATATCAATACGCTGAAGGGAAAGGGATATGCCCCTGCAGAGCAGCACAAGGAGCAGTGGCATTATAATGCTCCGTTTGATCTGAAGACCGGAATGCCTCTTTATCCGGCAGACGGAGAAGATTACTCTTCTGTGACGAGAGATTATCTTCTGAAAAAGATGAAAGAAGATCCGACGGTTGTTGCGATCACTTCAGGAACACCGACAGTCATGGGATTTACAGAAGATAAAAGAAAAGAAGCCGGAAGACAGTTCGTGGATGTGGGAATTGCGGAGGAGACTGCCGTGGCACTTGCTTCAGGAATCGCAGCCAACGGAGGGAAGCCGGTGTATGGAGTTTACAGTTCCTTTATACAGAGAACTTTTGACCAGATTTCCCAGGATTTATGCATTGATAAAAATCCGGCAACGATCGTGATTTTTGAAGGTTCTGTTTATGGAATGAATGATGTGACTCATTTAGGTTTGCAGGATATGCCGATGCTTGGAAATATTCCGAATTTAGTCTATCTTGCACCGACAACAAAAGAAGAGTATCTTGCCATGCTGGACTGGAGCGTGGAGCAGACAGAGTATCCGGTTGCAATCAAACTTCCGGGTGGTGCAATGATCTCAGACGGAAAAGAAGTGAAAAAGAATTTCGGAAGACTGGATCAGTATGAAGTGACGAGAAAAGGTTCAAAAGTTGCGGTCATCGGACTTGGAACATTCTACGAACTTGCAGGACAGGCAGCAGACCTGATCGGGGAAAAGACAGGAACTGTACCGACAGTGATCAATCCATATTATATTACAGGGCTGGATGAAGAACTCCTGAAAGAACTGAAAAAAGATCATGATATCGTGGTCACGCTGGAAGATGGAATCCTCAATGGTGGATTTGGAGAGAAGATCGCACGTTTCTATGGCGACAGTGACATGAAGGTTCTGAACTACGGATTGAAAAAAGAGTTCATTGACCGGTATGACGTGAAAGAGATACTGCTGGAAAATCATCTGACTGCAGAACAGATTGCAGATGATGTAATGCAGGTTGAACAGAAAAGATAAAAATGCTATAATACATCGGAAAGAACCCATTTTTTAATGGGTTTTCTTTCCGGTTTTTTTATTTTATGATGCTATTTGTGCAGGAAAAACCATCTGGTATGGTTTGGACCGCATTTTGTATGCAAAAATAGATTTTACAGATGAAGGAGTTTGAATGTGGCTGAGTTAACACCAATGATGAAGCAGTATATGGAGACCAAGTCCCAGTATCAGGACTGCATTCTCTTCTATCGCTTAGGCGATTTTTATGAAATGTTCTTTGAGGATGCACTGACTGCATCCAGAGAACTGGAGATCACACTGACCGGGAAAAACTGTGGGCAGGAAGAACGTGCCCCAATGTGCGGAGTCCCTTATCATGCGGTGGAAGGATATCTGAACAGGCTGGTTGCCAAAGGATACAAAGTGGCAATCTGTGAGCAGGTGGAAGATCCAAAGCAGGCGAAGGGAATCGTAAAGCGTGAGGTCGTGCGGATCGTAACTCCGGGAACGAACCTGGATACGCAGGCACTGGATGAGACGAAGAATAATTATATTATGTGCATTGTCTATATTGCAGACCGGTACGGAGTGTCCATTGCAGATATTTCTACAGGAGATTATTTTGTGACGGAACTTCCGGACGGCAGCAGGCTGATGGATGAGATTTATAAATTCTCTCCATCGGAGATCATCTGCAATGAGGCTTTTTATATGAGCGGTATGGATCTGGATACGATGAAAGAGAAACTGGGGATTACAATTTATTCTCTGGATTCCTGGTATTTTGATGATGCCATGTGCAGGGAGAAACTGCTGGAGCATTTCAAGGTTTCAAGTTTTGCAGGACTGGGGCTGGAGGATTATGACTGTGGTGTAATCAGTGCAGGGGCATTACTTACTTATCTGCTGGAAACGCAGAAAAATTCCCTTTCCAACCTGACGCATCTGACTCCATACGTAACGGGAAAATATATGATGCTGGACAGCTCGACAAGAAGAAATCTGGAGCTGTGCGAGACACTCCGGGAAAAGCAGAAAAGAGGTTCCCTTCTGTGGGTGCTGGATAAGACGAGAACCGCCATGGGAGCACGTACCCTGCGAAAGTTCGTGGAGCAGCCTCTGATTGATAAAAATGAGATCAACCGAAGGCTGGATGCGGTGGAAGAATTAAAAGAACAGGCGATTTCACGGGAAGAGATCAGAGAATATCTTTCCCCGGTTTATGATCTGGAACGTCTGATTACGAAGATTACCTATGGTTCGGCAAATCCGAGGGATCTGACGGCATTTAAAAGCTCTCTTGAGATGCTGCCGCCGATCCGTTATATTTTAGAGGAGATGAAAGCATCTCTGCTGCAGGAGATCTACGAAGATCTGGACGCACTGGAAGATCTGTGCGATCTTGTGACGAAAGCGATCCGGGAAGAGCCTCCGATCGCAATGAAAGAGGGAAATATTATCCGGGAAGGGTATAATGAAGAAGTAGATAAGCTGCGGAGAGCCAAGTCGGATGGAAAAGACTGGCTTGCGAAGCTGGAGGAAGATGAACGGGAAAAGACCGGAATTAAAAATCTGAAGATCAAGTATAATAAAGTATTTGGATATTATCTGGAAGTCACAAATTCCTATAAAGATCTTGTACCGGATTATTATACCCGCAAGCAGACGCTTGCCAATGCGGAGCGTTATATTACTCCGGAATTAAAAGAACTTGAAGATATGATCCTGGGGGCAGAAGATAAACTGTATGCACTGGAGTATGAACTTTACAGTGAGGTCAGAGAGACGATTGCAGCCCAGGTGGAGCGGATCCAGAAAACGGCAAAGGCGGTCGCAGGACTGGATGTATTTACCTCTCTGGCACTTGTGGCAGAACGGAATCATTATGTACGCCCGAAGATCAATGAAAAAGGAATTATTGATATCAAAGAAGGAAGACATCCGGTTGTGGAAAAAATGATCCCGAATGATATGTTCATTTCAAATGACACGTATCTGGATGATAAAAAGAACCGGATTTCCATTATCACGGGACCGAATATGGCAGGAAAATCCACTTATATGCGTCAGACAGCTCTGATCGCCCTGATGGCACAGGTGGGCTGTTTTGTTCCGGCACAGAGTGCGAATATCGGACTTTCGGATCGGATCTTTACCCGTGTAGGGGCATCGGATGACCTGGCATCCGGACAGAGTACGTTCATGGTGGAAATGACAGAGGTGGCGAATATTCTTCGGAATGCGACATCGAAAAGTCTTCTGATCCTGGATGAGATCGGAAGAGGAACGAGTACCTTTGACGGACTTTCCATCGCATGGGCGGTTGTAGAATATATCAGTGACAGTAAATTATTAGGTGCAAAGACGTTATTTGCCACGCATTATCATGAGCTGACAGAGCTGGAAGGAAAGATCGAAAATGTGAATAATTACTGCATTGCAGTCAAGGAAAAAGGGGACGATATTGTCTTCCTGCGTAAGATTGTAAAAGGCGGTGCAGATAAGAGTTATGGAATCCAGGTGGCAAAGCTGGCAGGAGTTCCGGATCTGGTCATCAACCGGGCAAAAGAGATCGTGGAAGAGTTAAGTGACGAAGATATTACCAGCCGGGTCAGCGAGATCGCTGCAAGGGAACATACAGCAAAGAAAAAGGGCAGATCCAAAAAATATGATGAAGTGGATATTGCACAGATGTCTTTATTTGATACGGTAAAGGATGATGATGTGCTGAACGAATTAAAGGAGATTGATGTCACCAATCTGACACCGATTGATGCACTGAATACATTGTACCGGCTTCAGAACAAACTGAAGAACCGCTGGTAGCCGGACCGGATGAAAAGGAGGAAAAGATGCCGCATATTCATGTATTAGACCAGATCACGATCGATAAGATCGCAGCGGGAGAGGTGATCGAGAGACCGGCCTCAATTGTAAAAGAGCTTGTAGAAAATGCCATTGATGCAGGTTCTACATCCGTGACGGTGGAGATTAAAGATGGGGGAATTTCCTTTATCAGGATCCGGGATAACGGATGCGGAATCCCGAAAGAAGAAGTGAAAAGTGCATTTCTCCGGCATTCGACCAGTAAGATCGAGACGGTGGAAGACCTGTCACATATTGCATCGTTGGGGTTCAGAGGAGAAGCATTGTCAAGCATTGCCGCAGTGACAAGAACCGAAGTGATCACCAAGACGAAGGACAGCGATCTCGGAACAAAGTATGTCATTGAAGGCGGAAAAGAGGTTTCCCTGGAAGAGACAGGTGCACCGGATGGAACGACATTCCTTGTGCATCAGCTCTTTTATAATGTGCCTGCGAGAAGAAAGTTTTTAAAGACTCCGATGACCGAAGCGGGACATGTCCAGGATCTGCTGATGCATCTTGCACTTTCACATCCTGAGGTGGCATTGCAGTTTCTTAATAACGGACAGGAGAAACTACGGACTTCCGGGAATGGAAAGCTGAAGGATGTGATCTATCAGATCTACGGAAGAGACGTTGCTGCGAATCTGATCGAACTGGATTATGAAAAAGGAGGACTGCGTATCACCGGATTTCTTGGCAAGCCTGTCATTACCCGGGGAAACCGGAACTTTGAAAATTTTTTCGTGAACGGACGCTATGTAAAAAGCGGAATGATCTCAAAGGCACTGGAGGATGCGTACCGGGATTTTGTTATGCAGCATAAGTTCCCATTTGCAGTACTTCATTTTCATTTAAACGGGGAAGAAGTCGATATCAATGTTCATCCGACAAAAATGGAACTGCGGTTTCAGAAGCAGCAGGAGGTATACGGGACAGTCTTTGAGGCAGTGCATCGAACGCTGCTTGAGCCGGAGCTGATTCAGCGGGCAGAAGTACCGGAACCGGTAGCTGTCAGGATGGAAGAGGAGAAACGCAGGTCAGAAGAGAAAGCTGAGAGAAGAAAGGAAAGTCCTTTTCTTCTGCGTCCGAGAGCTTCTGCATCCATGGCAGGAGAAAGCCGGACAGTTTACGGGGAGAATCCGTATACCAAGAAAGATGCAGAATCCACGGAGAGAACCGGGGCAGCACAACCGGCAGAACATACAGAAAATTCTGAAGTCATGCAGCCGACAGGAGATCAGGAGAGAACCGGAGCAGTACAGAGCATGGAAAGCACCGCAGGCACGCAGGTACAGCCGGATCCGGTGCCGGACAATGCCGGAACCGGAAGAGCTACAGTCAGGGATGAGGATTATTTTATCAGAAAGATGAGGGAGAGAGTTCTGTCTTATCATAACCGTTCATCTTCTGCGGAAGTTTCGGATAAAAATGGAATCTTCCGGCAGGATGAGCAGATGGAGCGGATCAGTGAAAGAGTGCAGGAACAGAAAGAAAAGCCAAAGCAGATGGATTTATTTGAAGAAAATTTCCTGAAGCGGGAAGTACGTGCGGAATATAAACTGATCGGTCAGGTCTTTGATACGTACTGGCTGGTTGAGTTTCAGGATAAATTGTATATTATCGATCAGCATGCGGCACATGAGAGAGTACTGTATGAAAGGACACTGCAGGGAATGAAGACCAGAGAGTTTACTTCCCAGTATTTAAGCCCTCCGATCATTTTGTCTTTATCCATGCAGGAGGCACAGCTTCTGAATGAAAATCTGGACCGGTTTACCAGGATCGGATTTGAGATCGAACCGTTTGGCGGGGAAGAATATGCAGTACGTGCAGTGCCGGACAATCTGTTCAGCATTGCAAAAAAGGAACTGTTGATGGAAATGCTAGATGATCTGGCAGACGGACTGTCCACGGGAATGACACCGGAACTGATTGATGAAAAAGTGGCATCCATGTCATGCAAGGCGGCAGTCAAAGGAAATAACCGATTGTCTGCACAGGAGGTGGACGAGCTGATCGCTGAACTGCTGACCCTGGATAATCCATATCACTGCCCTCATGGAAGACCGACGATCATTGCCATGACAAAGCATGATCTTGAAAAGAAATTTAAGCGAATTGTATAAACAGGAGAGATTATGAAAAAACCTCTTATTGTCCTTACCGGTCCCACTGCAGTTGGAAAAACTGCTGCCTCCATCGGACTTGCAAAAGCTGTAGGCGGAGAGATTATTTCAGCAGATTCCATGCAGGTATACAAAGAAATGGACATAGGTTCGGCCAAGATCACACCGGAAGAGATGGAAGGAGTTCCTCATCACCTGGTCGATGTGCTGGAACCGGAAGAGGAGTTTAACGTAGTACGTTTTCAGGAACTGGCAAAGGAGGCAATGAAGGGGATTTATGAACGTGGTCATATCCCGATCGTTGTAGGCGGGACAGGTTTCTATATCCAGGCACTTCTGTATGATATAGATTTTACGGAAAATGAGACAGATCACACATACCGGAAAGAACTGGAGCAGCTCGCGGAGGAAAAAGGAGAAGAGTATCTCCATAAGTTGCTTCAGGAGGCAGATCCGGAATCAGCCAGCCAGATCCATTGTCATAATGTGAAGCGGGTGATCCGTGCATTGGAATTTTATCATCTTTCC
>ERZ772865.2275-NODE-2275-length-17136-cov-3.396815_pt1 | contig 17136 bp, 13 predicted proteins | sample MGYA00512133_ERZ772865 | MGnify/ENA primary metagenome ERZ772865 (study PRJEB29015, sample SAMEA2737722) | human gut metagenome | biome: human gut; feature: human-associated habitat; material: faeces | place: China | collected 2012 ...
CTCAAGCAGCGCATGGTGCTGTGTCTGGCAGTTCTCCGTTAAGTGGATTTGAGCTTTTCAACTACATGTCTGCAATGGTCTGCAACCGTGGAAAGACTTCCTCCACCGCAATTCTGGAACAGCTCAACAGCGAGATTGAAAAACATATTGAAGAAGGCACTTCCACATTCCCGGTCGAGGAACAGTTCCGTATCTCCTGGGACGGCATTGCCTGTTGGCCGTATCTGAGCCACAACCTCCGTACCTTAAAAAAATACGGCATCAACATGGTTGCTTCCAGTTACGGAAAAGCATGGGCGATCGAATATGAGGACCTCGACGGCATGGCACGGGCTTACTGTTTCGCTTCCACAAACGGCGACAATGCCAGCACCATGATTGACCGCCGTCTTGAAGCGCTGAAACGCTTCGGATGCGAAGGAACGATCTACCATGTCAACCGAAGCTGTAAGGTTATGGACTGCCAGATGATGGAAGTTCAGCGCCAACTCTCCAAGGCCGCCGGTGTACCATTTACCGCATTTGACGGAGATCAGGCTGACTACCGAAATTACAGTGAAGCACAGTTTGAAACGCGCATCCAGGGTCTTGTGGAAGTTATGAAACAGAATAAGGAGGGCTTTTAAGATGGCTGATTTACATACAAATATTGAATGTCTTAAGAATGCCTGTAAAAATCCCCGGGCACAGCTCGATAAATATCTGGCAGCCGGAAAGAAAGTAATTGGTTGCTTTGAACCATACACTCCGGAGGAACTCGTCCATGCCAGCGGCATGATTCCAATGGGACTCTGGGGCGGTCACACCGAATTAAAGCTCGTAAAGAGTTATCTCCCTGCATTTGCCTGCCCGATCATGCAGGCAAACCTGGAATTTGGCCTCAACGGCACTTATAAAGGAATCAGCGGTGTTATTATCCCGGCGATCTGCGATACGCTCCGCTGCATGACCCAGAACTGGCGCTTCGGCGTTCCGGATATTCCGATGATCCCCATCGTATATCCGCAGAACCGCACCTCACCGGCAAGCACAGACTACCTGATCAGCGAGTACGAGAATGTTCTTGTCATGCTGGCCACCACTACTGGTCAGATGATGACGGAAAAAGCACTCTGCAGATCCATTGAGATCTATAATGAGCACAATGCCGTTATGCGGGAATTCTCTGCACTGGCAGTCAAGCATCTTGATGTTATCACTCCTACTGTCCGTCATGCAGTAATGAAGAGCGCATTCTTCTTCGAAAAATCCGAGCACACCGCTATCGTAAAAGAGATCAATGAGGCTCTCAAAGCGCTGCCGGACTATAAATTTACCGGCAAAAAAGTCATTCTCACCGGCATCACCGGTGAACCGGAAGAATTTCTGGAAATTCTTGAAGCAAACAACATCGCCGTTGTCGGAGATGATCTGGCACAGGAAAGCCGCCAGATCCGCACCGATACCCCACTTTCCGGAGGCGGCGGACTCAAGCGTCTCGCACTCCAGTGGAAAGATCGGACCTGCTGCAGCCTGATCCACGAAATCGGCAAGCCGCGCGGTGCTCTTTTAACCGAGCTCTGCAAGGAAAATGATGCCGACGGTGTCATCAACTGCCTGATGAAATTCTGTGATCCGGAAGAGTACGACCAGCCATGGTTCGAAGGTGACTTGAAAAAAGCCGGTTATCCGTGCCTGACCGTCGAAGTCGATCCGTTAAATACAAGCTTTGAGCAGCTTCGCACCCGCATCCAGACGTTTGCCGAAATGCTCTGATTTTCCAGCAGGAACCCTCAATCCCCTTCTTCTCCTCCTATAAGAAAAACGCAGGAATCAGGACCCCCATAAATTTTCCTCCTGATTTCTGCGTTTTTGTATGATATAATAGTACAAAAGAAAAATATGAAAGGAACTCCTGTATGGCCGATTCTGAACTTCATAATTTACTTCCTTTTGCTGAAATACTCGATAACATTGATGTCGGGATCGCCCTGTTCGATCCGCAGGGAAATTACCTGTTTGTCAATACAAACCTGATCAACTGGAGAAATATTCCCCGCGCGGAATTTCTCAGCCACAATGTCCATGATTTTTTGAAGATCATGGATGTCTGCGTCTTTGATCTTGTCATGGAAAAAAAGCAGCTAGTAAAGCGGCTTCAGACCTACCGTAATTTCCACAATATGGATGGAGTGACCCGACTGCGTATGGTCACCGGAATACCGATCTTCGACGCATTCGGAAATATCCAGTATGTGATCAGTATGATGCAGGATATACAGACTTTTGAAGATCTGTATCATTCCCTGTTAAAAGAACATAAGATCATCAACTATGATACAAAGGGACCTGCTGTCCGTGAAAAGCAGGATATCGTGGCGAAAAGTCCCGCATTTCAACAGCTCCTGTCCGTCGCAGCGAATGTGGCTTCTTTGGATTCCACAGTCCTTCTCTACGGAGAATCTGGAAGCGGAAAGGAGGTTCTTGCCCACTATATCTATGAACACAGTGAGCGGTGTGACAAACCGATGATTACGGTCAACTGTGCCGCATTTCCTGAAAATCTGATTGAGGCAGAGCTATTCGGCTATGAAAAAGGGTCTTTTACCGGAGCTGCAAAGGATGGAAAAATAGGATTGGTGGAAGCTGCAGACGGTGGTACCCTGTTTCTCGATGAGATTAATTCACTGCCGATCAATGTACAGGGCAAGCTGCTCCGAACACTGGAAGAAAAAAGTATTCAGAGAATCGGCTCCACAAAAACAAAAAAGGTCAATTTCCGCCTAATCGCGGCAACAAACCGGAACCTCCAGAAACTCGTGGAACAGGGGCAATTCCGTGAGGACCTGTATTACCGGATTCAGGTCATTCCTCTTACGATTCCACCACTCCACAACCGTAAAGAAGATATTATTCCCCTGTGCCTTCATTTTCTTCACTATTTTGGAAAAAAGTATAATCTTCAAAAGGAATTTTCCGATTCTGTTCTGGACGCAGTACAGCGCTATTCATGGCCGGGAAACGTCCGGGAACTGCGCAATTTTGTGGAGCGTATGGTCGTCATGACCCCACGCGCCACCAGAATGATCAGCCAGATTCCGGATGGTCTGCTGGATATTACTCCCGATGAGCGACATGACTCTGGCAAGGATATTCCTGAGACGAAATCCACGGTCTCTGCGATTTTCCCAAGCGGACCGATTCCACAGGCACCACTCCCGATATCATTTTCAGGCAGTATTACCAATCATTTTCCCAGCGGTGTCACCGTTCCGGTCACAATTTCCGGTGTCAGGCGCTCCAATATGCCTACCCGCGACCAAATTATCGCCGCCCTCCAGACCTGCTCCGGACATCGTGAAAAGACGGCCGAATATCTTGGAATCTCACGGAGATGCCTGCAATATAAAATCAAGGAGTACCATATTTCGCCACGGTGCCATTATGATGATAAATAGAGTAGAACTTGGGTCCGGAGCATTTCCCATATAAAAGAGATAAGCCTTTTTGGTAGACTGGAAGCTTCTGCCAGTAAAAAGCGCCTGACGTTTTCCGAACCTCGGAGTCCAAATAAACGTCAGGCGCTCTTTTATCTTTCTCCAGCGCGATACTTCGCCAGAACCCGGTTGATTCTTCCGGTCGGGTTCAGAAGCTCGCTCAAGGATGCGTCATGGTTTAAATTGTCGATGATAAGAGCGATGTATTTACTCATATCCACATTGATGTAGTACGGCTTGGAAAGCAGTTCCGGTGTCTGATAGATAAGGTTTGTTGTCAGAACCCGGTCAATAATGCCATTCTCATAGTATTCGTCGAATTTCTTTAAGCCGCCCGTGAAGAGGCCGAAGGTTGTGCAGATGAATACTTTTCTTGCCTTCATTCTCTTTAACTCTTTGGCGGTGTCGAGCATGCTCTCACCGGAAGAGATCATATCGTCAACAATGATCACGTCTTTGCCCTCTACGCTTGCGCCAAGGAACTCATGGGCAACGATCGGGTTACGGCCGTTGATGATCTTTGTGTAATCACGTCTCTTGTAGAACATACCGAGATCCAGTCCGAGAACGTTTGCGAAGAAGACTGCACGTCCCATACCGCCTTCATCCGGGCTGATGACCATCATATGGTCGCTGTCGATCTGAAGGTCTTTCTCATTCTTTAACAGGTGCTTGATAAACTGGTATGTCGGCTGTACCGTCTCAAAGCCCTTTAACGGGATCGCGTTCTGGACACGCGGATCATGGGCATCAAAGGTGATAATGTTCTCAACGCCCATGTCGACGAGCTCGCGAAGCGCCATTGCACAGTCTAAGGACTCACGGCCGGTTCTCTTGTGCTGACGGCTCTCATAGAGGAACGGCATGATCACATTGATCCTTCTGCCCTTTCCGCCTACGGCTGCAATCACACGCTTTAAATCCTGATAGTGGTCATCCGGAGACATGTGGTTCTTTAAGCCGTTCATCGTGTATGTCATATTATAATTGCAGACATCTACCATAATATAGAGGTCATCACCGCGGACAGACTCTGTCAGCTCTCCCTTTGCCTCACCAGAGCCGAAACGCGGAGTCTTTGCGCCGATAATATAGGAATCTTTCTGGTATCCAGCAAAAGCGATCGTGGTCTTATGCTCGCTCTCTCTTTCTTTTCTCCACTCGACCAGCCAGGCATCTACCTTTTTACCCAGATCCTCACAGCTTTTCAGCGGAATCAGACCTAAAGGTCCAACCGGTATTGTCTCAATCTGCTTTTCTTCGTACAGCATTCCTGTTCCTCCCTGTTTTTTCTACTCATTATTTGATATTTTTATCCGCCGCTCTCCGGGCTGCCTGTTCTTCACGGCATTTACCCGGTTCCCCATTTTTGCAGCGTACATACATTTCATTTATAGCACCATCCACCCGCCCCGTCAACCGGATTTCCGGCCGTCTCCGACAGGATTTTCCTTTTTTCTACGGCTATCCGGCACATTTTTATTATCCTCTGCGCATAAATCCTCTGCGCACGAGACGGAGATCATCCCCGATCAATGGTATGATCTTATACCGGCTCATGATCCTTGATGTCACGCGCTCCGTGAACGCGTCCTGAAGCTCGCCAAGTGTCAGGTTTGTGGAGATGATCGTTCCCTTATTTCGATTTAGCCGCTCATTGACGCAGTAAAACATCTGGGATGCCGTGAATGTATTGATCAATTCTGTTCCGAGATCGTCGATGATCAGGAGGTCACAATCCAGAATATAGGATGCCCGGTCCTTCGCCTCATCGTCATCGCCTCCATTGAAACGGCTTCCTGCCAGAATGTCGAACATATCCGTTGCCGTGAGATAAACCACAGAAAAATATCTTCGGATCAGCTCCCGCGCGATACAGTTGCTCAGGAATGTCTTTCCACAGCCCGTATTTCCGGTGAACAGGATACTTCCTTTCTCATTTTTGAAGTTTTCCACATATTCCTTACATTCCCTGATCACCCTGGACATATAGTCATAAACGGTCATTCCTGTCTTTTCGTCCACATGATTTCTGTCATAGTATGCCATAGAAAGTGTGTCGAAATTCTCCCGTTCCAGAACTTCGCGGATATTCGACTGGTCGTACAGGATCTCGATCTCCATGTGCTTGAAGCAGTGGCATTTTTTTCCGTCCGCGTATCCCGTATCCTTACAGTCCGGGCAGACGTACTGGAGCTCCAGATAGTTTGCCGGATATCCGTTCTGTTTTAAATAGATCGCTTTCTGCTCTTTTAAAAATTCCGCGTCTTTTTTCAACTGATCCGCCGCCGCGCGGTCACCGGCGAGGATCTTTCTCGCCGCCTGAGCCATAGTCGCCGCGATCTCGTCGGACAGCGCCTCTACCTGCGGGATTTTCTCGTACACTTCCGCGATCCGCTTATCCTGCTCGCGCTTGTCCTGAAACTGTCTCTGATTGTAGACACGCATCATCGCATCGTACTGGGAATTACTGAGTGCCATCCGCACTGCCTCCTTATTTTCTGTTCTTTATGTCATCCCAGACATAATCATCGTAATTGTAGGACCGCTGTTCAAAGTTGTTGAACCGGTTCGTCGATGTGTTCCGGGTCTGTCTCGATGCCGTGCCGGATTTCTTCGCCTGTTTCTCCTGACGGCGTTTATCTAAGGTCTCAACGTCCTGTAAGGTCCTCACGCCGTTTTCCTTCCAGCCAGTGAGGATCTTGTCCGCGTATGGAAAGCTTGCCGATCCTGTGGCTGTGAGAGTCCTGTTGCATGCCTCCGTGACGATCATGGAATCGAAACCGAATTCCTTAAACCAGCGGCGTATAAATTCCTGTTCCGCTGTTCCCGCATTCCGGCCCATGATGCCGAAGGCTTTCATGACAGCGGAGGTGTCTTTTGAGTATCTCGTGGAGTGCTCTCTCGCCTCGTCGCGGGTATGGATCCCGGCCTGATACCAGTTCAATGCCACTTTTTCGATGTATCGGATGCTGGTGTGTCCGCCCTCAGCACAGTATTCTGCCAGATACTCCAACAGTTCACAGGACATATGGAGAACATCATAGAAATAAGCAAATTTCTCACACTCGATGGCGCTGAAGGTCTTTCCGAGATACTGCTGGACCGCGTAGAGAAGGGCTGAAAATTCCTCATCTGCGGATAAACGCTTCATGCGGTCGTAGCTGTTGCCGGCATCCGGGATATCCATCGTTCCGGGCTGCTTTGCCATACCGCGTTCGCTGCCCTGCAATTGTTTTCCGCTGTCAGCCGCACTCTCTTCCGGCATTCTTCCTTCCACATCGGAGTCCCTATAATTTCTCCGGGATTCCGGGATTATGTAACCAGCGTCTGTCAGATCCTCTCTCGTAACCGCAGCTTCACCTGCCGCCGGTTCCTCTTTCTCTGATGTAAGCACACCGGCGCGCTCCCAGTAGGCCAGAGCCCGGCGGACATCCGCCTCCGTATGATTCAATGCCTCTGCAATATCCGGGATCTCCACATTTTTCCCGGCGTGGCGCAGAAGATATAAGTACACTTTTACATATTCTCCGCTGGCTGTCCCCATATATTCGTCGATAAATGTGTTGGATACGGCGGTTACCGCCGTATTGATGTTATTTTTATAGCCTAAACCCATTCTTACTTCACCCTTTATGTTCACGTTCCATTTCAAATCTGCCTGATATATCCGCCTGCTATCCTGTCGGTCGTTCTCCCCATCGGTTACTTACGTCTCATATTTTCCGTTCTTCCGGGCCGCACCGCACTTTCCGGTACACTCATTCTTTCTTTTCATCTTGAAATATCATAACATACCCCCACAAAAAATGAAATAGCCGGAATTATCCACTGCGCTGATTGTGGATAATGTGGATAACGTGGATAAATGCGTTACATAATTATCAATGAAACTCGAAAAATCCCCGATTTTCCTTATTTTTCCCTACTTTCCGGCATTTTCAAATTTACAGTTATGTAAATCAAAAAATCCACAGGGTATTCAACAGGATTCTGTTGAAAACTCTGTGGATAATGTGGATAACTTACTGTCCAAGGAGCTTTTCGCCCACTTTTACAATATCTCCGGCCCCCATAGTTATCAACAGGTCGCCGTTGACACAATTTTCAAGAAGAAATGTCTCGATCGCATCGAAACTCGGGAAATAGTGGGTATCCGTCCCCAGCGCAGCGATCTTTTCCGCCAATGTCTCAGAGCTGATTCCCAGATTGTCCGTCTCCCGGGCTGCATAGATGTCCGCGAGAACAACATGGTCCGCTGCGGATAACGCCTTCGCAAAGTCCTCCATCAGCGCCTTGGTTCTCGTATATGTATGCGGCTGGAAGACGCACCAGATCTCACGGTGTGGGTAATTTTTCGCCGCTGCCAGAGTCGCCGCGATCTCCTGCGGATGATGCGCGTAGTCATCAATGACGGTCACGCCGCCGATCATGCCTTTTTTCTCGAATCTGCGGTGTGTGCCCGTAAATCTTAAGAGTCCGTTCCTGATCCCCTCGCCGCGGATTCCCAGCTCATGAGCCGCCGCGATGGCCGCCAAGGAATTGTATACATTGTGAATTCCCGGAACGCCCAGAGTAATTGTATCAATTGCTTTTCCGTCTTCTAAAAGTGTGTATGTCGCGCAGGCGTTCTCGTTGAATGTCACGTCCGCGGCGCTGTAGTGGCTCTTTGCCGGATCACTTCCGACGGTGATCACCTTGATCGGAAGTCCGTCACAGATCTCCTTATAGTCGCGGATATCGCTGTTGATGATCAAGACGCCGTTTGCCGGGAGAAGCTCCGCAAATTTCCGGAAGGAATGGCGGATATCTTCGATATCTTTGAAGAAATCGAGGTGATCTGCTTCTATATTTAATATGATCTCCATGTTCGGGAAGAAGGACAGGAAGCTGTTTGTATACTCACAGGCCTCTGTCACGAAGAGCTCCGGACCGCCGACACGGATGTTGCCGCCGATAGAGTCCAGCATTCCTCCGACAGAGATCGTCGGGTTCTTCTTTTCGTCCATGAGGATCTCCGTCAGCATGGAGGTCGTCGTTGTCTTTCCGTGGGTACCGGATACAGCGATGGATTTCTCATAGTTTTTCATGAGCTGTCCGAGAAGCTCGGCTCTGGAGAGGATCGGCAGGTTCTTCGCCGCTGCCGCTGCGTACTCCGGGTTATCCGGGTGAACAGCTGCTGTGTATACAACAGCGTCGATATCATCGGTAATGTTCTCCGCCCGCTGTCCGTAGACGATCTTTGCTCCGTGGGCTGTGAGTTTGTCGGTGAGCTCTGACTCATGGGCATCGGAACCACTTACTGTGAATCCTCTCTCCAGCAGGATCTCAGCCAGTCCGCTCATGCTGATTCCGCCAATGCCGATAAAGTGAATATGTTCTGGTTTATTAAAATCGATTTGATACATCGCAATCTCCTTTCGGATGTTTGATCTCTATTTTAGATATTTTTATACTGTGTACATTTAAGCACGTAAAAAGATATGTGTTTAAATATGCACGGTCTTTTACACATGATATCACAAAAGCAAAAGAAAATCTATCCTCGTGGAAAAATTAACATGCGGCGAAATTTACGCAAATCTTTTCTTTTCTGTGCAGCACTTTCTATATAAAAAGGTCGTGTGAAAAAATGAGAACTCATTTGGTCCTTCTTTTTTATAGGCTATGTTTTTTCACAGCCCCTTATACTCTGCTTACATGAAGTAGAACGGGATTCAACGGGATTCATCGGAATCCGCCTTATTTCATCTATAATCTATTTTGCTAACTTCTAGGCAATGTTTTTTCCCACTTAAAGTTTACATTAGCTCTACCCTTTTCTAGTAAATCTTCATATAATTTGTAAGCCTTATTCATTGCCTGTATATGTATACCATCTTTATATGTATACATATCGTGAAGCATATTTACATAATCTTCTTTATGCATCACCTCTTCTAAGCAAAGAAGTACCTGATCTAAAGGAACTGCCCAATATTTTCCAGTATACAACTCTTTAGACACCAAATCATAAAGATTGACTTCAAGTGCATCTGCCAATTTTTGAGCTGTACCTATCTGACAACTTCCTCTCCGCTCAATATCTTCAATTGTTCGAATCGGTACAGAACTCCTTGCAGAAAGTTGTGCAATCGATAGGTTCTTTCTATTTCTCCAAGCTTTCAGATTCATATATCGTCCCTCCTTCCTTTTATTTATTGTGAACTTCCTCGATAATTAACTCTCGTTCCTGAAACACGAGAGTGCTCAACTTCAGAAACGTCGACTTTAAGCCAAAAACCGGCATTTTCTGTAACCATTTTTCGAGAAGGGTGCTTATGCTAATAGAGAGTTAATTAACTCTCGTTAGGATGGGCCATGCAACTCGATTACGAGGTCAAAATTCCTGATTTCAGGCATGGAATCACGAGGAAAACGATCCGCGGAATAACCTATGCTTATCGAGAGTTAATTTTATAAGAAGTTCACATTTATACTACATATATGCCACGTAAACACGTGGTTGTCAAGTCTTTTATCATACTACCGAATTTTTCAATTATTGCTAAATATTTATTCTATAGCTGCAACCTCTTACTCCACCGTCACACTCTTCGCCAGATTCCTAGGCTTATCCACATCCAACCCTTTCGCCACCGAAACATAATACCCCAGCAGCTGCAGCGGAATCACCGCCAGACTCGCCGCAAACAGCGGATCCGTCTTCGGGATATAGATCACAAACTCCGCACAGTCCTCGATGCTGTAATTTCCATACGTCGTGAGCGCCATCAGATACGCCCCACGGCTCTTGCACTCGACCATGTTGCTGACAGTCTTCTCATAGAGATCCTGCTGTGTCAAAACACCGATCACCAGCGTTCCCGGCTCGATCAGGCTGATCGTTCCATGCTTCAGCTCCCCGGCCGCATAGGCCTCAGAGTGGATATAGCTGATCTCCTTCATCTTAAGACTGCCTTCCAGACTCACCGCGTAGTCGATTCCGCGGCCGATAAAGAACATATTCTGTGCGTTCATCTGCTTCGCCGCAAACCACTGGATCCGCTCCTTGTCCTCGAGAAGCTTCTCGATCTTATCTGGGATTGTCTGAAGCTCCGCGATCAGCTCCGCTGCCCTGTCCTCATCGATCATTCCACGGACGCGGGCAAATTCGATGGATAAAATATAGGACGCGATCAGCTGTGTGCTGTACGCCTTCGTCGTCGCAACCGCGATCTCCGGTCCCGCAAGCGTGTAGAAAACATGGTCCGCTTCCCGGGCGATCGTGGATCCGACTACATTGACGATCGCTAACGTCTTAACCCCATGGGCCTTCGCCTCCCGGAGCGCCGCAAGACTGTCCGCCGTCTCTCCGGACTGGCTTACGATGATCACAAGAGAATTCGGTGCAAACAGCATTCTCCGATAACGGAACTCCGACGCAAGCTCCACGCGGACCGGGATCTGCGCCAGCTCCTCGATCACATACTGGGCCGCAACACCAACATGATACGCGGAACCACAGGCAACAATATAGATCTGCTGCAGCTTCTGGATCTCTTCCTCCGTGATTCCTACTCCTCCAAGATCGATCTTACCATCCCGGACAACCGAATTTACTGTATCACGGACCGCTTTCGGCTGCTCATGGATCTCCTTCAGCATGAAATGCTCGTAGCCTGCTTTTTCAGCAGCTTCTGCATCCCACTCAATCGTCACAAGTTCTTTCTGAATCTCTTCCTGATCAATATTATAGAAAGTAACCTCTCCCTTATGTAAGCGTCCCAATTCCTGATTGCCGATATAGTATACCTTGCGGGTATATGGAAGCAGGGGCGGAACATCCGACGCGATAAAGGATTCACCCTCGCCTACTCCGATGATCATCGGGTTATCCTGACGGGCTACAAAGATCTCCTCCGGATAATCCTTAAACATAACCGCCAGTGCATACGTGCCACGGATACGCATCATCGCACGCGCCATCGCATCGAGCGGTCCCTCGTTGTATTTCTTATAATAATGATCGATCAGCTTTACAGCCACCTCTGTATCAGTATCTGAATAAAACGTATATCCATTTTTAATCAGTTTTTCGCGAATTTCCTGATAGTTTTCGATAATACCATTGTGAACCGCTACCACGCTGCGGTCATCCGTGCAGTGCGGATGTGCATTGTTCTCAGACGGCTCCCCGTGTGTCGCCCAGCGGGTATGACCGATACCGCAGTTGCCCCGCATTGCGCGTCCATTGTCTGTTTTCTCTGCCAGCGCGCGCAGACGTCCCTTCGCCTTTACAACCTCCGGTACACGTTCTCCGTCTCTGACTGCCAGACCTGCTGAATCGTATCCACGATATTCAAGCTTCTCCAGACCCGCTAATAAGATCGGAGCCGCCTGCTGGTCTCCTGTATATCCTACGATACCACACATACAATTATTCCTCCTTTTTCCAACCAGGCGAGCCGCTGCCATCATACCGCCTCAGACACTCCCGCCTTCGTATCTCTATCTCAAGAATATGATAAATCTATTGATTCTTCAAAATAGAATCTTCTATAAAATATGTCGTTTATCCCTAAATAGCGCCTGACCGGCACCTTCGATATAGACTTTCTTCTCAGTCATGTACATATTCTGTCTCATTATACCAAAAAAGAATCTTCTTGTCAGCATTTGCTGTAATATTTTCGTCAGTCATCATATAGACACATCTCATTCCAAAACCATCCGCTATAAGCAGTCACATATTTCTTCTGCATATCTGCCTGTAAAATAACGATTGTCCACGACAACTATTTTTTATACAGGAGGTTTCATCATGAAAAACGAAACAATGTACTTTAACGATCTTCTTTCCATCTGGCTGGAAAAGCAGAAACAGGCGCGAGCCCTGTCTACCTATGTGAAATACCGGCATCTGGCAGACCGTTATATCTCCCCTTATTTTAGAGCCATCCAGCTTTCAGAGGTCGATCTGCCTATGCTTCAGACATTCCGCAATTCCCTTTTATCCCCGGATTCCCTGCATCCGCTCATCCAGCTTTGCACTCTGTTCTGCACAGTCGTACAGTTCCTCCTGAAGAAATTTCACCTGTGATTCAGGGATATCCTTTTTATATCTCATTTTATGTTCAAGACTTGCCCAGAAATCCATCGCGATCGTCCTGAACTGAACCTCCACATTGACAAACTTCTTTGTATTCTGCAAAAAGATCGGAACCTGAACAATCAGATGAAGGCTGCGGTATCCGCTCGGCTTGGGATTTTTTATGTAATCTTTCCGCTCGATCAGTTCGATATCATCCTGCTTAAGAAAGCTTTCTTCCAACGCATAAATATCATCCTGAAAAGAACAGATCACTCTCACGCCCGCTATATCTTTAATATTTTCCTCGATTGCCTCCATCGTAATTGGTATATCTTTTTTACGGATCTTTTTCAAAATGCTTTCATAGGACTTCACTCTTGTCTTAATACTTTCAATCGGATTGCGGTCATACTCCAGTGAATGTTCCTGATTCAGAACCTTGAATTTCGTTTCCACTTCCATAATTGCACATTCGTAATAGCACATCAGAAGATCAAATGGCTTTTTATTCCGCTGAATCAGATCCAGAAATTCATCCGACAAAAGACTCTGACGTACAAAATTATCTCTTCGTTCTTCTATCCGCATTTTCCCCTGCTTTTTCAATTCAGCCAGACTTTCTAAATTTCTCATTTCCCACATTCTCCTCCATATTCACTCAGGTATTCCCAAAATGTTCCTGCTGCTGCCGACAGATTTTTCTTATTTCGGCATTCCTATTCTGCGGAATGCCGGATTTTGACCCCGACATCTATTCATATATGTATTATATGCCATTTTAAATCTAATACAAGGATATTTTGTTCCGTCTTCAATTACTTGCGTAAATTCGATGGAAGTGTCTTATATCCCCATAGCTAAAGCAAGGGGGTTTACGACACACTGGATAAACGGTTAATGCTCCAGTAAAGTCATTTTTACAACTGACCGGTGCATTCCTGCTCCTGGCAGGCTCAGTGCTGTCAGAAATTTCCGGCAGCACCGCAGTCTCTGCATCTTAATCCTTCTTTGATCCTGAAAAATCACACTCCCCAAAAACATAGCACGCCAGTTCATAAGGCAGGAAATATCCCCTGTCGTGCCGGCAGACAGGGCATACTGCCGGAGCCTGCCGCCCCTCATGAACATGACCACAGTTGGTACAGATCCATTTTCCGGTTTCACATCTCTCAAAAAATGTATGATCTTTCAGCAGTTCGGCAAGCTTCTGAAATCTGCATCTATGCATTGCCTCAATCTCTGCAATCTGCATAAATGTAGATGCTGCCTCGTAAAAACCTTCTTCTTTGGCTATTCTCGCAAAAGCCGGATACACATCCACCGCCTCTTCATTTTCATTGTGGGCTGCCGCCTGCAACAAATCCTGAACACTCCCCGGCTCATCCACCGGATAACTACCATCAATAAAAATTGTCGTCCCCGTTTCCGGTTTTAACAATTCGTAAAATCTCCGTGCATGTGCCAGCTCCTGATCTGCCGTATACAGAAAAATGCCTCCGATCGACTGCATTCCCTCTCTTCTGCACTGCTCTGCCGCAAAGGTATACCGATTTCTTGCCTGGCTCTCCCCGGCAAATGCCCGCATCAGATTCTCTTTCGTCTTACTTTCGGAAAAATTAACAGCCATGTCATATACTTCCTTTCCAATCCTCTGGTTTTTTCTAATCCATAGGATTCATACTAGTATATGTACTTTTTTTTCTAATATTCCTTTTACCTTTTCTACTTCTTTACAAACCACACGATACTGTTTTCCATCAGATGAACTTATATACAACTGACAATGCATATTATCTGCCATAAATCTTGGACCACCAAACAATGTATGCCCGCTATGAACACGGTGCTAATGAACTTCCCATTCGTCATCTTATAAGACTATGTCAATATTATCATGTATCTGCAGATTACTTTCTCGGATTATCAAAATGCAAAGACATAAAAAAATAAGTACACCTTTTCAACTTTGAAAATCAGTGTACTTATTTTTCTATGTCTGCCATTTTAATTAAATCCGATCAGTCTCCGTGCAACGCTATAAGCTAACGAGGAAACCTTTCTTCCCGAACGTCCCGGCAGATTCATCGTCTGTCCGAGGATTCCATACCGGATCTTTACATAAGTCTTATAATCCTTCTTTTTCAGATAAGCCCACAGTTCTTTCTTTTTAACAAGATTCTCCTGCTTTTTAGAACGGATACAGAGGATCGATGAAACCGTCATCATGATTGCAAGATAATTGATCATATATTTTCTGAGCTTTTTGCTCGTGATCATGCGAAGCTCATACATCTCGATCATCCGCTTCGTTACAAATAACTGCTGATCGATCCGGCCGATCATTACCTTCTCATTCACCGACTGATCTTCTCTTCCTATAAAATATCTGTAGAAATCCACATTCAGATAATACAATGTCCTGACATGCGGCAGTGGATAATACACATAAATATTATCTACATAGAATGTATGCTTCGGCAGCTCCAGCTGACAGAGCTTCAGCATCTCGGTTCTGTAGATCACCGAATGCATCAGAATGTACTGATCCAGCCGGAAACGTCCGATGTCATCCCAACGGAAAACCTGGTTCTGCGGAAGGACATTATCATAACGGATCACCTTCTTATGCTTCATCCCGACTTTCTCATATACATAATTGGAGATCACCATATCCACCGGTGAATCTGCATCCACAAATCCTTTGACTGCATCAAGGATTTTCTTTAATGCCTCCTTATCTACCCAGTCATCACTGTCCACAACTTTAAAATACTTTCCTGTCGCATGTGCAAGACCACAGTTTACTGCATCACCATGTCCACCGTTCTCCTTTTCCACTGCTTTTACAATGGTCGGATACTTCTCCTGGTACCGTTCAGCGATCTTCTGCGTGCCATCCTTTGATCCATCATTGACAACAATGATCTCTACATCCTCTCCTCCGACAAGTATCGAATTGATTGCCTTTTCCATATATGCTTCTGAATTATAGCATGGAATAGCAAATGAAATATATTTCATATATCGCTCCTCCTGAATCATACCCCTTAAGTTATCATTTTATTTTTACAGCTATTGTTTTTACATTATAACATTGAATGAATGATATTGTAAAATCTATTTTTTTCCTATATAGTAGAAGTGTATGTGCTGTTGTTCCTCACAAAGGGGAAAATACAGCAAATCTGTACATCAATTATACTAAGGAGGCATTTTTCAATGAAAAAAAATGTAATCGTAGGACAATCTGGCGGACCGACCGCCGTTATCAATGCCAGTCTGTATGGTGTTGTATATGAAGCACTCATGCAGAAAGAACAGATTGGAACTGTATATGGCATGATCAATGGAATTGAGGGATTTCTTGCAGATACTATCATGGACATGAATTCCGTCGAACAGTCCGGTGAACTGGAACTGATCAAAACAACCCCCGGCTCTTTCCTTGGCTCCTGTCGCTATAAACTGCCGGAAGATCTGAAGGATGACGTTTATCCGCTCCTCTTTAAAAAATTTGAAGAATACAGCATCGGTTACTTTTTCTATATCGGCGGAAATGACTCCATGGATACTGTAAGTAAACTTTCCCGTTATGCTGCCATAAGTGGCAGTGAGATCTGCTTTATCGGGATTCCAAAGACCATCGACAATGACCTGGTTCTCACAGATCATACACCGGGATTCGGAAGTGCTGCAAAATATGTTGCCTCCACTGTCCGTGAAATTGCCATCGATGCCTCCGTTTATGATAATAAAAAGTCCGTCACCATCGTTGAGATCATGGGACGCCATGCAGGATGGCTCACAGCAGCCAGTGTTCTTGCAAGAAAATTCGAGAATGACAATCCGGTCCTGATCTACCTACCTGAATCTGCATTTAATACAGACACTTTCATTGAAGATGTCAAAAAGGCACTGGAACATACTTCCAACCTTGTTGTATGCGTATCCGAGGGAATTAATGATGGAAACGGTACATTTATCTGCGAACTTGCAAGTGATGTCGGTGTCGATACTTTTGGACATAAAATGCTCACCGGTTCAGGAAAATACCTTGAAAATCTTGTCAAAGAAAAACTAGGCGTAAAAGTCCGCTCGATTGAACTGAATGTAAATCAGCGTTGTTCCTCTTCCATGATCTCTGCTACCGATCAGGAAGAAGCAATCCAGGCCGGAATTTCCGGTGTACACTTTGCACTTGATGGTATAACCGGCAAGATGATCGCCTTCCACCGCACAGAAGGAGCTGATTATAGTATTAATTATGTTCCTGAAGATGTGAATCTCATTTGCAATCAGGAGAAGACCGTACCGCCTGAGTGGATCACCGGAAACGGTTCTGATATCGGACAGGCTTTCATCGACTATGCACTCCCACTCATTCAGGGGATTGTAAACGTGCCGGAAGAAAACGGACTGCCGAAATTCGCATATCGAAAGTAAATTTTACTGTAAATTTGTATTTGTTGGGGTGAAAATATCGCGACAGCAGGAAGGGTTTCTGACAGAAGAGCGTCCATATCCACACTTGCTGTTGCATCGCAGTGCAGGACCCGCTTTACCTCAGCCCGTTGACAACTTGTAACA
>ERZ772865.2276-NODE-2276-length-17116-cov-11.147764_pt1 | contig 17116 bp, 8 predicted proteins | sample MGYA00512133_ERZ772865 | MGnify/ENA primary metagenome ERZ772865 (study PRJEB29015, sample SAMEA2737722) | human gut metagenome | biome: human gut; feature: human-associated habitat; material: faeces | place: China | collected 2012 ...
TGTCACTTAAGGCAAATACGCAGATGAATTTTATAATTCATAATTGGCACCATGATAACTGGTGGGATTATTGTGCATGGTATGTTGATAAATCGGAAGGAGCAGATGCCGTTTATGACCCTGAAGTTTTCGGATATTTTAGTGATGAAAAGGCGGTACATATAAATCCGGCTTGGCAAGGGACTATGTTGACCAGACAAAATAAAGACTGGGCAAAGCCAACGGTAAAGACAGCCGGAGATTATAAACTTATATTTGACGCTCATCTCGGAAGGGTTAAGTTGATTCCTGTTGATAACAAGTAACATTAAATTTAATATGAAAAAGCAGATATTATTATTGTGTCTCGCATTAATAAGCTTATGTGGCTATGCGCAGAACATTACTGTAAAAGGCGTTGTGACTTCGGCTGCGGATAAGGAGCCGATGATCGGTTTGACAGCCTTGATAAAGGGTACGACAAACGGTACCGTGACCGATTTGGACGGTAACTATACATTGAATAATGTGCCTAAGGACGCAATTGTGGTTTTCTCCATGATTGGATATAAAACACAGGAAATTAAAGTGAACGGACGTACTACAATTAATGTAGTGATGCAAGATGATACGCAAGCATTGGATGAAGTTGTAGTCATCGGTTATGGTGCAGTGAAGAAGGGCGATTTAACCAGCTCCATTGCAGCTATCAAAGGTGACGAACTAAAAACGTTGAGTTCCGGTAATGCAATGAACTCTTTACAGGGGAAAATCAATGGCGTACAAATATCAAGTGCAGGTGGTCCCGGTACAGTTCCCCGCGTCATCATTCGCGGTGTGTCTACAGTCAATGGATCCAATCCGTTGTATGTAGTTGATGGTGTGCCTTATGATGGTGACTTGTCTTCTATTAACTCTGCAGATATTGAATCGATGACAGTGTTGAAAGATGCGGCCTCTACAGCGTTGTATGGTGCGCGTGGTGCAAACGGTATCATTATGATTACTACTAAAAAAGGTACTTCTGGTAAGGCACGTGTAAACTTCGATGCAAAATGGGGTGCCAACTCTCGTGGAGTAAAGAACTACGATGTGCTGACAAGTTCAAAGAATTATCTGGAAAAAGCTTACGAAGCTATCTATAATGGTTATGTACAGACCAATGGCATGACTCCGCAGGCTGCCAATGTAGCTGCAAACAATACTTTGCTTTCTGCTGGAAATGGTGGTGTAGGTTATCAGATTTATACAGTACCTGAAGGTCAGTTGCTGATTGGTAGCAACGGTTTGCTGACCCCGAATGCTACATTGGGCTATACAGATGAATATGGATATTATTATACTCCGGATAACTGGGCTGATGAAACATTTAGAACATCTCTTCGTCAGGAATATAACTTGAATGTGTCTGGCGGTAACGATAAGTCTACTTTCTACATGGCTTTCGGCTATTTGGATGATCAGGGTGTAATTGAAGGTTCTGGTTTGACTCGTTTCAGCGGTCGTTTGAAGGGTGACTACAAGGTAACAGACTGGTTGAAAGTGGGTGCCAACATGAACTATGTAAACTCAAAGAGTAACTATCCGGGCGATCAGGATAATGCATCATCTTCCGGTAATGCTTTCTATATTGCCAATAACATTGCTCCGGTTTATCCGATGTATGTACGTGGAGCTGACAAACAGATTATGACACTGAACGGTCGTAAGGTGTATGATTACGGTGATGGTGTAAGCAGTCCTTCATCACGTGCATTTATGTCTATTGCCAACCCGGCAGGTGACCTTATTTATAATAAGACTGAATTTTTGGCTGACGTGCTGAATGCAAACTGGTTTGCTGAATTGACTCCGATTAAAGGTCTTACCATCAGCGCACGCTTTGGTATGAATATCGACAATACACGTTACAATGATTTGGGTAACGCATATATGGGTCAGAGTGCTTCTTATGGAGGTAATGCTTATCAGGCTGCAATGCGTACTTTCGGTTTCGACCAGCAGTATGTAGCTAACTATCAGTTTGCAGTGAAAGATGTACATCATTTTGATATTACTGCCGGTTATGATGGTTATTCATACCAATATACAGAATTGACAGGTTCTGGTCAGAATCTGTATGACCCTGAAAGCTTCTATATTAGCAATACAATTGATAAGAAGACTGCCAGCGGTATGAAATTGACTTATGCTACTGAAGGTTTCTTTGGTCGTGTCAACTACTCTTATGACGATAAATACTTTGGTAACGTTTCTTACCGTCGTGATGCTTCTTCTCGTTTTGCTCCTGAAAATCGTTGGGGTGACTTCTGGGCTGCAAGTGTGGCTTGGATGATTACACGTGAAGATTTCATGAAGGATATCACTTGGATTAACATGTTGAAACTGAAGGCTTCTTTCGGTCAGCAGGGTAACGATGATATCTTGTTCCCAGGTGGATATACTGTAGGAGTGATGGAGACAGCTAAAAACTATTATCCATGGATGGACCAGTATAACATGACTGGTGCAGACGGTGTGTTCTCTGACGGTACGATGATTGCAAAGGGTAATCGCGATTTGACTTGGGAAACTTCAACTTCTTATAACGTAGGTATTGATTTTGCCTTGTTCAATAACCGTTTGAACGGATCGGCTGAATACTTCGGTCGTAAGTCAAGTGATATGCTTTACAACAAACCGGTTGCCGGAAGTGTGGGTTATACTTCTATTCCGATGAACGTAGGTTCTATGACCAACTCTGGTTTTGAATTGGATTTGACTTATTTGATTTTCAACCAGAAGAACTTTACTTGGGATGTGAATTTGAATGCCACTTTCATCAAAAATAAAATCAACAAGTTGCATCCGGACTTGGATGGTCAGTTGATTGATGGAAACTACATTTACGAAGAAGGTGAATCAATGTACCGTATGTATTTGGTAGATTATGCTGGCGTAGATCCAGAAACAGGTTTGGCTCAGTATTGGGCAAAAGATGACAAGGGTGAGTTGTATAAAACAGACAATTATGCATTAGCTCAGACTACAAACAAGGTGGCCACAGACAACTTGATGCCGAAGGTATACGGTGGTTTGGGAACTTCTGTACAGCTTTACGGTTTTGATGCTTCTATTCAGTTGTCTTATCAGTTGGGTGGTCAGATTTATGACTCAGGTTATCGTTTCATGATGGCTGGAAAAGGTGACGGACAGAACTGGCACAAGGATATTTACAATGCATGGACTCCGGAAAATAAATATACGGATGTACCTCGTCTGAATGCACAGGATAAGTATACAAACTCTACTTCAACTCGCTGGCTTGCAAGTTCTAACTATCTGAGTGTAAATAATATCACTATTGGTTATACACTTCCGTCTAACTTGGTTCGCAAGATGATGCTGGAAAAACTGCGTGTATATTTCACTGCCGATAATGTAGGATTGCTTTCTGCACGTAAAGGTCTTGACCCACGTCAGAGCTATACAAGTGCTACTACATCACTTTATACTGCTATCCGTACAATTTCTGGAGGTATCAGCCTTACATTTTAATTAAAATATAAATAAGAAACAGATATGAAAACAAAATATATTTTTGCTTCATTGCTTGTATCTTCACTGGCTATGACTGGTTGCCAGGATATGGATACATTGCCCGATGGAGGAATCGTGACAGACTCTCAGAAGGAGACCGTTTCTACACTGAATCCTGAACGTGGAGTGGCAAAAGTTAATGCGATTTTCTCTACTTTCAACCAGGCTTTCCCTAACTCAAGTGCATTGGGAGCTGAACGTCATAATGATATTGGTTATCCTACTGTCATGTTGTGTCTGGACTCTAATACAGAAGACGTAATAAGTGATAACAACGGTTATAACTGGACTGGATATGACTTGACATTTGAAGACCGTGAAAATACTTCCTTGGAAGGACAGATGGTATGGAATGACTTGTATTCTATCGTTTTTGCTGCCAACAATGTAGTAGGAAGCATTGATGAAAAAACAGAAGACGCCAATGAACAATTCTATCTGGGACAAGGACTGGCTGCACGCGCATTCTCTTATTGGGTAATGGCACAACTGTATCAGTTTAACTATAAAGGTAATGAGGACAAACCTTGTGTACCGCTGATTACAGAAAAGAATTCGGCAGATGCTTCTGTGAATGGTTGTAAACGTTCGTCTGTAAAAGACGTGTATACACAGATTGAATCAGACTTGAACAATGCTATTGATTTGCTGACTAATGCAGAAAAAGGAAAGGTAAAACGTGCTGACAAGCGTTATATCAGTCTGTCAGTAGCATACGGACTTCGTGCACGTATGTATCTGTCAATGCATGAATACGCTAAAGCAGCTGATGATGCGGCAAATGCTATCAAGGCGGCAACAAGTGAAGGTATTGCTATCGCTTCTCGTACTGCGGTAGGTAAACCGACATTTTGGAGTGTAGATGAGGTGAACTGGATGTGGGGTATCATTGTCAGCGAAACAGATGACGTGGTAGATACAGGTATCTGTAACTGGCCTTCTCACATGGGATCACTGAGCTATGGATATGCAAACTATTCAGGTGGTCGTCAGATTAGTTTGAAATTATATAAGGAGATTGATGATGCTGACATCCGTAAACAATGGTGGTTGGATGCCGCTGCAGAATCTGATGGTTTCTTAAGTGACGAACAAGCTGCTTTTGTGGCAAAACAGGGTTACAAGCCTTATACTCAGGTAAAATTCGGTCCCTATAATGATGTGGTAGGTACTACTATCAATGCCAATGATATTGTATTGATGCGTATTGAAGAAATGTATCTGATTGCTGCAGAAGCATACGCTGAAGCTGGAAATCGGGCTGAAGGTGAAAAATATTTCAAGGAATTGCTTAACAACCGTTTGTCAAGCGGATCACAAGCTTATTTAACTGACTATGCTTCTAATCCTCAGGAAGCTGTTTATTTCCAGCGTCGTATTGAACTTTGGGGTGAAGGAGTAATTTGGTTCGATGTAATGCGTCTTAACAAGGGAGTAGACCGTCGTGGAGCTGGTTTCCCGAATGCAGAATGTGTATTTAATATTGCAAAAACAGACGATATCTTGTTGTGGCGTATACCGGAAGCTGAACTTCAGGCTAATAAGGCATTAACTGCAGAAGATAGTCCGGCATGGACTTTACCGAAACCAGTTGCAGATGAATAATAAGTTAGATTAAAGTTAAAAACTAAGAGTATTATGAAATTAAATAAATTCTTTTTCGGATTATTGATGACTCCGGCCGTAATGATGGTAGGATGCAGCGATTATGAAGATACGGAAGTGGCAAGCCCGGAAGCAGATGCGGATGCAATTGGTGCTTATTTTGAAAGCAGTGCAGTTTCTGAACAGTTGTCACCGGGGCAAACATCTTTTAAGATTGTGTTGAATAGAGCTTCTTTTTCTGAAGCTGTAAATGTACCGGTTAAGGCAACAGATCCAGATAACTTTTTCTCTTTGTCAGATAATCAGTTTGTGTTTGATGCTGAGAAACAGGTTAGTAGCCCGATAACTGTTACTTTCAATCAAAGCGTAGTAGAGCTTCAGAAGACATATTCTTTGAAGTTGCAGGTTGCAGACGGAGTGAAAGATCATTTGTATGGTGCAGGTTATACAGATGCAACCTATTCTATGGTGATTGATTATGCCTGGAAGAGTGACTCATTGGCATCTACAATGGTGAAGGATGAATATGCTGGTACATTTGATAAAGAAGGAGCTTTAGCTGCAGTAGAAATTGCAAAAGATTTTGAGGTAGACGAAGAAAAACCATCACCTGATTATACTAAGAATTCTTTGGTGCGTATCTCTAGTTTCTTTGCTACTATTGGTAAGTCGAAGGCAGCTGGAGAAGACCACATTCAGTTTGTGGTAGATAAGGATCATAAAAATCCTCAATTCTTAACAACTGATTACCTGGCTAATAATGAAATTTCTCTGAAAGTCAATACAACAAAATTGGCTACAGGAATGACTCAGAAATTTGCTGAAGAGAAGGAGTATCCTATCTGTATGGACTTGGTAGGTATTAACGTGGAAGCAGCAACTGCTGAGGCTAAAACGGACAACGTGACTTATCAGGTAACATATGAACTTTATGCATTTGATGAGAAAGCTGATAAAAAATATCTGCTTTCAACAGAAGATGATACTGTACCAGTAGAAGGTAATACTCAATATAAAGCTAAATTTGAAGTGAAATTCGTAAAAGCTTCTGCTGAATAATCGTTATTATAGCTGAAATAATAAAAGAGGTATGTCCTGTGTGGATGTACCTCTTTTTTCGTCTTATTCACTTAAAAACTGGTCTTTTTGTTAGAATGAACTTCTTAATAATACAAAATAATTGCAATTTTATTCTATTTGTATTCACTTTTTATGCGGTTGAAGAAGTGAAAGCAAGTTCTTAAAAACCATCTGTTTATCTATTTTGATATCGTTTTACTCCTTATAAATAAATTTTAGTGTAAAATTGCCCGCTGTTTTATAATTTCTCTTTATTTTCTTACATTCGCGCCCCGTTTGTGATAAATGTATTAGACTAACTTAACTAAATTAAAAGAGAGATTTTATGAAACAAAGAATGACGTTGTTCATGGCCATTCTTCTGATAGGGATTGGTCTGTCAAACGCCCAAGTTTCTCAAGTAACCGGTAATGTGATGTCGGAAGAAGACGGATTGCCGGTAGTGGGCGCATCGGTGTTGGTAAAAGGTACTACTGTAGGGACAGTGACCGACATTGATGGAAACTTTACAATTTCTGGTGTGCCGGCTTCGGCAAAAACTTTAGTGGTTTCTTTTATCGGTTTGCAGAGCCAGGAAGTGGCTGTAAAACCGGTGGTGAATGTAGTGTTGAAATCGGATGCACAGGCTTTGGAAGAAGTGGTGGTTGTGGCGTATGGTACGCAGAGCGCACGTACGGTGACAGCTTCAGTAGCTTCAATCCGCAACGATGTGTTAAAGGACGTGCCTAATACAAGCTTGGACCAGATGATGCAGGGACGTGCCTCTGGTTTGAATGTAACGACTCCTTCAGGAGGAGTAGGTCAGGCTCCTGTGGTACATATTCGTGGTGTAAACTCGATTACTTCGGGTACTTCTCCTTTGTACGTAGTGGATGGAATGCCGATTCAGTCGGGTGATTTGGGCGGAGGATTGGGTAATGCCAATGCGTTGGCTGACATTAATCCGGCTGATATTCTTTCTATTGACGTGTTGAAGGATGCGGCGGCAGCAGCTTTGTATGGTTCACGTGCGGCAAACGGGGTCGTGCTGATTACTACCAAGCAGGGAAGCAGCGGAAAAGCAAAAGTAACGTATGATGCTTCTGTCGGTTTCTCCAACCGGACGAAGTTCATTGATATGATGAATGCACAGGAGTATGTAGACTTCAAGAATATGGCGGTTCGTAATGCATACGGAACAGATGTAGCAGCTGAACTGGCTGCTATGGATAAGACATTCATCGCTAATCCTGCTTATGGTGATAAGGCATTTAACTTGATGCCGGGAGTAGACTCTAACTGGGCAGATGCTATTTTTCAGAATGGGTTTACACAAGACCAGACTGTAGCCGTAAGTGGTGGAACGGAAAAAGTGAAATATTATATGTCGGCTAATTACAATACGCAGAAAGGTATTGTAGTGGGCGATAACTATAAACGTCTGGGCGGTAAGGCTAACATTGTGGCTAACGTAACAGACTGGCTGAAGATTGGTATGAACTCGAGCGTGAACGTAAGTTCTACATCGCAGGTGGATGCGGCACGTAACGGTTCAAACTTTGCAGTAGGTGGTTTCCCGCGTATGGCGCTGGCTAACTCTCCGAATATACCTATCTATGATGAAAATGGCAAAGGTTATTATGAACATTCGTTAGGTGTGTTGGGTTATGGACCTAATGCGGTAATGAATACATTTTCGAATCCGGTGGCATTGGTGGAATTGGGTAATAAGACCAACGTGGATGTAAACCGTATTTTGAGCAGTTTCTTTGCAGAAGTTACTCCTGTGAAAGGTCTTACATTGAAAACCCAGTATAATATTGACGATGCACGTATCGAAAACTCTCGTTTCTGGTCACCTAATCATGGAGATGGAGTAAATAAAGGCGGGTATGCGTTCAATGCGGCAGTGCATAGCAGTATCTGGACCTGGACGAATACGGCAACGTATGATTTTACGGCTAATCGTCATCATTTCAATTTCCTGGTGGGTATGGAAGCTACTGAAAGCAGCTACAATGAATGGGATGCTTCTCGTACAGAATTGCAGGATGATAAGTTTACGAACTTCCAGGGAACTTTTGCCAATGCCACAGCTTCGGGTAGTATTTCCAAGAGCTCTATGGTTTCGTATTTTGGACGTATCAACTATGACTTTGCATCGAAATACATGTTCTCTATCAATTTCCGTCGTGATGGCCTTTCTGCATTGAGCAAGGATAATCGCTGGGGTAACTTTGGAGGTGTTTCAGCGGCATGGCGTGTGTCGGAAGAAGCTTTCTTTGAACCGCTCAAGCATGTGATTGAAGACTTTAAGATCAAGGGTAGCTATGGTGTGGTAGGTAATACGAATATCGATGACTATGCCTCACGTTCGTATTATTCTCCTTACTATTACGGTTCTCAGGGAAGTTATCGTTTAAGTAAGATTGCCGACCCGAATTTGAAATGGGAATCTTCAGAAAAGTATGACGTAGGTTTCAGTGCACGTGTGCTTGATCGTATCGATATTGATTTTGATTATTTCTATACGAAATCTTCAGACTTGATTCTGGATGTGCCACAGGCTCCTTCGAAAGGTCTTCCTGGAAATATCCTGACAACCAACGCCGGAAAGATGACGAACTCAGGTATAGAGTTGACGATTTCTGCGGATATTTTGCGTGACGGTGCATTCAAATGGAATACAAGTTTTAATATTACGACTACTCGTAATAAGGTTGTATCTCTGGCTAACGGTCTGGATAATATTATCAAAGGTGATGCCACTGGATTGGAAATTACAAATATCACAGTACCTGGCAAGTCTATCGGTCAGTTGTATCTGACACCGACAGGTGGAGTAGATCCGGAAACCGGGTTCCGTGTGTTCTATGGAGAGAATGGAGAACGTGTGCTGTATAATCATGCCTCGAAAGCAAAATGGATGCTTGAAGATGGTACGCCTTATGAGGGCAGCTTGAAACCGGTGATTTGCGGAAATACACTGCCGACATGGTATGGTGGATGGAGTAATAACTTCTCTTACAAGAATTTTGACTTGTCTTTGTTCTTCCAGTTCTCAGGTGGAAACTATATTTATAATGGTACGAAGGCGACGGTAAGTGACATGCGTTACTGGAATAACTCGAAGGAGGTACTTCAGAATTACTGGACTCCGGAAAGAAAGAATGCCATGTTCCCGAAACCAGTGTATGGCGATAACTATTCTAATGGTTCGGCCATGCCTATCAGCGAGTGGGTGGAAAAAGGTGACTATTTGCGTTTGAAGAATATCTCATTGGGTTATACCTTCAATACGAAGAACTGGGCGAGTGCCATCGGTATCAGCAAGTTGCGCGTATATGCACAGGTGCAGAACTTGTTCGTAATTACGGGCTATTCGGGTATGGATCCGGAGGTGATGTCGAATACGACCAATGCTACTCTGGCTCCGGGTACGGATAAAAATACTTTGCCACAGGCACGTACATACACATTTGGTGTAAACTTGGCGTTTTAATTGTTGAATTTTTAAAAGCAGATTCGAATGAAAAAATATATTGTATATGCTATATTGATGGCTGGAACCACGTTGAGTAGTTGCAGTAGCAGTTTCTTGGATCAGGAACCACCTTTGTACATTGAGCCGGGAGATATTTATAATGATGCAAATCGTTTGGAAGCAGCTGTATTAGGCTTGTATGGTTCGATAAAAAATGATGCGTCGGATTCCTTCATGGGAGGAAAAACCTATCTGGTGTTTGATAACCGTGGAGAAGATATTGTAAATTCTGACCCGAACTTGATTACTTTGGCCAATACTTATAAGTTTAATGTGGGCAAAACAGATGCAGAAAATACGGTGACCTGGAGCATGGCATACGCTGCCATTAACCGTGTCAATATTTTCTTGGATGAGTTGGAAGGTGCTAAAGCTACTGCTGGAGAAAAGTATGAGCAGTATAAAGCGGAGGCAAAGTTTGTGCGTGCATTTGCTTATTACTATTTGAATAATCTGTATGCTACGCCCTACGTAATTAATCCGGATGCGAAATCTGTGCCTTTACGTTTGACTCCGGAAAAGAACGGTGAACACAATGCGTTGAAACGTGCTACAGTGAAGGAGGTTTACGAACAGATTCTTTCGGATTTGGAAAATATCAGTGCGTTGCCGGTAAAAGCAAAAGCAGATGAACCGACTGTAACTCGTGCTACACAGGCGGCTGCCAATATGTTGAAGATGCGCGCGTATATGTCCATGAATAACTGGACAGAGGCGGTAAAAGCAGGTAAGCTGGTGACAGGCTACGAACTGACTCCGAAGTTTGGAGATATGTTCAAGGCTCCTTATTATACGGATGAAACCATATTCTCTTTGCCAATGAAGGAAACAAACCGCCCGAATACCCAGCAAGGATTGGCAGAATATTATTACGCTAAGAATACAATTTTGTGGGTAGACGTGGAGAACGGTATCATGGGCAAGCCGAATTACAATTCAGCTGATGATGCCCGTGTGCAGATGAAGAACGAAAAAAATCAGTTGCTGAAGTTTACGGATGCTGCACAGAAACTGGATTGGGCACCGATTTTCCGTTATGCGGAAACGTTGTTGAACTTGGCTGAGTGTTATGTAAATCTGGGTGGAACTGAAAATGAGAAACTTGCCAGAGAATGTCTGAAACAGGTGAGATTCCGTTCATTACCGGAGACAAGCAATCAGTTGGATATTGATCATTTGTCTGGTGAAGATTTGAAGATGGCGGTTTATAACGAACGTCGTCTGGAGTTTATCGGTGAGGCGATGCGAGGCATTGATGTGTTGCGTCGCGGAGCTAACTTTGAACGGAAAACACAGATTACTCCGCAAAGTAGCGGATATGTTTGGCCGATTCCACAAAGCGAAGAATTGATGAATCCGGATTTGAATAAATAAGGAAGAAGTAAAAAGAGCGTATCTGTAATGAGATGCGCTTTTTTTATTTATATTTGCGCTCTATAGAATTTAGATTTATACTGAATGAAAGAATTTGTAATATCAGAAGCACAGACAGAAAAAGCTGTGCTGGTAGGTTTGATAACTCAGACTCAGAATGAACGTAAGACCAATGAATATTTGGTTGAGCTGGCTTTCCTCGCTGAGACGGCTGGGGCAGAGGTAGTAAAACGTTTTACACAGAAACTGGATACGCCGAACTCGGTGACTTACGTGGGTAAAGGTAAGTTGCAGGAGGTGAAAGAATACCTGGAGTTGCAGAACGAGAGTGAAGAGACGGAAATCGGAATGGTGATTTTCGATGATGAACTTTCGGCCAAGCAAATCCGTAACATTGAGAATGAACTGAAAGTGAAGATTCTGGACCGTACTTCACTGATTCTTGATATTTTTGCGATGCGTGCACAGACAGCCAATGCCAAGACGCAGGTGGAACTGGCGCAGTATAAGTACATGCTTCCGCGTCTGCAGCGTTTGTGGACGCACTTGGAACGTCAGGGTGGTGGTTCCGGTGCCGGAGGTGGTAAAGGCTCTGTAGGTTTGCGTGGTCCGGGTGAAACTCAGTTGGAAATGGACCGTCGTATCATCTTGAATCGTATGGCTCTGCTGAAACAGCGTCTGGCAGAAATTGATACGCAGAAGTCTACTCAGCGTAAGAACCGTGGACGCATGATTCGTGTGGCATTGGTAGGATATACCAACGTGGGTAAATCGACTTTGATGAACCTGCTGGCCAAGAGTGAGGTCTTTGCGGAAAACAAATTGTTTGCTACGCTCGATACCACCGTGCGTAAAGTCATTATCGAAAACTTGCCTTTCTTGCTTTCGGATACGGTAGGATTTATCCGGAAATTGCCGACTGACTTGGTCGATTCGTTTAAATCTACGCTGGATGAGGTACGTGAAGCGGATTTGCTGGTACACGTGGTAGATATTTCACATCCGGATTTTGAGGAACAGATTCAGGTGGTAGAGAAAACGATTGCCGATTTGGGTGCAGGTGGAAAGCCGAGTATGATTGTATTTAATAAGGTAGATGCCTATACGTATGTAGAAAAGGCCGAGGATGACCTTACTCCGAAGACGAAAGAAAATATCACGCTGGAGGAACTGATGCATACCTGGATGGCGAAACTAAATGATAATTGTATCTTTATTTCCGCACGTGAGAAGACCAATATTGATCAGTTCCGTGATTTATTATATAAAAAGGTAAAGGAACTGCATGTGCAGAAGTATCCTTACAATGATTTTCTATATCAGACATACGACGAAGAATAACTACAAGAAAATATGACACAACACTATCGTTTACTGACAAAAGAAGAAATCGCACGACTGGAGGCGCAGCACTGTATAGCTTCCGATTGGAGTGGTGTAGAAGTGGCCGATGATTTTCATACGGATTATATTCATCACACCCGTTTTTCGGGAAAAGTGCGACTGGGCGTTTTTGAAAAAGAGTTTACTTTGGCTGGTGGAATGGCCAAACATTCTGGTGTATATTATGCAACCTTGCACAATGTAACGGTGGGTGACAACTGCTACATTGAGAATGTAAAGAATTACATTGCCAACTATGAAATAGGGCATGATACCTTTATCGAGAATGTAGATATCATCCTGGTGGATTGCCATAGTCGTTTTGGAAACGGAGTGGAAGTTTCAGTCCTCAATGAAACTGGAGGGCGTGAGGTGATTATTCATGACCGTCTTTCTGCTCATCAGGCTTATATCATGGCTCTTTATCGTCATCGCCCGGTACTGATTGAGAAAATGCGGAAGATTATTGAGTCTTATGCAGAGTCACATGCGTCAGATACAGGTACTATCGGGAGTCATGTAATGATAGTGAATGCCGGTTACATCAAGAATGTACGGATTGGAGATTATTGTCAGATTGAGGGTGCCGGCCGTTTGAAGAATGGAAGCATCAATAGTAATGAGCATGCACCGGTGCATATCGGTTACGGGGTGATTTGTGATGATTTTATCATCTCAAGTGGCTCACACGTAGAAGATGGCACGATGCTTACACGTTGTTTCGTGGGCCAGGCTTGTCATTTGGGGCATACCTATTCGGCTTCTGATTCATTGTTCTTCAGTAACTGTCAGGAGGAAAATGGAGAGGCTTGTGCCATTTTTGCTGGACCTTTTACCGTGACGCACCATAAGTCTACGTTGCTTATTGCCGGCATGTTCTCGTTCATGAATGCAGGTTCAGGCTCTAACCAGAGTAATCACATGTATAAGTTAGGGCCGATTCATCAGGGGGCATTGGAGCGAGGTGCTAAGACCACTTCTGATTCTTATATCCTGTGGCCCGCCCGTATTGGTGCCTTCTCACTGGTGATGGGACGTCATGTCACTCATCCGGATACTTCGAATCTGCCTTTTTCTTATTTGATAGAGGAAAAGAATACAACTTATCTGGTGCCGGGTGTCAATTTGCGAAGTGTAGGTACAATCCGCGATGCACAGAAGTGGCCTAAACGTGACCAGCGGAAAGACCCGAACCGTTTGGACCAGATTAATTATAACTTGTTGAGTCCGTACACCATTCAGAAGATGATGGCAGGGCGACAGATTTTGAAGGAATTGGCTCGTGTGTCGGGGGAAACTTCCGAGATTTACTCTTATCAAAGTGCGAAAATCAAAAATTCGGCACTGAATAAGGGAATCAAGTTTTATGAGACTGCTATCCATAAATTTCTGGGAAACTCTGTCATCAAGCGTCTGGAAGCCATTCATTTTGCTTCTGATGAAGAAATTCGTGCTCGTTTGGTTCCGGATACGCCGATTGGAACAGGAGAATGGGTGGATATTTCCGGACTGATTGCCCCGAAGAGTGAGATAGAACGCCTGATGGAGGATATTGAGTGCGACCGTTTGAACAGTGTGGATGAGATACACGACCGTTTTGCAGAGATGCACGCCAATTATTATACGTATGAATGGACGTGGGCGTATGAAAAAATGCTTGAATTCTATGGCTTGCAGGCTGATATGATTACAGCGGCAGACATCGCAGCTATCGTACGCCAGTGGCAGGAAGCTGTAGTGGGACTGGATAAAATGGTGTACGAAGATGCCAAGAAGGAATTTTCGTTGACTTCCATGACCGGATTCGGGGCAGATGGAAGCAGTGAGGAAAAGATGCGTGACTTTGAAGAAGTGCGTGGTGTGTTCGAAAGCAATCCGTTTGTGACAGCGGTACTGGAACATATAAAGGTAAAAACGGAGCTTGGAAACGAACTGATAGAACGTGTAAAGAATTTATTGTAAAATGGGAGGTACTGCGTATGGAAAGAATATGCAGATATATATGTTTGCTTTGCGTTTGCTTCATGGCTTTGCAGATGCAGGCCAATAGAAGAAAGGTGATGGAATGTCCGGGTTTCGTCTTGTCGAATACGGCGGAGATAGAATTCAAGCGGATTATCCAGACCAGTGAACAGACTCAGGTCGATGCGGTGATGTATGGTAAGCCGGGAACCCCGGTCGTCATATCTTCAAAAGCGGCATTGAAATGGGCCGATGGAGGAATGGCACAGCTTCGTGAGGCAGAACGTATTTCCATTGATGGAGTGACTGAGCCGGAAGTAATTGAAGAGAATGGGACTTTGGAAGTAACTCTTTCTTTTTCGCCGGTTCCTTCGGATGTGCATGAAGTAGATTTTATTGAGCCAGAGATGGGATGGAACATCTTTGGCATTCAGTTGAGTCGGGAAGAACCTTATGTGTATGTGCCTAATTATCTTACAACAGACAAACCAGAGCGGAGCAATGAAATTCCAGAGCCGGGATTGGCGGTAGGAAAGGCTGTAGTAAACGGTTATATTTTAGGTTATGATCCGAGAATGTCATTGTTCACGGAACTGGAATATGAAGACGGTCTTTTTCCTAAGGAGTGGAAGCAAAGCATTAAAGTCCGTCAGGATGGATCGTTTCATCTGGAAGCAGAGTTGTTGCAACCAACTTTGACGGCATTGCGGTTGAACGAAGCGGTTTTGAAGCTGTTCCTTGTGCCCGACGAAGAGGTGACGGTATATATCAATCTTCCTCGCCTGAGCATGTCCGCTTCCAGTTTGCTGGGTAAACGTTACGAGAAAAAACAGAAGGCCTGGTTTGACGGAGCAGCTGAGACTATTAACCGGGAGCTGGCCAGTTCCCCTTCTTCTGCTGCACTGAATGCCTATCGTGCCGTAGAAAAAGGCTTGATGGAGAGTCCGGAGGTCGCTTCCAGGTTGCAGTCTGACTATGAGCAGGTGATTCCCATCTGTAGTCGGCTTACTGCTTCCTCTATTCTGTCTTCAGATGACCGGAAAGTGCTGAAAACGGTGAATTTTCCGGAAATTCGTATGTATGTGGAAGCTGTGGCAGAAGCACTTCAACAGAATGCCGAACGGATGGAGTCGGTGAAAGAAGCGGTGATTGCTTCGCTGGATGCGCAGGTAGAAGGAGCAGATATTCTTCCTAAGATTATTGCTCCTCATAAAGGGCGTGCCATCTTGATAGACTTCTGGGCTACGTGGTGCGGTCCTTGTAAAAAAAGTATGCAGTCTATGGTACCGTTGAAGAAAAATCTGTCATCGAAAGACATCGTATATATTTATCTGACGGGACCTTCTTCCCCCGAAAATATCTGGAAATCAAATCTGTCCAAGATGACGGGAGTGCACTATCGGCTTACTGACTCACAGTGGAAGTACTTGTGTACTTCCTATGGAGTAACTGGAATTCCGGCTTATCTGATTATCAGCCATGACGGAAAATTGCAGGGACGTTATGTGGGATTTCCCGGGGTAGATGTACTGCAAAAGGACCTGATTCGTGCAATAGAAGAGTAAGAAGAATTACAGATAACTTTTTGTAGGAATTAAGGAAAAATTTCAATAATACTTTGTAACTTTGTGTCCACTAATAACTCACAATTAATTTAATGTATTATGGCAACACCCGAATTCAAGTATCAGCCAATGTTTGAACATGGCAAGGATACAACTGAATACTATTTGCTTACGAAAGACTATGTGTCTGTAAGCGAGTTTGAAGGAAAACCCATCCTGAAAATCGAAAAAGAAGGTTTGACTGCGATGGCCAATGCGGCTTTCCGCGATGTTTCTTTCATGTTGCGCCGCTCTCACAACGAACAGGTGGCAAAAATTCTGACTGACCCGGAAGCAAGCGACAACGACAAGTATGTAGCTTTGACTTTCCTGCGCAATGCAGAAGTAGCTGCCAAAGGCGTACTTCCTTTCTGTCAGGATACCGGTACAGCAATTATCCACGGTGAAAAAGGACAGCAGGTTTGGACTGGCTATTGTGATGAAGAAGCGCTTTCTCTGGGTGTGTACAAGACTTATACAGAAGAAAACCTTCGTTACTCTCAGAATGCTCCGCTTACTATGTACGAAGAGGTGAATACTCGCTGCAACTTGCCGGCTCAGATTGACATCGAAGCTACTCAGGGTATGGAGTATGAATTCCTTTGCGTAACAAAGGGTGGTGGTTCTGCTAACAAGACTTACTTGTATCAGGAAACAAAAGCCATCTTGAATCCGGCTACACTGGTTCCGTTCCTGGTTGAAAAGATGAAGACTTTGGGAACTGCAGCTTGTCCTCCCTATCACATTGCATTTGTAATTGGTGGTACATCAGCTGAAAAGAACCTGTTGACTGTGAAATTGGCTTCTACTCGTTTCTATGATAACCTGCCGACTACCGGTAACGAATACGGACGTGCATTCCGCGATATAGAACTGGAAAAACAGGTATTGGAAGAAGCACACCGCATCGGTCTGGGTGCTCAGTTTGGTGGTAAATACTATGCACACGACGTACGTATCATCCGTTTGCCGCGTCACGGTGCTTCTTGTCCGGTAGGTTTGGGCGTATCTTGCTCTGCTGACCGTA
>ERZ772865.2284-NODE-2284-length-17053-cov-3.958642_pt1 | contig 17053 bp, 17 predicted proteins | sample MGYA00512133_ERZ772865 | MGnify/ENA primary metagenome ERZ772865 (study PRJEB29015, sample SAMEA2737722) | human gut metagenome | biome: human gut; feature: human-associated habitat; material: faeces | place: China | collected 2012 ...
GGAATGGTGTTGACGAAAGGCACGATGGAGCCGCCCATGCGCAGCAGACCGTGACCGGCTTCGGCGTTTGTGATATAGCTGAGCTGCGTATCGGAAATGTGAAGCAGCTTCGACAGCTCTGCCCGGTCGGTTGCCGCCTGATTGAACAGCAGCAGAAATTCCGAGTTGGCGAACATCAGACGCGCCGTTTCGGATTTCAGACATTCTTCTACGTTCTGGCTTGCCGCTGTCAACGCAGCACCGTATTTGCGAAATCTTTTCCATGCGCGATACAAAATCTCACCGGAATACTTGTACTTAAAGTACAAATACACTTCGTCGAGAAAGACCCATGTGTACTTGCCGCGCTTGCGGTTCTCCATGACGCGGTTTTGAATGGCTTCGAGTGCGACAACGAGTGCGGTCGGACGAAGTTGTTCCCCCATCTCATACAAATCAAGTACGACGATGCGGTTGTTAATATCCACATTTGTCGGGTGCGCGAACACGTTCAAGCTGCCCTCCGTGATAAGCTCTGCCGCCAGCGCGATTTCACGCGCTTCGGGATCGGGCTGCTTTAATACCTCTGCACGCCAATCGGACAGGAGCGGCATAGGCAGCGCACCTTTTGCGTGGAAATAGTTCTGGTAGACACTGGCTGTGCATCGGTCGATGATGGATTTCTGAGAAGCGGACAGTAAGCCCGCGCCCATTTGCTGCTCCAAGATACTGGTTATGAGTTCGGATTTCATCGCAATGGGATTTTCGCCGTCCTCGTACCCGTCTTGTAGATCGAGCGGATTGATATGGTGCTGGCTGTTCGGGGAGATTTCAATGACTTCGCCGCCCAACGCCCGTGCGATGGGCGCGTACTCACGCTCTGCGTCAATAATGATAATGTCATCGTTGGTGGACAGCGCGACGTTTGCGATGGTATTTTTCATTGCCACGGATTTGCCCGAACCGGACACGCCAAGATAGAACGCATGAGGTGAAATGAGCCGCTTGCGGTCGCAAATCAACAGGTTTTTGGAGATAGCATTGACCCCATAGTATAGACCACCGGGGTCTTGAATTTCCTGCGCCCGGAACGGCATGAGAACGGCGCAGCTCTCGGTCGTGAGCGTCCGCAGCGCGTGGATTCGTCGCAGGCCATACGGCAAAACGGTATTCAGGCCGTCCTCCTGTTGGTAGCGGAGAACGGAAAACCCACATAATTTCTCTTGCGCGATGGATTGCAGCGTTTGCGTGTCCGTGTCAAGCTGCTCCAAGCTGTCCGCGATATGAACGAGCGTTACACAGGCAAACATGAGCCGCTGGTCGCGGGCGGTCAGATCTTCCAACAGGTCTTTCGATTCGGTGCGCATTTGCTCCAAGTCATAGGGAACCGTCGCTGTGAAATTGTTCTGCCGGTTCTGCCTTTGCTGCCAGCGTGTAATGTCCGTTTCCACGCCGAGGATTCGGCTTTGCACCTCGCGTACCGCTTCTTCGGTGGGAATCGGAAGAATGTCAATGGACAGCAGCAGGTTTCTGGAGAAGTCAGACAGGTCCTTTATCATTTCGTCGCTGATAAAAGATGCGTAGTCGCGCATAAAAAGCACCCGTCCAAATTTGCCGCCCATTTCAAAATACCCGGCGCGGAATTGCAGCCCGTCCGGGCAGATCAGGTCGCGGAAGTCGATGCCGCGCTTGATGTTCGCAGACAGGTCAAACCGGAAAGACGCTTCTTCGCCAGGTCGGAAGAAGTCATGCAGGAGCCGCAGCCGGTCAGCGCAGGAAATGGCATAGGCCCCGGAATCCAGCCGCCCAAAGCTGGCAGACAAGTTGGTATCGACGCGGCGGAAATAGGCGCGGGTCTGCTCGATCTTCCGTAAGCCGATTGACAATGTGATGTACTTTTCCTGCACCAGATTGTTGCTTTCAGCCGCTTTGTCCAAGATGATTTGGTTGTACTCGCCGCGATAGTAGTCCAAACCGTCGCTGCACTCCGGCATGAGCATCGTGCGCTGGAAGTCAACCGGATTCAGACGCCGGTTGATGATTGTGATTTTCGCGGTCGCGTCGGTCGGCAAAGAATTGAGAACAGCACCATACGAACGGAAGATACTGCGTCGGTCGTCTAACGACGATGCGGCGTAATTTATATCTGAAAAGCGCCACGTTTTACTGTACTTCTGCCCGACCTGCCAGATACCGTCCGTGTAGATGCGTCGGATGGGAATGGATTGCTGGACGCTGTGGGGAATCCGAAAAGAATCTTTTTCGCTGCGGTTTGCAGCCAACAACGATTTCATCATTCCAATGTGTCCTCCATAATGCTTGCAAAGACTTCCTCATGTAGATTCACGGAATCGAATCGGCGCGGGCCTGCGCAGAGAATTTCGGATTTGATGAACGCCCAAAGAAACTGTTCTAAGCTCATGCCGTTGTAATGAAAAAATCCCGCAATCGCAACCGGCGCCGCCGCCAGCAGGCAAAGCCAGCTTGCAGCTTCTTTTCCGATGATGCCGCCCAAACCGAGATAGATACCGGCCGCCAGACCGACGGCGAGAATTGCGCAAATAAACTGCCGTGCAGACAGGCCGAAAAAGATCGTTTCGCGGTGCGCACGGATTTCTTTTGGAATTTTGACTTCTATAAAAAACGCCTCCTATTTGTTGAAAAATTGACAGAAAATTTAGAATATGAGATAATATTTATAGGTAAAAACTTGGCAAAAAGGAGAAAATGCTATGAACTCTACACTGATTTTATTCAAGGAAATAGGTCGCCAGCTCTTGATCGTCGGTCTGGTGCTGGGGAGCCTGCCAATGGCAATCCGCATCCTCTGGAAACTGCGGCTTCTGCCGCTCGGCTGCTACTTTGTAGCTACAAAGCTGTTCTGGCCGCGCTGGGCGGAAGCACACCGAACAGTCTGCATCCTGCTTTTTATCGCTTGCATCCTGTTTTTTGCCGTGACATGGATTGTCCACTTCGTCCGTAAAAGGCGAGAAGAACAGATCATGGCAGAGCTGATACACCACTACACAAAGGACCTGAAGCCAGGCGAATTCAGGACACTGGAATTTCTCTGAACAGTCAGAAAGAATTGCGTCCCGACTTGGGACGCAATTCTTTTATGCACCGAGCATTTCATGCACCAGCCGGTCAGAGCCTTTGACAAGACCGGTCAGCACCAGCATATTGAACATAAGCTGCCCGATGTACTGCCAGACCATTGTGACGGCGGGCAGTGATTCATCCAGCGCCGTACTGCCGCCAGACAGGAACGCTGAGTAGATCACACAGGACAGGACGATAACCGCGCCCTCCATACACACGCCGACGTAGCTTTTTAGAAACGTTTGCCCGGTGCGCGAGGTTGCTTCTCCTGCGAACGATGCCAGCGGCAGGGGCGCAATGGCAGTGTAAATGAAGATTTTGAAAAAACGGCCATAGACAGTCAAAATCAGCACATAGGACAAAATCGTAATCAGCAGACTGCCCAGCAGTGACACCAGCCAGAGCGGAATGGATTCCACAATTTTGTCTGGCAGCGTTGCCGTCGTAGAAATTGCAGAACCAATGCCGCCCATGACGGTACTGACCACACCGCCGCAGATTTTGTAAATCGCGGTTATCAGCTCCAACGACGAGCCGACCGCCACCTTTGCAAGCAGAAACCGAATAAAATGCCGCAGGGCAAATTCCGGCCTTTGCAGTTCGCGGAAGCTGGCTGCCGAGCGGAACACACCCATTGCAAAAAACAGCACCAACAGACCATAGCCAAGGCCTACCAGAGCGTTGTGGATACTGACAATGACCGTCCATATCTCGCCGCCGCGAAAGGATTCCGGCGTTTGCGACACGAGCGACCAGATTTCGTTCAAGTGGTCATTCCAGTTGGAAAGCGCGTTTTCAAGGGTCGCTACGACCCAGTTATCACTCACATATCATCACCTCCGAAATGTAGTGACTGCGTATTGACAATTTCACGCAAAAGGATATACTAAAAGAAAAGGGGGTATGATTATGAATCAGGCATACAATGTTTCATCCGCGCCGAAAACAACGACGTTTCAGATGCGCATGAATCCTGAAATCAAGCAGCGCGCCGAGCAGCTTTACGCCAGTTATGGTCTGAACCTAACGGATGCTATCAACATCTTCATCCAGCAGTCACTCAATGTGGAGGGCCTGCCGTTCCTGCTTTCGCCGGAGAACGAGGAATATATGAAAAATAAGGCGCTCAAGCGCCTGATGGCGGAGCTGGACGCGGGCTGGAAAAGCGCGGAACAGGGCAGATGGGTCAGCGAGGAGGAAGCTATGCGCCGGCTGGAGTTGGACGCATGAAGCTGAGATTTACGCCGCGCGCCATGAACGACCTGACGGCAATTCGTCGCTTCATTCGGGACGAATACGGAAACCCGAAAGCAGCCAAACGCATCACGGACAGTATTTTTGCCCAGTGCGCGAATCTCAAGCAGTTTCCTCAGTCCGGCACGGCGCTCAGCGCCCGTTTTGAAATCGACACGGATGTGCGCTATCTGGTCTGCGAGGGATATATGATCTTCTATCGCATCGAGGGCGAGTTCGTGTCTGTCGGCGCTGTGATCCACGGGAAAACAGACTATCTGGATGTCCTTTTCCGGAAAGAACGATAAACAGAATTTCTGCATAGAAAAACCAGCCTCTTATGAAAAGAGACTGGTTTTTATGCGTAATATAGTTAGTACAAGAGCTGTGGATAGTCTGTCTTGCCGTTCACGATGCGGTAGATATAGACCGTCTTTTCGCTGTCAATGACCTTGTAGACACATACATAGTCACGGCAAATGACCTTACGGAACTCTCGTTCTGCCAGCACCATATCTGGATGCAGCGCACCGGAATACGGGAATGTCCGCAGCAGGTCTACGGTGTGCAGAATTTCATCGATGAATTTTTCAGCAGAATCCGCACCGGCTAAAACGAGGTAAAGCTGTGCAATTCCCTCCAAATCGCGCATGGCAGCGCGCAGATATTTAATCTGATACTCTTGCTGCATCAAAAATCTCCTTCATCCTGCCGCGCACCTGTTCCGGAGAATATGTCGGTGCACCACTCAGACGATCCAGCTCCGCTTCCAGAACACTGGCCCGATGCGCCAGCATTTTTTCGCGCTGCTCATAGGCTTCAATGCTCTGAATGACCAGATCAGCTTCGCCCTTGTTCGTAATATAGATCGGTTCGCCGGACACCTTTGCAAGCTGCGAGATTTGCAGATATTCGTTGCGCAATGCCGTGGATGCTCTGATCTGCATACAACCACCTCCTGTATTTTCTATCCATAGTATATCAGGAATATGATATGTTTGCAAGCTGAATCTCATTCCTTTCGTTTTCAAATTGCGTCTCACGGTGAGATGCATTTCTGCGTGTCCTGTTTTACCTCGCGTCACGCTGCCGGGTTCGCTGCTTTGGAATCCGAAATCCATAGACGGATGCAATGCTGTCGCCAAGCCGCTGCGTGACTCTCGCAATATCTGTGCGTGTCGCTCTCTGGCAATAAATCTTGTCTTGCAGATTCTCAATTTGCGCATCGGTAACTCCGCGCTTGAACACACGATAGAGATAGTGATTCGTGCCGTCGTGGTGAATGGCATCTGCCCGCAGGTCGCCGTTTTTATCCACATACCATTCCGTCATATCCGTGTCCGAATACAGACAATCACGGATGTTCCCGGATTTAATCATCTTATATCCCTGCGCCCGACCATTCCAGAACCCAAGATCACCAATAACAAGGATCGGCTGTGAAAACTGAATGTCCAGATTTCGGCGCTCGTCGTCGAGGTATTCGGCGTTCAGCTCGTGCATCTTTTCATAGAGCTTATCTTCGGGCAGCTCCGGATAGTTTTCCATAAGAAAGTCGCGCCAATCGTCCAAGTCAAGATGAATGTCGCTCCAAAGCACATGGCGCTCGACTGCGTTTTTCGTCTGCTTCATAGCTTACACCACACCGATCGCCGTCAGGATTTCTTTTGCAAACGCAATCAGCAGACCACCGAACAGGCAAAGAACACCCTGCGTTCTCTGCGTCGCGTCGTGCGACTGCACGGACATACCGAGCTGCACAACGCCCCAGCCGAGGATGATAATGCCGATGGCCTTGATGCAGGAGAAGATAAAATCAGAAAGATTGTTCACGATGGTCAGCGGGTCACTGTCAGCCGCAAATGCCGAGGTCGTGAACAGCGCTGTCATCATCACAAGACTTGTCCAGACGGCCATAATGCGGCGCTCCTTGCGCCGCGGGGTTAATTCATGTTTCATGTAAATTCCTCCAAAATTTCAATATCGTCAATGTTTTCAATAGGGAAGGAAATGTCGTCCACCGCGAATGCGCGCAGCGGCGTGTGGAGATACGGCGGCGCGCCGCCGTCCTCCGTGCGGTGAATATTTGGGTGCTTCAGAATGTCGTACTTTTCATCAATGACCGGCTTCTCGCCGCGGATGAGAATTATTGCATTTTTGTTATCCAAGCGCCGTACTTCGTCCGAGGTCATAAGTTCACGTCCGGCCTGTTGGAAGTTCTGCGAGAAAGAACCATTCCTGCCCTTGCTCTGACTGGACGTGCGCGTATCAATCGTTTCCTTGCCAAGCAGCTCCGAGATATATTTGTGCGTCGATTGTTCGTTGCCGCCTAAGTACACAAAGCTGTCCGCGTTGCCGATGATGCCCTCCCAATCGTCCTTGAAAAGCGCCTTGAGCTGCGAAATATTTTGCAGAATGATAGTTGACATAATGTTTCGAGAGCGCATAGTCGCCTGCAATCGGGCGTAGCCATCCGGTAAGGCCACGTTTGCGAACTCATCGAACATCAATCTCACTGGCACGGGCAGCGCTCCTTGATGCACTTTGTCTGCCTGATAGTAAAGCTCCTGAAACGCTTGCGTATAGAGCATACCGACGAGGAAATTGAGCGATGCGTCGTTAGAATCCGGGATGATGCAAAAGATGGCCTGCTTGCGTTCGCCCAGCTTGCCAAGTTCCATATCGTCGCTGGCGGTGATGCGTTGAATTTCAGGCAAAGTGAACGATGCAAGGCGGACAGCGGCGCTTACTAAAATCGATTTTGCAGTTTTGCCCGCGGCTTGCTTGAAAATATGGTATTGCCGCACGGCAATGTGATTGGGCTGTTCTTCCTCCAAGGCTTCAAAGAGTAGGTCAAGCGGAGATTGATAATCGTCATCTTCTTCCTTTGCGCCGCCGTTTTCAATCATGTAGAGAATGGTTTCCATGTTCTGATCTTCGGGCGGTGCTTCGTGCAGCAGATAGAGCATGAGCGCAGCGTCAAGCGCCGTCTCCGATTTTTCCCAGAACGGATCGTTTGCTTTCGCGCCCTTTGGAGTGGTGTTCTTGATGAAATTGTCAATCAGCTTGAACACATCCGCATCCTTTCGGATGTAGCAAAACGGGTTGTAGCAGTCTGACTTTGACGGGTCGATCAGGTCAAAAACGCGCAGAACATAACCTTCCTCCAGAAACAGATTTCCGACGGCACGGAGCATTTCGCCCTTTGGGTCAGTGACGATAAAACTCGCATTGGCAAGCATGAGGTTCGGTTTTGCGAGGAATCGCGTCTTGCCCGAACCAGAACCGCCGACGATAATTTGCAGAAGATTTCGCCGGTGCAGCTTGCCGTTCATGCTCATTTGCAGGTGTTGGGTCAGTATGACGTTTTTGCCTGCATCCTTGTCGCGGTACTTCTTGTCCAGCTCCCGGACACTGCCCCACGACGCGGAGCCGTGTTCCTCGCCGGGCCGCATATTCTTTTGTCCTGTGTAATAGAACAGGATCGCGCCACCATAGAGCAGTAAAAAGATGCCGATAAACTTCGGTGTGTACGCTGTCCAATGCAGCGCAAAGGGCGTTTTGGTCACTTCGGTGAATTGTGCGACCAAGTCAAAGATGGTCATTCCGGGTGCATAACATCCAGCCATCAGCACGGCCAGCCAGACGATCGGTATGACAAACGCCGCCCACACAGGAGCGGCGCTGCGGAATGATTTTTTCTTATGTGTCACAGGTCAATATCCATGCAGGCAAGACCGCTTCGCTCGGCGTGGCGCTTGCAGAAAATGAGCGTACCAGCGACCAGCAGCAGTAGGACCGACGGAATGATAAAAAGCAGTTTTTTCATAGGTGTTCAATACCTCCATTTTCCATAAAATAAATCTCACGGTGAGACGCATTTCTGGTCGGGCGCGCACGTCTCCCCATGATCGAGAAGCCCGCGCAAGCGGGCTTCTCTGGTTTGCTCCCCTTGGCTGCCACACTTCCGCTGGAGGGCCGCTGTCAAGGCCCAGCCAGTGCGCACACTGGCTGGCTCTGCGGCCGATGCGTCAGCATCGACCGGTCTTGACTGCGGACAGCCAGCGGAAGATATTCGCCCGGAGGGGAGCAAACCTCTTTAACGTGCGCTGCGGTTCATATTCCGGGACCGAACCTGCGGCGTAATCGCGCGTTCAATGCTGCCGCCGATCTTCTGCGCCATGTCCTGAATCTGTCCAAGCGCCTGCCGCCGATCCTGCGGTTCAAAGCCGTCATAAAATGCCGCCAGATTTGATACGTCGGGCGCTTCACACGGAACACCAAAGCGACGACAGATCATGTAGCCGACGCTCTGCGCATCCAGCTCATAATCATCCCGCGAATAGTTCTGATTATAGCCTTTGGCATGAAAACGGACGTGGGCGATCTCTGTTGCGATGCCTGCGAACGCTTCTGCATCGTTATATTTCGGATTGACCGCCATTTTCATCTGGTTTGGGTCGTAGAGCGCAGGCATGGGGATACTCTCATCACTCACCAGCGGCACAACACAATAATTCAGGAGCGTTTTGATGGCTTCCGTCATTTCCTTGCTGTCCGGCTGCAATGCGGTGTGCTTCAGGTCGCGCCCGCTTGTCTGCCGCACGTCGTAAACGTCCGTCAGTACGTACCCTTTGCCGAAAGAGGAACGGGTGTAAATTTTCACGCCATTCTTTTCCTCGGTCGGAGATACGCTGCGCATCAGACTTTTCCAGCGGTCTTTTGTTCCGAAAATGGTTGCATCCTGATCCTGCACCATAACGAGCGCAACATTGCCAGCGCTATAACTCGGATTGTCGGCCTGACAATTCAGATACCGCAAATAAGCGTCCGGGTCGCTGGTGATCTGAACAATACCCGCGTCCTGCATGGCGTTCGTGTTCTCGCGGTCTGCCTGCCGCTGCGCCTGCCAGAGTTCGCTGCTCTGATTCTTTTCATTTACTAAATCTGCTAAATTTAAGATAATACTCACTCCTATTACCTGATATGTTCCAGCTCTCGCTGGGGTTCTGGCCGCGTCCGCTCTGCGGCGGCACGCAATGCCGCCAGCCGTCCGCGAACGGGCTGCTTTTCCTCATTGGTCGAAATCGGCCCCTGCGTCAAGCCACTCCTTTGCCTTTGCAAGGATGGTTCTGGTCGGGCAGGGGTCTGCTCTTTTTTTGGCTGCGCGTCCTCCAACTGTCTGGGCTGGTATCCCATCTGCTCTAGGATATAATTTGCCTGTGAGAGATGGTCAATGTTGGTCAGGATTTCAAGGTATGGCTCGTCGCCTTTCTTGTCCAAAATGGTTGAAAATAACAAGCCGACTTTCTTGGCTCTGCGCTTGAACTCGTCAAAATCCTCTGTGCGCAAGGGCAAAACTTCGATGGGGCGCTGTTCACTGAGCAGCCGGTTCATATTCACCTTGCCGTAAAGCTTTTTCTGATCCTTTGCCAGTGCATACAAGAGTGCCGCGAGATTCTTTGCGCCCCGCGCAAGTAGTTTAATGGCTTCTTCTGAAATTTGTACGCCCTCTTTCATCACGAGATCAGCAGCTTCGCCGCTTACCTCCATAGACGGTATCTCCTTTCTCGCGCCTTATTCGGCGCATGATTTTCTGTTGATGGTGTATTGCTTTCCCGCACCTGCCGCAGCATCCGCGGTGCGTATTCTGCGATTTTGCCACATAGCCGCAGTTCCCGGCGTAGGGGACGTAGCTGCGCGGTCAGCGCGTCAATGTCCGCGTCAAGCTGCGTAGACGGCTGCTCCTGGCGCAATGCGTACAGTTCCTTACGCCGGTCTACGATTATCTGCATCTCGTTTGACAGCGCATCGGACAGCATTTCTAACTCTGGCTTTGTATCTATGTGATACTTCTGCAAAAGGAAGAATTGCTGCCGGTACTGCTTTGCACGGCGAATTTCGGCCCGCGTCTCAAACGGAACCTTTTGCGGGCGCTTCTTACGCGGGGATAACAGATACAGATAATAGAGATACAGCGCCCGGAAGCTGCCGCGCTTGACAGGTGGATAGCGGCGCGGACGGCGGCGAATGGTATATCGCTTTTGTTCCGAGAATACTGGTAGTGTCGGTTCCGGTTCGTGCCGCTGCTCACTCAGCCGCTGCATAAGGTCGGCTTCTGTGTATCCATCTCCAAGACTGTCCAGACGGACAAACCGCTGCCCGCCTGGTGGACGGACGGCGGTATGCTTGACATTCGGGCCGCGCTTGACAGAATAGCCCTGCCGACGTAAGGTTTCCAGAAACATATCATAGGTCAGGCTTCCGGCCAGCGCTGCGTCAATATCACGGCGGATAAGGTCACGGATTGTACCGCTGCCGCGCTTTTCTGCGTTCCATGCAGCGTAGGAAGCGCCTTTCCCATCCGGTTCAATCACGGAGTATCCGCGCTCCCGGCTGACCGCATTGGAAATGCCGCGCAGATCGTGGAAATAGCTTTTGAAATCACTCCGGTACTTTTTGCCGTCCATGAATGAAACGGAATTGAAAACAATGTGACAATGCAGATGGTCACGGTCGGTGTGCGTACAGACAACGGCTTCGTATTTGTCTCCTAACAGTCGCCGTGCGAACTCTACGCCCGCTTCGTGTGCCTGTTCCGGCGTGACCTCGCCGGGAGCGTAGGAGTGAATGATATGATAACCGAGAATCCCGCCGTGCTTATCCCAGCGCCGTTTGGTTTCCTGCATTTGCAAAAAAGACTTATCCAGCGTACAGTTGATTGCCGTCTGGAAGCCCGCTTTGACAGGATCACAGATATAATCCACGGCGTTTCCCAAATCCGTTTTGCCGTCATTTTGAACGTAATCCAGGCAGCGATCCAGCCGGGAATGAATGACGATAATCTTATCGTATGCCATTATATCGACTCCCGCACCAGTTCCCACGCTTCTCGCGCAAAGCGTGCGGCATCATGGATTTGTGCCTGTGTGACATAGCCCTTGCCGTTCGCCCAGTGCGCAAGCTGGTTGATGTTCGTGCCGATGCCAGACAGCACACGCAAAAGCTCCGCATAGCAGTCCGGCGGGCGCGGTTTGACGGTTTCGCCCAGAATACACTTGCGGATCATGGCGCTGGCAGACAGACCGCTGCTCTGGCAGAGCTGCATGAGCTGCCGATATTCCGCGTCGTTCAGCCATACGCCGGTGAAATGTGATCGACTGCGCAAAAAATCCCTCCTGTCCAGTTGAAATGCGTCTCACCATGAGACGCAATTCCGGCGCATCGTCATATAGAAATGCGTCTCACCGTGAGACGCAAAACGCGGGGGTCTTAGGGGTTCACCCCTAACAAGGGTCGTTTAACAAACGACATACTTGCTAAATCAGCACCGCAAGCGGTGCTGATTCCGTTACCGCTGCATGGTAACAGATTTTGTCCGTCGAGGGCGCTTATCCTGCTTTTCCATCTGGTGCTCCAGCGATAAAAGGCGCTGCAATTCCGCTTCACATTCCGGTACATATCGAATATCGTGTGTGTTTTCCTCCAGCCGCAATACGCGGTGAATGAATGTTTCATGGCTGCTTTCGCAAAAATACTCGTCCTTATCGCGGTATTGCACCTTTGCAATGGGCAGCGCAGATTTGACCACACGCTGTACCTGTTTGGCATAGTCCAGATGAATGACCTTCCCCGCCAGCTTGCCGTCGCGGACACCATCTACCACAACGCGGTACGCTTTGATGCCGTTCGGCTGGTCTGCGTAAAACGTCCACGTTTTGTAAGCGCGGCTGTCCTGCAAATACGTCTCGCGCTCCGGCACACACCATGTTCCACACGGACGGCTCATCCAGAGAAAAGAACGATGCTCCAAACTGGATTCCTGCGCACTGTTCCAGAGAATTTCTTTGTCAACGTCAAAATCTTCTTTGTAGGCAAGGGTGTTCCGCTGGACAATCTTTTCTAAAAAATTGAGGATGTCCGGTTGGTAGTCTTTTTCGTTTTCCATACTTAGCGTTCTCTCCTTTGTGGTATATGGGATATGCAAATAATCCAGCACGTCGCCGCAGCCGAGTTTGTGGATGCAGAAATCGTATTGCTTTGGATGCGTGACCTCCATGCACTGAAACCGGTTCGGCTCTTTTTCGAGATGTGCGCCAAACATACAAAACATACAACCGCTGCGCTTTACGCCGGTCGTTGTCAGCTTTCCGGCTTCCTCGACGATCTCACCGTAGACAGACGCATACGAGATACCCGTCATTTTGAGGTAGGCCAAAACATCCTGCTCTGTCCAGAATGACATCGGCTGGGAAGTTGGGTCGCGTTTGAGATACGCATTGCAGCCGGTTTTCAAATAGCTGCTCTGGCGGCGAACGCTTTCACTTGCCATCGTGCCAAGGATCATATATAGATGATGTTCTCTGGCGTACTTATGTAAGGGGCGCTCTTTCATTACAGCGCAACACCTGTCTGATATGAGAAATGGCGCATCCAGAAGGAAACGCCATTTTTCATATCGCTCGTTGTATTTTGAAGGTGTGCCGTCTGCGTTCAGGCCATTCAGGTGTCGGATCGCCCACGGACTGCCTTGCCGCGCGTAATAGATGCGTCTGGCAACATCTTTAGAGATGATAGGATAGCCATACGTCGTCAAAACCTTTGAAAACGGAATTTCCGGCCGCAGCCACGTCACATTCGGAACGGTCTTTACAAACTCACGGATTTCTGGGTACTCTAAGCCGGTGTCTACAAACACAGCCGGAACGTCCGGAAATGCCCTCCGCACCAAATCCAGAAGCACGGTAGAATCCTTTCCGCCCGAAAAGGAAATGGCAATCTTGCCGCCATAGTGGTGATGCCATTCCAGAATTTTAGCTTGTGTCACACGAATTTTGCGTTCCAGCGGCCACGCCTGCATGATGCTTAAATCCTGCCGGGTGTAAACGGGCATGCGTCATGCACCTCCCGCTATCGCTCCAGCGTGGCAGACACGGTACGCTGCCTGGAAACTGCTAACGACGGACATTGCTTTTCGATGGCGTCAATCAAACCGGCGGCGCAGGAACGGATGGTATCAAGTGACGCTTTCAGCTCATCCAGTTCCTTGCCCTTGCTCCACCCGGCGACGTAGCCGAACGAATAATCCGACGTATCAATTCCAAAATGCTGGCAAACGACATACGCCACACTTTCGGCTTCGACCTCGCGCGTGTGCTGGTCTTTGTACGGCGGTTCGTTTTTCTTGTGCCGGTGGAGTGTAGCGTGGCTGATTTCATGCAGCATGGTTTTGAGCGTCTGCTTCTGGCTCATGCCGGGGCGTACCAAAATTTCTTCCGTAACGTGGTTGAAGCAGCCTTTTGCTACCCCATGCGGCGCTTTATACAAAATGGGAACCGGCGAGACGCTTATGATCGCGTTTGCCAGTTCCTCAAACCGGTCAATATTTCCGCTCAACTCCGATACGCCAATGCTGGGAAGCTCCTTGCCCTCGGTCTGCGAAATATCAAAGACGGTGACAATACGGAATCGCATGAGCTGCACCAGCGTCCGTTCCCGCACTGGTTTTCCGGTTGCATCAAGTACGGGCTTGCCGTCCTTGTCCAACTTGTCCTGTTCAATGAACCGCCGATACGGGCACGGAGCGAGAATTTTCAGGCCGCTTTCATGTGCCTTTACAGTGCGTCCAAACTCTTTCTTCCATGTGTGAAACCCGGCCACACAGGATGCAGCCGGGTTTTGCATGAGAATCAGCATAACGTTGCCGAAACTGTATGTGTGAAATTTTGACATGGCAGACAGATATTCCGCGTAGCGCCCACTGGTAAAAATCTCGCTGACACCCTGTTCCAGTTTTTCGGTCAGTTCTTTGAGACGTTCGTCCGGTGTTGCACCGGTCAGTTCAAACCCCATTTCAACGCTCCTGCGACGGTGGTTTGCGCTGCTTTTCGGGCGTCGCGTTTTTCTGCTTTGGCTCGACCTTCAATGTGACTGGTTCATTTCCGCAAAAGCCTACCAGAATCTCAGCCTTATGGAATTTCTTCTTGAAGCGTTCGATCTGGTCGGGAGGGAGCGAACAGAAACTGTCCTCGGTCAAACCGCACACGAAAAAAGGACCCACCAAACCGCCATAGCCGCCCTCGACGGTGCGGTTGAAATCCATACCCAAAAGAAGTCCTTCATCGTTTGCAACAATGCCGACCGGTTCCTCGTATGGATAAATAGCAGTAATCAGGCCGCCGACGATCTCCTGCATGGCATGAAGCTCATGCGGAATCGTCTTTTCGTATGGCGCATAGCCCGGCTCGACGACAAGCACGGTCATTTGCTCTGTGACTTTTTCTTCATCCATACAGTTATTCTCCGCGCCATTCCAGCACGAATACGACGGACAGGACCTCCTGCTCGGTGATTGCTTTGGAAACGGCGCTGACAACAGCATCATAAGAGAGCGTCATCCGGCTGTTCTCCGCAATTTCCCACGGAGCGGACAGTGCAAATGTTTCCGCATTGCCGTTTTTTGTAGTCTGTGCGCCGTTAATCTTAAAGCCGAGAAGCTGGGCATCAACCTTTTCGTGTGCCATATCGGTCGTGTAGGGCACGATCTGCCAACCGTTTTTGGTGGAAATCGAAACGCTGGATACAACGACCTCGCCAGTAGAGCCGTTGATAATCTCTGCTGTGCCGGTATGAACCTCGCCGCTTTCGTCAACGATAAGCGGCAATGTAACCGGCACGGTCACGGAAAACACCTCGGTAATCTCCCAATGGGCGTAATAAGTTGTTTCACCGTCCGTCGTATAGATGGTGTTGGAATCAACCTCTGTACCGCCGTCTTTCTCCGTAAACCAGCCTAAAAATTCTGCATTTTTGCGTTCCGGATCCTTGGGCAGCAGCAGCTTTTCCCCGTAAGTCTGCTCGGTCGTTTCGCTCTGACCGATGCCCAAATCCCATGTTACGGTGTACTTGTTGGCCGCGAACTGCGCGTAAAATGTCGTGCTGCTGGTGATCGTGACCGTACTGTAAAGGCTGCCGCCGTTCTTGGCCGTGAACCAGCCCTTGAACGTGTAGCCGGTCTTGACGGGAACGCTGCCCGGTGCGGTCGGCTTGCTGTTCGGCTTCACGGTTTCGGAAAAGCTGGCCTTGCCGTCGATTGTGCCGCCGTTTGTGCCTGCATCCCACTTGACGGTCAAACTGACGGTTGCGCCGCAGTCATCACACTTCCCGTCGCCGTCCGCGTCGGTATGGTCGGCATACTCATAGCCGGAATCGCCGCAGGCCGAGCAGGTTTTCGTGCGCTTGTGCTGCGTATCGTCCGCTCTGGTCCATGCGCCATAGGAATAACTGTGGTTCGCATAGTCATAAGTGGACGCGCCGCAGCCGGAGCAGGTTTTCGTGCGTCTGTGCTGGGTATCACTGTACTTACGCCACGAACCGAGAGAATAGCTGTGATTGCCGTACTCCGTTGTGAAGTACCCGCAAGTGCGGCACGTTGCGCTGCGGCTATGCTGACTGGAGGAATAGTTGCTCCAGCTTCCGTAACTCAGACTGTGATTCGCGTAGTCATAGGACGAATATCCGCAATTACGGCAATAGCTTTCGCGCCGGTGCTGCGATGCAGAATATTCTTCCCATGAACCGTAACTCATGCTGTGGCCGCTGGCATAAATCGTCTCAGATTTTGTCTGACCGCAAGCACAGGAGTACGAACGATAGCCGTTGCTGGTACAAGTGGCTGCCTGCTCATTCTGGAGAATCCATGTATGGCTGCCGCAGGAGGGGCAAGTCCACGATCCGTAAGAACCGGAACCGTGGTCTTTATACACATAAGTGCCGAGATTTTTTGTGTAATGGCAGAGGTAGCACTCATAGTACTCGGCATGGCCGCGCGAGGTATGGGACTGCGATACATACGTTCCTTGCAGCGAGTATTTCCCGCAGCTTGGGCGGTTGCCAACAATGCCGGTAGACGCATACGTTGCGACTTTTGATGGCGCTTTTTTTACACTGGATTCCGATGCAGCGGGTGCTGCGCTGTCTGCGTTGGTGTACACGCCGTACAGATCATAGAAATATCGGCTGCCACGGTTGGATGCCGCCCAATCGTAGGTATAGAACGGCACCGTCGCATCCGGATAGCCGATGATGTAGGCGATATAGAGGGTATCGCCAGAATCCGTTTCCCGCCAGAACGCATCCTCGCCGATGCTGTTCAAAACTGTTTCACCGTAGTACATGGTCAGCGTAGAGAGCTTCGGGCAGTTATAAAAGGCGTGTGTGCCAATGACCGGAGCCAGCGGCAATTCGGCGGTGGTCAACGCCGTGCATCCCTCAAACCAATATGCCAGATCTGAGATCGTCAAGGTGCTCATATCGTCGTACCAGACTTCCGTGATTTGCTCCCGATATTCCACCCACGGCTGGTCATCTGCGCTTTGGAATACGGGCGCCTCACCAGAACCGGAAATGGTCAGCCAGCCGTGAGAATCGATTTCCCACTTGATTTTGCTGTCAGGAATCGTACCACTGGCGACAGAATCGTCAGCCGCAAACGCCGAAATGCTCAGGGAGAGCATCATGCAGAGAACAAGCAAAAGTGCTGTGATTTTTCTGAATTTCATAGCTTAACCCTCCATAACGGCGGCAATCGTAAACACGACGGTTGCTGCGGCAACGTTGGTGACGGCCTCGCTTGCGGACACCTTTGCCTTGTAGCGGATGGCAAGCGATTTTTCTGCGTCGATTGCCGGAAACGCACCATCCACGAGGGTCAAAGCGCCCGCGCTCTTGGTCGAGCAGC
>ERZ772865.2298-NODE-2298-length-16972-cov-2.874741_pt1 | contig 16972 bp, 12 predicted proteins | sample MGYA00512133_ERZ772865 | MGnify/ENA primary metagenome ERZ772865 (study PRJEB29015, sample SAMEA2737722) | human gut metagenome | biome: human gut; feature: human-associated habitat; material: faeces | place: China | collected 2012 ...
TTCAGATGGATCTAAAACAATACCTTCTGCACCAGCTAGTATCGAGTATATTAAAGCTTTATCAGAAACGTCAGTTCAACTTAAATGGAAAGAAGTAACTAACGCTACAAAGTGCGAAGTTCAATATACTACTAAAAAAATGTATTTCGATAGTTCTAGTGAAGTTAAATCATTAACTGTAACATCTAAATCTTATGCTGAGGTTACAGGACTTGAATCTGGTCAAGAATATTTCTTTAGAGTTAGAGCAATAAATGATCAAGGAGAATCCGGCTGGTCTGAAATAGTATCTATAACAATAGGTAAATCTCCAGCCGCTCCGACAACTTGGGCGTCAACCACTACAGCTATTGTCGGAGAAAAAATTATATTATATTGGGTACACAATTCAGAAGATGGTTCTAGTCAAACTACAGCAGAATTAGAATTAATTATCGGCGATACTAAAGAAACACACACAATAACTAACACAACAGAAGAATCTGAAAAAGATAAAACTAGCCAATATGTTTTAAGCACATTTACTTATACTGAAGGAACGACAATAAAATGGAAAGTAAGAACTGCAGGTATAACAGGAGTATACGGTGATTGGTCAACACAAAGGGTAATTGATATATATGCTCCGCCAACATTAAGTTTGAGTATAACTGATAAGGCAGGAACATCTTTAACTGCTATTGAAAGCTTTCCATTCTATATAAATGGTGTAACAGGTCCCGCAACACAAACACCTATAGGTTATCACGTAACTATTACTTCAACAGAAACTTATAGTACCGTTGATGAGATAGGAAACGTCAAAATGATTAGTGCTGGTGATGATGTTTACTCTCAATTTTATGATATTTCAGAAAATTTAGCCTTAGAAATTTCAGCACATAGTGTGGATTTAGAAAATGGCGTAACATATAAAGTTACAGTTGTAGCATCTATGAATTCAGGTTTAACTGTTGAAGAATCTGCTGAATTTGAAGTAGCATGGACAGATGAACAATACACACCTAATGCAGAAATATCCATAGATGAAGAAACCCTTTGCGCTTATATACATCCATATTGTGATTATTATCCAATGGTATGTTATAAAGTTGAATTGAGTACTACCACAGGAACATATGTGCGAACTAGCGAAATAATATCAGAAACTATAGAAGGAACTTCAGTTGACGAGGCATTTACAGAGAATGGTGACGTAGTTTATTATGGTACTCTATCATCAGGAACAGGCGTATATTTCTGTGAAGTTGAATCAGAAGTCAGCGAATTGGTAGACGGAATAACTCTATCAGTATATAGAAGAGAATTTGATGGTTCATTCGTTGAAATCGGAACGGGTATATTAAATACAAGCAATACTTTTGTAACAGACCCTCATCCCGCATTAGACCTTGCAAGATATAGAATAGTCGCTATATCAGACACAACAGGTGCAGTAAGTTATACTGATATTCCTGGAGTTATTGTTGGTGAAACAGCTGTCATTATACAATGGGATGAAGCATGGACAGAATTTGATACAACAAATGAAGATGAAATGGAACAACCTGCATGGGCTGGTTCAATGCTGAAATTACCATACAATATAGACGTATCTGATTCAAATGATTCAGATGTAACGTTAGTCGAATACATAGGAAGAAAAAGACCTGTTAGTTATTATGGAACTCAATTAGGTTCTACTTCTTCATGGAAAGTCGATGTAGCTAAAGAAGATAAAGACACTTTATATGCATTAAGAAGACTTGCTGTATGGATGGACGACGTATATGTAAGGGAACCTTCAGGAAGTGGATATTGGGCTTATATAAAAGTGTCATTTAGTCAAGAACATTGTAATTTGGTAATACCAGTTACACTTGACATAACAAGAGTAGATGGAGGTGCATAATATGGCGGATTGGTCATCTACTATGCAACAGACATTTGAATATTATATAGTTGATCCTGGAACATGGAAAGATATTAAAAAAATAGAGAATGTTATACAGAGCACTATAAAGAGAGATTCTAGTGCTGAAACCTTGGGTTCTGCGACTATAGACGTTGCAGAATCTTTAGGTGAATGCTATATAAGAATTTATCTGATAACAATTCAAAATGGAGTTAGAGAAAAGCATCCTTTAGGTACATTTTTAGTGCAAACACCTTCGTATAAGTTTGATGGTAAGATTCAAACTATATCTTTGGATGCTTACACTCCTCTATTAGAACTTAAAGAAGGCATGCCTCCTCTTGGATATTCTATACTAGAGGGTAATAATATAATGAACAATGCTTATACACTTGTTCGAGAACAAGCAAGAGCACCTGTTGTAAAAACTGAAAATGAAAAGAATTTATTTAACGATTTTGTATCAAATACTGATGACACATGGATTACTTTCTTATCTGATTTAATAGCAAATGCTAAATACACATTTGGATTGGATGAAATGGGTCGTATTATATTTATGCCGGTGCAAGATACGGCATCTCTACAACCAGTATGGACTTATGACGATAGTAATAGTTCTATATTATACCCTGATTTAGATATAGACAGGGATTTATATGGAATACCAAATGTTGTCGAAGTAATATATTCGAATGGTAAAGATATTTATACAGCAAGAGTTGAAAATAATGATGAAAATAGTCCAATATCAATACAGAATAGAGGTAGAGAAATAATACATAGAGAAACTAATCCTAATTTATTAGGTGACCCTACAAAAAACCAAATAGATGAATATGCAGAACAGCTTCTTAGAAATTTATCAACATTAGAGTATACGATATCATATACTCATGGTTATTGTCCAGTAAGATTAGGTGATTGTGTTAGAATAAATTACGAAAGAGCAGGTTTAAAAAACATAAAAGCTAAAGTCATTAGTCAATCTATAGAATGTAAACCGGGATGTCCAGTTACAGAAAAAGCAGTATACACAAATAAATTATGGGGGTGATTTAAATGAGTCTGTCTAATGATTTGATATCTCAATTTGTAAAAATAACGAGAGACCAAACTGTAGAGAAAAAAGAATCAATAGTTTATGGTACGACAGTAGAATATAATTCTAAGATGTACGTCAAAATAGACGGTTCCGATTTATTAACCCCTATAACTACTACTGCTGATTTACAATCTGGAGAAAGAGTAACTGTAATGATAAAAGATCATACTGCTACAGTTACTGGAAATATTACTTCTCCTTCAGCTAGTTCAATTAAAGTTAATAAATTAGAAGAAGATATGTTGCAAGTCGATAAACTTATAGCCGATAAAGCAAACATAAAAGACTTAGAAGCAATTAATGCTACTATAAAAAATTTAAAAGCTAAAGATGCAGAGATAGAAAAATTAGTAGCAGATAAAGCTACAATAAAAGACTTAGAAGCAGTTAATGCTACTATAACTAATTTAAAAGCTAAAGATGCAGAGATAGAAAACTTAGTAGCAAATAAAGCAAATATAAAAGATTTAGATGTTATAAATGCTGACATTAAAAGTTTAAAAGCAGATAAAGCAAGAATAGATGTATTAGAAACAAAATATGCTGATATAAACACATTGGTTAGTGGTCATTTAACATCTGAGAATATTCAATCACTTCATTTAACAGCAGCAAATACAACGATTGAAAATGCGTTAATAAAAGATGCCATGATAGACACCATAAGTGCAAGTAAAATTAATACTGGCACAATTAATACAAATAACGTTAGTATTCAAAGCGATGACGGTTCTATGCTGTTACAAGGTAATCTTCAACAGTTCAAAGATAAAGACGGTAAGGTACGTATACAAATAGGGAAAGATGCTACTGGAAATTTCACATTTGTTCTTTATGATGAAACTGGCAAAGGTCAGCTTATTAATCAAAATGGAATTCAATCAAGCGATGCAATTAAGGATGGTTTAATAGTTGATAGTAAAGTAGCCGATAATGCTAATATAAATGGTAGTAAGCTTGATATAAGTAGTGTTATTAGCAATATAAATAATAACACTAGTACTATAAAAGCCAGCCATATTAAATTTGATGACACCGAACAAACGTTAGATGTATCATTCAATCAGCTTAAAAAGACGGTGGATACAATTAAGGATATTACCATAGATGGAGATTTGAGTAGTGTTATTGAACAAGTATCTACTAATACAACTAATATTGGTATAGCTCAAGGACAAATTAGCACTTTAATTGACAATACAACTATTACAAAACAAGATGGAACTGTCACACAACTGAAAGATGAATATAATAAAACCAAAGATACTGTTAATGAGCATAGTGTTACAATAGGTAAATTGGAAACTAATTACAAAGGAGCATTAACAAAGACTGCAACACAATACTATGTATCTACAAGTAATACTACTCAAACTGGTGGTAGTTGGATAGAAGACACTACTCCTAAATGGGAAAATGGAAAATATATATGGCAAAGAATAAAATACACATACGGTGATGGCAGCATAACATACTCTACTCCAGTATGTATTCAAGGTGCTAAAGGTGAACCGGGAGTTAATGGTGAAAAAGGAGACCAAGGTCTTCAAGGCGATAAAGGTCAATCATTAGTTAACTCAGTACCACAATGGTATTTATCTACTAGTAACACTACACAAACTGGTGGCAGCTGGGTTGAAAGTATGCCATCTGTAGTACAAGATAAATACTTATGGTTAAGATATAAATTAGTATGGCAGAACCCTACACAAACTACTTATACAACACCAACATTGGAACAAGTGGCAGAACAAGTAAAAGATGTAACTAGCAAACAAGCAAAATTAGAGCAATCTTTAGATGGGTTCAAAATGACAGTAAGCAGCACATATGCGACAAAAGAAGGACTAAATGAAGTTAAGGAATCGATTCAAAATCAAGACGGGTATACTATAATACTCAGTAAAGAGTGTATAGTAACTACTTGTGATTAATGGAGGTGTTTATATGGCAACAATAACAGTATCAAGCAACCCTAGTACAACAGGGGATACATTAACAGTTAATTTCACAACCGATGCTACCAATATTTCAGATATATTAATTAGTAAAGATGGAGGTAGTACTTATGAGAGTGCTACTTCATTTACTAACACTAAAGCCGTTTTCAATGTTAGTAGTTGGGATAATGGTACATACAGTAATTGCAAATTAAAATGTGTATATACCGAAACTAGTAGCGGCGGTAGTGATAGTGAAATATCTACAGAGAGTGGAACATTTGGAGCATTGCTATCAAGTGCATCTACGTGGTATGTAATAGGAGATAGTATTAGTGATACTGCTTTATTACCACAGACGAAATATATGACTGTTTTAGGAAATAAATTTAATAATTTGACAATTAATAACGTAGGTAAAGATGGGTCACATTTTACTAACAAAACTACTGGATATAGTACTTTCGCAACACTTCTTGGAAAATTACCAAGTAACGATCCGAGTGTTATCACTATATTTGGTGGTGTTAACGATTATATACAAAGTTGCACTATAGGTGATATAAGTAGCACTGATACAAGTAATTTTTATGGAGCATTGAATGACTTTGTAACTACTTTAAATAATAAATATACAAATGCTAAAAAACTATTTATTATTCCACTTAATATGAAAGCTGGGGTATTCAGTACAAATAGTAACGGTACTAATAGTTTAGGAAATACCTTACAACAATATAGGGACGCTATTATAGCAGTGTGTAAGGCTAATAATATTGAATATATAGATTTGCATGAGGATGCTGAGTTACAACCTGATTTGATTTCTAGCGATGGGTTACATCCTACACAAGATGGACATAAATTATTAGCCTCTAAATTATCAGCTTGTAAAGTAAGTTCAAGTTCTTCCGGTGGTGGTACTACTGAAACATACACTACTGCTGATATAGGTACATTTTCTACTGTAGGAAATTGTAGCGATATTTCAATTGATTCTAATGGTAATTTAGTGGCTGCAACCCTTGGCCAATGGGGTATGGTAAAACTAGATAAGACAGTATCAAAACTTAAATTCACTGTTAGAGATAGCGTAGCTGATTATGGAGCATTATGTTGGTATATATATAACGATAACGGTGATGGTACTTATAACATGATAGCTTTAGCAAATACAAGCGGCGGTGAAAATGGTAAAAGATTCAAAATGACTATTCCGGGTACAGGTGCTACCCAAATTGATAAATTAGAAATAAATACAATTAATCCAGGGGAAACACTAACTATTGAAATAAATGATAATACACAAACTATATATAAACAAGACGGAAGTAAATTAGTTACATTGACTGGAAACATGAGCGGATGGTGTGGTCAATCTCCTGCTTCATCCCCATTCTGTAGTAATATACAATATATCTCAGGAACAAGTACTACTGAAACATTAACTATAAGTAACATAGCAGATATAACACAACCTGAAAAAACAGAATTCTACATTGAATATAGTACAAATATAGCAGTGGTAAAACACGAAGTTTCATGGGATGGAGGAAAGACATTTTATGACAAAACAAGTGATGTAACTTCTAGTGGAACAACTTATAAATTTAAACATGATAACAAAGCTAGTGCTGGAAATTATAGTATGGCTATAAGAGTTACAACTGCCAAAGGTACAACTAAGACAAGTAATATATTTACTGTTACATTAGAAGCTAAAACTAGTGATGACTCAATGACTTTCACACAAGGTAAAAAATTAGATAACGGAGTAGTCACTGATACAACTGATAATAAATACTACACTACAGTTAATAAGATAGCAGTAACTTCATCAGCAAAATATACGCTTGATATGAATCCTGTAAGTTATGTTTGTGTATGTTTCTATAATAGTAGCGATACTTATCTAGGTAATGATTCAGGAGGATTTATAGAAAACAATACATCAGATTGGTCAGTTGGTTCATTATCAACAACATTTACTGTACCAGCTAGTGCTTCATATATTAGAATATGTGGAACAAGCGATAATACGCAAGTAACAGGAACACTAACTAAAACTTCTTCCAGTACAAGTGAATTATTAGATAGTGATGGGGCATATGTTATAGATGATTTCTCAAGTAACACAATAGATTCAAATAAGTGGTCATATGAATTAGGTTATGTAAGAAATAATGAAACTCAAAAATATACAAATACAAATGCTGAAGTTAATGACGGCATATTAGCACTAAGAGGATTAAAAGCAAGTGATGGTTCTTGGACATCTGCTTCTATTATATCTAAAAAACATTTTGCCTTCATGTATGGTAAAATAGTTGCTAGAGTTAGAGCATGTAACTACAATGGTGCATTTGGTGCATTTTGGACTTTAGGCGACTCCTTTGAATTTGGGTATAAAGAAAATGGTAATCCTGACACGTTAGGCGAATGGTGGGCATATTGTGGTGAGTTTGACGTTATGGAATTCTATAACGGTAAACTAACTTGTGGCGCGTTCTTTAACGAAAAAGAAGAAAGCGGACGTGTATGGTATAATGATTATCCGACTGGCGATTGGCATGAATTTGCAATGGAATGGAAAACAGACGGTACATTAATTTTCTCTATAGATGGGCATGAATTATCAAGAACAAGTGCTACTGATAATAGAGCATTCCATATACCACATTTCATACTAGTTAACCAAGCGATTGGTGCTAGTGGTGGTACTCCTGATAGTAGTACTACTGAAATTACTCAGTACGTAGATTGGATAAAATATTATCCACTAAGTACTGATAATCTAGTATTAAATTCTAGTGACTTCTCACTAGCTGCTATGGATGCCAATGATAGTTCACATAACTGTATGGTACGACCAACATTCAATGATAACTGTATTAATAAATCATTGACATGGGAATCTAGTAATTCAAGTTTAGTTTGGGTTCATAGTGGATTATGTAGTACTAATGCAGATGCTAATGGTGAAGTAATAATAACTGCCACTTCTCACTCAGGCGTATCAAAACAAATTACATTAACTGTATCAAATGGTACATTAAGAGAAAAAAGCTCAGGTGGTTCAACTACGCCAGAACCAGCTCCTGGTACTATCGGTAATATGACATTTGGAAAAAAAGTTGATACTAGCACACATAAAATAGTTGATAGTAGCAGCGATTGGGCAACAATTAATCCAGTAACAGTTGAAAAAGGCGGTCATTATACATTACAAATGGATGCTACTTGGGTATGGTGTTATGCGTATGATGACAATGATAATTTTGTTAAAGAATTATTTACTACTACAGGTGACTATAACACTAAATGTTCATTTACTGCAACAACAACTAAAATAAGATATGGATGTTATGACCCACGTAAGTATTTATCATATTGTAATTTAACTAAAACAAGCTAGGAGGTGGTTGCTTATGAGTGAAATATATAGTAATTCATTTACGACAAAAGTTAGTAGGCCGGCTACAAGTGCTACTATATACAGTAATGTATTCACTACAACAGTAAATAAAGTAGTTGTAGAAGAAACTAGTAATAATACTCAAATTAATATATACAATGGAACTACTCAGTTAGTCGCAGTTAACTCAACACCAACTGATGGACAATATAAAGTAACTATAACCAACACTTCTAACTGTACTGCAAAATTGGAAGATGATCATAAAACGATTACTCTCCTTACAGTAACAGGTAATTCTGGTGAGATACAGATAACTATTAATATTGAAGGAAAAACGAATGTCAAAAAGACTATACCAGTTGCGTCAATCACAAAAAGCTCTGTGATTAAATCTAATGAAACAAAATATCAACAATTATCTGATAAATTTACTTGGTGGGTTAAAGGTGATAGTGCAAGTTCAATGCAACTAACACAAGACGCATTGAACATAATAACAAAACAAGTAAAAGTAGACGGCGACATGATAGTTGACGGTGCTATTGACGGTAAAACTATTACAGGTGCAACTATGATAGGAGGTACTTTTAGAAACCAAAGTAATACATTTAGTGTAGACAGTGAAGGAAATATTGTTGGTGCACAAATAGAAGGCTCTGATATTATAGGTTGTACTTTTAGAAATCAAAATAATACGTTTAGCGTGGACAGCGAAGGTAATATAATTGGTGCGCAAATACAAGGTTCTGAAGTTATAGGTGATAGTTTCTCAGTTGAAGGGGAACTTACTGCTGATACAATAACTGCAAATAAAATAAATAGTGCACAATATCCAAGTACCTTGGAAGATGATATACAAATATCAATTAATAGTGGTGGTAGTGATGACAATGAATTATATGACGGTGTATCATTTAGAACAGTAACAGGGGCATTAGAAGCCTTACCTAAATTCCTAAATGGGAAAATAGTAAATATATGGATACAAGAAGATATTTATGAAAATATAGATATTAGATATTTTAGTAGTGGTAGAATTAACTTATATTTAGACGGCAATACTGTATATGGATGGATTAGAAGTTATATGAGTACCATTAAAGTATATGTATATGGAGGCTATATGAAATTTGAAACTGAAAGGACAGGTGTAATTCATCCAAGTACAGGTTGTGCAGTTGCTAGTAGAACGGCTAGTTTGGTTGGACAGGAAAGTTCACCAATTAATGCTTATAGCTTAAAAATATATGGTAGTGATAATCCTTCCGGCAGTGCTACTACGATTGTTGGTATGGCTTGTGATTCCTATGCATCTGGATATTATAAAGATTTACAATTTATCAATTGTGATATAGGTTTTAGAGCAAATGCAGGAGGAAGAATACACGCTGCAAGTTCAAGTGGTGTATGTAGTCAGTATGGATTCGAAGCAGTGAGTGGAGGCTGCATTACAATAGCAAACAGTGCACAATGCGGTGGTAGTAAATCAAATACTCATGTGAGTTTACCGGGTCAAATAATAGCTCCTACAAATGTTAGCCATGAAGGAGGTAATCAAACAACAGATCCAGGCAAAGCTCCTACAACTACTACTACTAAGACAGTTACAATAAAATCTAATAGCGGTGACACATATAGAAGTTCAGTATACAACAACTGGAAGAAAGATAATACTGCAAGACAAGGTGATTATGGATACGGTGACTGTAATGGATGTTGGTTCTTTGGTACTCAATTCAACCAATTTAAGGGTAAAAATATAACTAAGATAGAACTTACCATCAAGAGAATATCTGGTGGGGTTCATTCAGCCGTGTCAGTAGTAGTAAAAACTCATAACTACGCAAGTAAACCAAGCGGAAAACCTTCATATGGTTCAAGTTGTGGAAGTGTTAAAATAGCAGTTGGTGATACTGGTAAATTAACTATAACTAATAGCACTATATTAACTGCTTTAGAAAATGGTACTATAAAAGGATTTGGTATTCAATCTACTTATAACTCTGCAAACTATGCAGTATGTAGTGGTAGTGTATCTATGAAAGTAACTTATACAGAATAGGAGGGAATAATCAAAATGGATGCGATAAATACAATAAATATAATAGCTAAATTATACAAACAAGAATTAGCAGAAGCTAATCATCAAAAGGTACTAATTCAAGCTCAATGTGAAATATATAAGCAACAAATCGATATGTTAAAAAAAGAAATTGAAGAATTAAAATCCACTGATAAAATAGATAACTAAATTTTTTAGTTATCTTTTTTATTTTATTATTTTAGAAGGAAGGTGTAATAAATGATTTTTACTGAAAGTACAATTAAAATCTCTAATAATGTTTCAAAAATGGATTCGACTATTGTACTTTATAGAGGAGATAAAAATATAGAGATAAGATTTACTATATTACAATCTCCTTTTAAATACAGTAATACAGTAGCAACCAATGTTATTGAATCAACTAATGCAAGTTATGGACAATTAGTAATAAAAACGCCAAATGATAAACCCCCAATATTTAGTGAAGTAAGTGCCACTAAAGAGGGTACAGTATTATTTACTATCACCAAAGAAATGATTGACGAGATTGAAGAACTGGGTAATTATACATTCCAAATACGTTTATTAGATGAAAATAAACAAAGTAGGGTTACAATACCACCAGTTGAAAATGGTATTGAAATTAAAGAGCCTATTGCAATTGAAGATGATAATACTACAAATGTGGTAGGATTAGCAAAAGCAAATTATGCCGTTGCTACATTATCAGATGTCGATACACCAACATTTGATGATAATGGAAAATATAATAAAACTAATTGGAACGATGGGGATATCATCACTAATGAATCATTAAATAAAATTGAAGATGGTATTTATACTACGAATGAAAATGTTACAGCCACTAAAAAATATGTGGATGATAAAGTTACTGTTAAAATATTACCAGTTGATTACAATAAAAATTGTGCTACAAATGTTGCTGATTTAGAACCACATAGTATTTATATGTCGCCAAATGATGTTAAATTTTTATATTTAGGATATGAAAAACTTGATGGTTCTTTTAGTGGACTCTTTTTATCCGGCAATCCTCATGGTAAATTTATTTATACTGGTACTAAAGATGATACTAAAATTGAAGTTATGTTAGAAGGAATTTGTTATACTGCTTATTTTAAAACCGATACAGTAGATCCTCATACAGAAAAAACAGTATTTTACTTAACTAAAAACAATACTACAGAATTTACGCCAACAACTGATTATGAACCAGCTACTAAGAAATATGTAGATGATAATACAGTAATATATCCATTACCAGTTCACACAATACAAGAAAATGATAAGACTATATTAAAGATTGTTAATATTATGGATTTAATTCCAGGTGTGCAATATTCTACTTATAGAGATATTAATCAAACTAAAACAGAGGGTTATCGTGTTGTATATATCTGTGATGATGGAACTTTTAGACTTGTTTGTACTTTACCTTTAAAAAATAAAAATGTACATCTAGTAAAAGCATTACATTCTACGAATTATAGTACAGTATCATATAATAATATAGATTATAAAGTTGATTATAGTAAGCACAGTACAAACACCGATATACAAATAACTAAAACTCTACAAAATTATTTACCTATAGCTAATAATATTGAATATACTCCTACTAGAGAATATCATCCTGCAACTAAAAAATATGTGGATGATAAATTTATTTGCGCGGATATTGTAGATAATGTTGGAACAATATCTAAAGAAGAAATGCAAAAATGTAATAATGGTACTAGTAGATACGTGTCTAGTATAAAGTTTAAAGAATTTTTTGCGGATTATGAGCATTGTATTTATCAAGGAACTTATGGTGATAAAAAAATACGTATGAAATATGATAAAGACTATAATAGAATGATAGCATACGATTTAACTGATGTTATAGAATTAGGTTTTGAGTTTGATAATAATTATATGTATCCATTTAATGCTGGAACAGATGAAGTAAAGGCTTATCAATTTACAAATGATTTAGTTATTACAAAAAGTCCTGTATTAAATCCTAGTGAGATATATTCTAAAGGACTTAAAGAATATATTGGGACTAAAGAAAATCCTGTATTATTTACGGAAATAAAAGGTGGTTGGAGTATAGTTAAAAATTATTATAAATGGTATGCTGAATATGAAAATCCTATACCATGTGGAGATATGTTGGTGCATAAATACGCATTTGGTGAGAATTTTTATATAACATATATGAATGGTGCAGAATTAACTAGATATAGCTATAATGCTACTACACACGCAGTAAAAGGATATAAGCACGTGCTGAATAGAGAAGTATTAACTAAAGATAATACACAAGAATATACACCAACAGAAAATTATAATCCAGCTACTAAGAAATATGTAGATGATAATAAAATAGGTTATATTAAAAGCGAAACTGTCGGCGAAACTATTGACACTTCAACTATGGTTAGTTCTTTTAGTAATAATTCGTATATATATGAAAGTAATAATGTTACTTACTTAGAGGTAGGCAAGGAATATCATGTAATAGTTAATGGGATTAGATATAGAGCGTTATGCATAAATAATATGCCAGGTAATGATCAAATATATGAATCAATAGCAGTAAATGGCGATGGATTTTCAATAGCAGTAATGAATAAAATAGGTTATAACACTAAATATTATCAGGATAATACTAAATGTGCTTATGAAATAAATTTAAGCGATGAATTATTAGCTGCTCCGCCAACAATACAAATATTAAAAATGGATATAGAATATATACCAACTTATTTAATGCCAAAAGATTTAGGAATATTAAATTCTATTAGCGTTAATCGTATAGGCGATATCGGAACAAGTAGTGCCGCAATAGGATATAAAAATACAGCAAGTAATGATTTTACATTTGCAATGGGTATGAACACAACTGCAAATGCTGTGGCTGCCCATGCTGAAGGTGGGTTTACAGTAGCAAATGCTAGTTATTCTCATGCCGAAGGTTTTAAATCTATATCTACTGGTCAATATTCACATGTTGAAGGTATAGTGTGTGAATCATCAGGACAAGGTTCACATGCTGAAGGGTATTATACAGTAGCATCTGGAGAGCGTAGCCATTCAGAAGGATGTTTTACTGAAGCCGCATCGCAATATCAACATGTGCAAGGTAAATATAATGTAGTAGATTCAACTGGTGCTTATGCCCATATAGTAGGTAACGGAGCAAATAAAAACGCTCGTTCAAACGCACATACTTTAGACTGGAAGGGTAATGGGTGGTATGCAGGTAAGTTATCTCAAGAAGGTACTCCTACTGAAAATAAAGATTTAGCTACTAAGAAATATGTAGATGATAAAGTTTCCAGTTTACCTCAAATTAGTTTTAATGAAAATGGAGAATTAGTCGTAACAATAAATGGAGTTAGCAAAACTTTTGTACCTAAAAATGTATAATTAAGAACAGGGGGCATATTTATGGATACAGAAATAATTATTGCAGTACTTGCATTAGTAGGGACCTTAGCGGGTTCCTATTTTAGTAACAATAAGCATACCGCTGTCATGGACGAAAAGATTAAAGACATAAAGAAAGACATAGCAACTTTGTCAGACCGAGTAGATCGTCATAATAATCTTGTAGAAAGAATGGCGATTGTTGAGGAACATATTAAAATGAGTGATAAAAATAAAATGGATAAAGAAGGAGATTGATAGTATGGATTTAAGTTTTATAAGTGAATATGCAGTACCAGTGATAGTTGGTATATGTTTGTGTGTGGGATATGTTATTAAAACTAGTTTCGCTAGTATAAACAATAAGTATATCCCTTTAATTATGGCTATTTTAGGAGTAGCACTAAACATATGGATAACTCTTACAATAAACCCAGGAGTATTATTGGGGGGATTATTTAGCGGTTTGGCAAGTACTGGATTGCATCAAGTATTTAAAGAATTATTAGAAAGCGAAGAAAAATAAAAGGGAGATGATTTTATGTCATATTTAGTTGGTATAGATGCAGGTCATGGTATGCATACTGAAGGTAAAAGAACACCTAAACTTATTGCTGACATTAAGGTTGATGGTAAGGTGATTAAAAAGAAAGGCGAAATAATACATGAAAATGAATGGAACAGAGCAGTAGCGAGATATTTAGCTGCGGCTCTAAAAAGATGCGGTATAGATTATTTTTACACTGCCGATATGACAGGAAAAACAGATGTGCCTTTACGTACAAGAGCAGCTAGAGCAAATAATAAGAACTGCGATATTCTTATAAGTTGTCACTATAATGCTTTTGGCGGATGTTCAAGCTTCTTAAACAGAAAAGGTGGACTACTTGTACTTAGAACTAAAAACTGCTCAAGTAAATCTATCAAATTAGGTAAACTAGCAGCTAAGCATTTAGCAAATGATATTGATTACGCATATTCTTATGGATTAAGAAGAGACGTGGATATTAGTGGATTTACATTAGCAATACTTAGACAAACAGATATGCCTGCTATATTAATCGAGTATGGATTTATGGATGTTTGGGCTGAGGCGAAGTTAATGCCTGTTCCAAGTCGTCAAAAGAAATGTGCAGAAGCTACTTGCAAAGCTATTTGTGAATACTTCGGTGTTACTTATAAAAAAGAAACAGTTAAAGAACCAACTAAAGAACCAGCAACTGCACCAAGTAAATATTCTAAAGGAATATATAGAGTAACTACTGATGAATTAAATGTCAGAAAAGGCCCGGGGGTAAAATTTGAAAAAACAAATGAAGTTCATAAGGGCGACGCATTTACAATCGTAGAAATTGATGGTAATTGGGGTAAATTGAAATCCGGTGAAGGTTGGATAAATCTTAACTATACAGAAAAAGTAAAATAGTACTCTACTCTACTCTGCTCTACTCTATTTAAAAAAGGGCGTATACGTTTTTGTATGCGTCCTTTTAACATATTCTTTTAATTTTTCGTACGTCCATGTACCCCTCCTAATTGTGTCAGACATAAAATATAGAGTTTTATGTTTTAGCTCTCTGAGGCTCTATTTTCGATTCTAAGCGTTTTTGGTCAGTATTATGTCAGTAAAATACGCATTTTTTACATCTTATATTATGAAAGAAAACTATATTTTTAAAGGAGTGTTTTATATGAAAAAATTATTAGGAATAACAATAGCAATGATGTTAGGAATTAGTATGATAGGATGTGAAAGTACTGAAGAAAACAATGCTAAAGTAGAAAAACCTGAAGTTAAACAAGAGGAACAAGTTGAAGTTAAAGAATCTGAAACTGAAAAAGAAAAAGTTGTACCTGAATTTGATAAGAAGGAATTAAAACATTATTTAACAACTAACTTATCAGAAGAAGAATACGATAAATATTTTAACAGTATTAAAGATGACGAAAACGGATACTATGGACGTCGAGTTATTGAATTTGATGGTTGTATACTAGACGCGCATTTAAGAGAAGGATATGACACAAGATTTGAAATGTTAATGGCAGCAGGAGACTATAGTGAAGACGAAATAAATGGACCATATATAAAAGTTAAAGATATAGCAGGAACAGAATTAGGAAATTTAGTATTTGGAAAATGTAACGTAAAAGTTAAAGCAACAATAGATAAATACGATAGTGAACAAGGTTATCTAATGATAGATATATTAAAAATCGAAGCTAGATAAGACTAGCCCCTTCTGGGGCTTTTCTTTTTGCGCGATATTTACATATCCCTTTATGAAAGAAAACTATATTTAAGGGAGAGGTTAGGTATGGATGAAATGAAAATAAATTTAGGTTCAAAATTTATGAGAAAGATGGTTTCAAAATTAATAAGCAAATATTTAAGCAAACAAATTGGAAGTAAAGTAACTTTAGATTTAAATGCATTAAATGTACGCTTTGATGATGGTGATACTGTTATAAAAACAGATTTAGAACTTAGAATGGATAAACATGAGTTCAGAAGACTAATGAAGAAAGTAGATATAGATGAATTCTAGAGTATTAGCCCTACCAAGGGCTTTTACTTTTGCGCGAAAATATCATATCCCTTTATGAAAGAGAGTAAATTAGAAGATTATATATTAGGTGTGGTTAATATATGATTACGATGATTTAGATATATGGGAGTTTCGTACGACCGCCAGAAATGGTACCCCGAGTAGCCTATATATTAGTTACGAATCATTAACTGATGCATACTCTCTTATGAACTATATAAAATTAGGAGGAGATATTATGAATAAAAAAAGTAGAAAAGTTAAAACTTTTATCAAAGACCATAAGAAAGAAATCTTAATTGGAACTGGAGTAGTTATAACTGGCGGATTGTTACTTAAAGTAAAAACAATAGCAAATATAGCTATGAATAGTTTAAATCGAGAAGAACGAAGAGTGTTATTTGAAATAAAAGAAATAGCTGAATCTATAGAAAGATTAGATCGTAATGCACCTATAAACAAGTTCGATAGAATACCAAGAAAATTAAAACGTATTGAAGAATTAAATGAAGATTTATTAGTTATAAGAAAAGATATAAATAAAGTGAAAAAATTCTAGAGTATTAGCCCTACCAAGGGCTTTT
>ERZ772865.2303-NODE-2303-length-16944-cov-4.078157_pt1 | contig 16944 bp, 19 predicted proteins | sample MGYA00512133_ERZ772865 | MGnify/ENA primary metagenome ERZ772865 (study PRJEB29015, sample SAMEA2737722) | human gut metagenome | biome: human gut; feature: human-associated habitat; material: faeces | place: China | collected 2012 ...
ATGCAGTATCAAGATAATCAGGTTCATAGGTCTTTACTTGCTTTATAAAGTCAGGATTTATTCTGTGCCCTGTTAAATTGTCGAACCAAATTTCACGACCACAATTAGGACAGACTAAGCGAAGCTTGATTATTCCGTCTTCTTCTTTCTTTGTTAAGTCTTCTGGTTCTTCAACTACAATTATTTTGTTACACCCCCGACAAAAAACGTCGAATTCCCAATCATAAGGAAATTTCTTGATTCTCATTTAGATTCCTCCTAAAAATTTTTAGATTACATATTGGTGGATTACCAAAATGCTTTAGGTTGCGTTAGTACTGACCTGGAAATTTAAAGATTACTTTATTTTTCTCACTAACACCTATTACATAAGCGGATTATTTACCATATGCACATATATATTACCATATTTTCACATTAAAATCAATAAATCAACATAAAGTGCTTATTTACCCAATCTATATAAGAATAATATATATAATTTCTTATTAGTTTGATATCTAGAGTTCTTGACAATTTTACATAATTATGGTATTATATTAATGTTCCTTAAATGCATTAATAATTGAAGTAGGAATAATTTTTCTACTTCGATGCTTATGTGGCATTAAAGGTTCTTCATTGCTTGGGGGAAGCTCTCACGAGCAAATCCAATCCCACGAGTAAAAGAAAGGTAGGCAATCATGTTAGAGTTTTGGCAGAATGGTAAGAAGATCGAAGTCAATGCAATCTATGGCAAAGGCAAAGTAGGACAAATGGTCATCTATGGGCAACGGTGTGATTGGGGAGCGAACCCAAATCCTACAATAGCACCCCTTTCTCAGTATCCGTGTCCTTCCGTTTTCACTATCGTGGAAAAAAAAGAAGGAAATCTTGATGGATATTATATCTTGAGTGACAGCAAGGGAAATCGCATCAAAATTGAATATTTTTATTCTAGTTCTGGTGCAAGTGTTCTCTACGATGCTCAGGAGTGGTTGACCTGGAATGATATGCGCGAAAAAGAAAAGTTTTCTCGTAAGCAGAGAAAAATCGAGCAGCTCGAAGGTCATGTTGAACTTCTGAAAGATATCTTGATTAAACAGGGAGCTCGCATTGTCACAGAAGCACAAGCTGAAGATTTAGGTCTTAAGTAACAAACCAAAAGGCACACTCAAATGAGTGTGTCCTTTTGGTTATTTTAATTAATTTAAACAATTAAATAAATATAATGCAACTTTATTTTGTTCAGTAGTCTCCATTTCCATAAGTTTAGCCATTGCAAACATTACAAGTTTATATTTTGCAAAGTTTATTAAAGTAGTTCTGTATTCTTCATCAACTTCTTTTAGCATAGCATCAAATTTTTCATAATTTTCTTTAGTATTATATATAAGTCCTGACCATTTGCTTTGGCTCATACATATTGCTAGTCTTAATTTATCTTTTATATCCATATCATTTATAATATTTATTAAATATTCCACTTTTTCGTTATCCATATTCTAATGACCTCCATATTAAAATCTTACATTATTTTTCTTTCTATTGTTTTTAGCATTATTTATCTCATCTTTTGGCTTAACTTTTCTAGCTATATTATTTGCAATTTCATTTTCATCATCAATAAAAATACCATTCTTGTATAAGTCATCACTAACAATTTTATAGTTATTATCTTTGTCATAACAAATTTTTTTATGAAAATGCCCCATAATATTATGCCAAAATTCTTTGAATTTGTGTAATTGAGCTTTTATGCTTTCTTTTTCTTCTTTTAGTTTGTTAATAATTTTATCTCTAGTAGATAATTCACCTTTTAAATTATAAATTTCTTTATCTTTTTCTTCTATTTGATATTTAAGAGAACGGTTTTCCTTTTCTATTTCAAAAGCACTATGTTCAAAATCTCTAATAGCTACATTCAAGTCATTAACACTTCTAACCGTTTTAGTGGTATCTTTTACATCTTTAGTAAAGTTTTTGATTTTTTCGACATCTTCGTTCGAAATAACCATATTATTTTTATTAAACTTAGCAGGTTTTAAATTATCTAACATTTGATTTATATCTTTTGTTATATTATCTAGTTTGTTTGTCTGTTTATTAGCTTTATCAAGTTTTTTCTCTTTTTCAGCAAGTTGTTTTTTTATATTTGTATAATTACTCATATCTTTAACATTTATATCTTGATTTCTGCCTTTTTGTTTTTCTTTTAATTTAATATCCATACCATAAAATTTATTAAAAGACTTTATACAAGCATTTCTCATTTTGTCTTGAATTTTAGTTAGCGATTCTTTTGTAAATAGTTGTGATTTGCCAACTTGTTTTTTCATTCCTCTAGTACAATTTTCTATTATGGGTACACCAACAATGTGCATATGTGGAGATGTTTCATCAAAATGAATAGTAGCATTTGCTATTTTAAATGTTGGTAATATCTTAATTAAGTCATTTACTTGCTCATCATATACATCAATCATTTTTAGTCTATACTGTTTGTCTTTATCTTTCCAAAAGTCCATATCTCCAAGTTCAACTATAATCTCACAAGCAAGGTCGTTTTGAGATTCGTTTATTTTCATAAAATAGTTATCTATTTTTCTATCATCTCTATTCTGCTTATTGTTGTACTCCATACGAGCTTCTTCAAATTCTTCTAAATATAAATCTTTTACATCATTTGCAATATCATTTGTACCACGAATTACTCTAATCAAATCTTTTTCATTATCATAATCTCTTAAGTTATGCTTATTAACTTTTGATAAAGTGTTTGCATTTTGAATAGCATTATTTGAAAGAGAAGTAGTGCCAGATACATTTCCTTTAGCAACTTTTTTTGCTGATTTACTTTTGTTTTTATCACTTCCTAAATGAAATGAATAAGCTAATTGCTGTTCCATAAAAGCACCTCCTTTGAAATTTCTTCGTAGCATAGGACTTTGACTTGTCATAAGTCCTAACCTAGTAGACTTAAGTTAAGTACACTTTTAAAAATTTATATTTGTAGATAGCTGAAAACGATATAAAATATAGTTCTAAAAAGTAGTAAAATTAAATTTTAGGAGGATTTTATTATGGTAGAGATAACTTATCACAAAGAGGGAGATTATTTTATTCCTGACTTATTTTTATAGAAAGAGGAATATGCAAAAGATTATAATATTGGAAAGTATGGTCATTTAAGATTAGAATATTTAAAAAATCATAAGAAAGCAGAATATAAAATAATGTTTATGAACAAAACTTTAAGAAAACATATTGTTGAAACTGATAAACAAGCTAAAAGGAAATTTGAAATACTTATGAAACAAATGCTACAGAAAAATCCTATTGATGAACATTTGAAAGATACTGACCCACTAAAATGGACTGAAATTATGAATAATTATAAGTGTTCAGCAGAAGAAATTATATTCAAAGAATTAATTTATATTTAGATTTTTACTCGGCAGCTGCAAACAGTTGTTCCATAATAAGTGGAGAATTTAAAGAGATTGGAAGTGATATTATGAGTAAAGAACTTATAACAACACAAATGAATGTAAATAATAAATTAGTTAGAGTTATGAGAGTAGATAATGTAGATTATATATCTCTAACAGATTTAGCAAAATATCAAAATGAAAATGATCCATCAGGAGTTATACGTAATTGGATGTCTAATAAAAATTCTTTCGATTTTTATAATCTTTGGGAAGAATTACATAATGAAAATTTTAATTCCGTGGAATCACACAGAATTAAAATCGATGAAGTTGAATATAACCGTTTTACTATGACACCAAATCGTTGGAAGAAAGGAGTTTAATGCTATTGGAATTATTCCAAGCAGTGGAAAATATAATTCCTATACTAACTGAAAAGCAAAAATTATATGTATATGCCAATGAAGCAGATATTTTAAATGTTGCATTATTTGGAATGACTGCAAAAGAATGGAAAGATAAAATCCTACTTTAGATGGCAATATGAGAGACTATGCAAATATTCTTCAGTTAGTAATTTTGAGTAATTTAGAAAATTTAAATAGCGAGATGATAGCTCAAGGAATAGAACAAAAGACAAGACTTGAAAGATTAAATGAAATAGCTAAAAAGCAATATAATATATTACAAGATAGTAAAGGAATAAAAAAATTAGAAGGATTATATAATAATTATTATATAAAATAGTGAATAGTAAAACCCGTTTTGAAAAAATCAAAACGGGTTACTTACATTATTTAATTGTTTTCCAACATTGAGGATCTTTACCGTAAAAATTACCTGAAAGACATTTAGCGACTGATGGACAACCACGACAAAAATTTTTCAATTTGCATTTTGAGCATTCTTCAAATTTTTCGTACTGTCTATATTGTTTCATTTTTTCGCCAAAAAAAATGTCGTACAAACTTTCTTCTGGTACTTTTCCAATTGGAGATTCACATCTTCTACAAGCATATACTGTTCCATCAGACAAAACTGTCATATGAGAAATTCCACACCGACACCCATCTAATATCAAATCCTTAGGATTTTCAACATTGTCTATATTAAACAAACCATTTTCATAAAGAAATAAAGTCCATAAATGATCTTTTAATACAAACTTCGTATGACTGTCTTTATAGGAAATAAACTTTTCCCACATTGTGCCTAAAAATTCGTGATATTCTTCTGCAGACACAATATTTTGAAAATCATCTGGATTAGGGCAATATCTTGCAAAAGCAAAATTGTCTACCTCATATTTTACAACTGTGTCAACCAAATTAGGAATTTCGTCGATATTACTCTTTGAAACAGTAGCCATAATAGTAGTAGCAATTCCTGCTTTTCTCAGGCAATTAAGCTTACTTAAGGTTGCAGTAAAAGAGCCTTTTTTTCTAATAAAGTCGTGGGTTGCTTCTAATCCATCCAAAGACATTTGATAATTAATACATCCATAATCTTTGAGTTTCATAGCTACTTCATCTGTAATATGAAATGGATTTCCTAATATCGCAAATTTAATGTTGTTTTGCTTGAGTAACTCGAGAAAATCCCATACATTTTTATAAAGTAAAGGATCTCCACCAGTTACAGAGATAAAAGGTGTCCGTTTCATTTTTTTACTGGTAATAATAAAATCTTGCAATATCACAGAAAGTTTTTCGAAAGGTAAATCATTGTTTTTACACAAATCTTTTCCTGCATAAATATAACAATGTTTACATCTTTGATCACAACTATCTGTAATATGCCATTGTAGTCCAAAGTATTTTTGTGCCATTACTATCCCTCCTGAGATTATAAACAACCTCCACCACAGCCACCACCAATGCAGCCTCCACCGCAACCTATTCCACAGCCACAACTGCCACCAGAAGTATTTTTCTTATCTTCTTCTGTTTCTTTAGATAATGTAGTATCGCTAGCGTTAACTGTTTCTGTAGAAGAGATTACATCCTGTGCTGTAAAAGAAGGTGAATAATCTACTGCATCTTTATCAGCCCAATAGTTACAGGAATCTTCTATTTTCCGAGTATCCTCATCAGAAGATTTCTTACCAAACAACGTCTTAAAAAAATTTTTAAACATAAGTATTCCTCCTCGTATAAAATTATTTAGATAGGATTTATATATACACTTGCTTAAAGCAAGATAATAAAAATAACAAAAATATTTTATCATATTTTTATGTAAATTTCAATAATTATGGCTAAATTTATTGACTTTTATGTAAAATTATGATATATAATATCTCTATTTTATAGTACACTGAAAAATTAATAGACACGAAACACTGGTTAATAATGGATACAATAAGCTATTCTCCCACTTTCGAGACATAGAGAATTAAGATTTGTAGGAAACTTATTAGCCCAATGCGGTGAAAAATATTTTGGCTGGTTTAGAAGAATAGTTTGTAAAATGTCCAGCAGTGGTTAAGACCGATTAGCATGTTTCAAGTAAAACTCATTACTTTGCAAAAAAAATGCAATATCAGTAGTTTTATTTGTTGTGCCTAATGGGTCTTTTTGTTATGCTAAAAAAGACTATTTAGGTATTGCTCTATATTCTTACAAATTCATAAGTTTTCATTTTACAATCTGGATCTAATTTATAATAATCTTTTAAAGGGAACACTCTAACAATAGCGCTATTATCTTCAACAAAGTTAAAGTAAAACATTTGCTTATCTAAATAGTATGTTGCTTCAGTATAACCAACATCATAATATTGTCTTAATCTCATTATTACTTCGCCAAATTCTTCTTCAGATAAATAATTACTAAATCTTATATTACCAACCACATTACCAAATATAACTGGTTTAATAGTATCAATATAGCCTTTATCAAATAATTCTTTACATGGCTTACAAATATTTTCTCTAAAGTTAATTTGCTTAACTACTATTTCTGTACCAACTAAAGAAAGTTCTATATCATCAACATATTTCATTATAAGTTCTGCTTGTTCTTCTCTGTTATAATCTTTCCAAGTTCTAGTTCTTGCTTGATATTTTTTATCTAGTTTTATCTTATTAATAAAATCAATATCTCTTTTTAATAAAATATCTTTTGGAGTAAATCGTAGTTCTTCTACACTATCAGTAGTATCTAATTTTCGCAAACAAAAAAATCAACCATTTTACTGATTGATTTTTGTATCTGTAGTTCGAACAGATTCGTTATTGGCTGGGCTGGCAGGATTCGAACCTGCGCATGGTAGAGTCAAAGTCTACTGCCTTACCACTTGGCTACAGCCCAATATATAAACTTAATACATATGGGGTGGAAAATGGGATTCGAACCCATGACCTCCAGTGCCACAAACTGGCGCTCTAACCAACTGCGCTATATCCACCGCTCACAGTACTTTTAATTTTACATTATTTCTTTTATTTTGTCAACATTTTATACAAATTTTATCAAAATTTATCCCTTTTTTAATATATATTATACTCTGGTAAAATAAATATATACTAATTACCTAAAATTTTGCAACTAATTTATAAATAGGTCCAAAAGGTGAAAACTTCTTTTCATATTCAGTTTCTACATTAAAAACCTCTGTCTTATGCAAATCTAAATAAACCTCAATAAATTCCATACCAAAATTTTGCATGCTTACTAAACTATATTCAAAAAGTCCCCTATTATCAGTTTTAAACTCAATAATTCCATCTTTCTTTAAAACTTTTTTGTAATTTTCTAAAAAATCTTTGTAAGTAAGACGTCTTTTGGTATGCCTCTTTTTAGGCCATGGATCACTAAAATTTAAATATAGCACATCAACCTGATTTTCACTAAAATAATCAAGTAATTTTAAAGCATCAAAAGACATAAAGTATAAATTTTTTAAAGATAGACCATTTTCTTCTTCAAACCTATTTAATTTTTTAATTGCAAGAGCTAGTACTTGGGGAGACAATTCAATTCCAATATATACATTATCTGGATTTAATTTTGCCATATTAGAAATAAAATCACCTTTTCCCATACCAATCTCAATGCAAATCTTTTTATCTGTATTAAGTATACCTTGTAATTTTTCTCTATCTTTAATAAATCTATCAAAATTTTCTATTATATCATTTGCCTGTGGGTTATATCTTGTCCTCATTTTTCCTCCTAAACTCTAGAAATAATTGTTCCTATAGCTATAATAACTGTACTAATCAAAAATGAAATAACAAAATATCCATAAGGTACAGTTACGTTGTTTTTTTCATTTTTCGCTGTTTTTTCTTCTTTTTTCTTAGCTACCTCTTTTAATTTCTTTTTATTACCTGTTGCTTCATAAAAAGTTCTTTTAAAATCAAGCATCGAATAATCCTGATTCCTTGAATATCTCCATCTTTTTGTACTAAGAAGACAATACTGAATCCCCGTTGCTACAGAAAGACCTACTGCTATTAACTGAATTATAGCGCCTATACACATAGGAATTACACTTGCTTTCCCTGTTAAGACATTAAAATTAGTAACAATATCACAAGCTAAGCTATATGATGATGCTATACCAATAACAGGTATAAAGAAATATGGCGCAATTCCTGCAAGTATAATCATGAAAATTAAAGGTATTTTCTTTGTAATTATTAAAGAAAAAACACCATTAGAAGCTTCACTTACTTCTTTTGCTTTTTGTGCAAGTTCTGCAATATTAGGAGTAGAATTTATTTTAGAGTTGCTATCATAACAAAAAAAACAACAAGACATATTATATATACAATTATATGTTTTCTCATAAGTTTTTCTTTATAAAATTTAAAATATCCTATCATAATATTTTTTATATCAAATTTACTACTCTTATTATCGGAAACATTAGCATTTTCATCTTTTTTATTTAATTTATTTTTATTATCTTTACCTTTTACATTACCAGAATTTCTTGATACATTTCTTCTTTTTTGGGTATTTTGCATATTACACTCTCCTTAAACTAAACAATCATAAAGTCAATTTCTTTTAATTTTATGTCTGCCCTTATAAGTTTAACTTTTAATTTATCGCCTATTTTAAAAGTTTTTCCTGTTTCTTTTCCAAGAAGTCTATGTTTTTTATCATCATATATATAATAATCCAAATCATTAATATTGTCAAATGAAATTAAACCTTCAACCGTATTTTCAAGTCTTACGAATATTCCAAAAGATGTTACATTTGAAATTACAGCTTCAAATTCATCACCAACAAATTTACTCATGTATATACATTTATATAAATCATCAAAATCTCTTTCTATTAAAGTTGCATTTTTTTCAGTTTCACTAGATGTTTTTGAATACTCTATAGCTTGAGTAGCATATTTAGCTATCTTTTTATCACTTAAAACATATCCACTTTCGATATAATCAGATATTACTCTATGAATAAACAAATCAGGATATCTTCTAATAGGTGAAGTAAAGTGACAATAATATTTTGCAGCAAGACCAAAATGTCCTAAACATTCTTCAGAATATTTTGCAATCTTTAATGTCCTTAACATATAACTTGAAATAATTCTTTTTTCTTCCTCATCTTCAATATTATCAATTAAAGTAGATAAAGTCTTTGGATGTATATTTTTTATTCCTTTTAATTTAAGTTTATATGAACTTAGTATCTCATTTAACTCTCTTAATTTTTCTTCATCTGGCTTTTCATGAATACGATAAATAAATGGAATATCTAGGAAATAAAATTTCTCAGCGATTTGCATATTTGCAGCAAGCATAAATTCCTCTATTATTTTATTTGCAATTGTAATCTCATATGGTTTTATATCAACAACTTTTTTATTTTCATCAAGCACAACTTTGGTCTCAGGTATATCAAAATCTATACTTCCACTTTGTTTTCTTTTTTTATTTAAAATAACAGCAAGTTCCTTCATAAGCATAATATCATCTATATAGTCTCTGTATTCTTTTAATACATCTTCATCTTCACCACATATAACTTTATATACCTTATCATATGACATTTTTTTGCTAACACGTATAACAGACTTAAAAACATTGCTTTCTATAACATTACCATCTTTGTCAAATAAAATATCAATTGCAAGAGTTAGTCTTCTTACTCCTTGATTTAAACTACAAATTCCATTTGAAAGTTTTTTTGGTAACATAGGAATAACAGTACCAGGAATATATATGCTAGTTCCTCTATATATTGCTTCCTTATTTAAAAAAGATCCTTCTTTTACATAATTAGAAACATCTGCTATATAAACAGATAAAAGATATCCATCGTTTTTCTTTTTTACCTGAACAGCATCATCAAGATCCATTGCATCACTAGCATCTATTGTATATACTTTTTCTTTTGTCCTATCAACTCTATTTATTGTATCATTATCAGTTACTTTGGAAGGAATTTGCCTTAACTCTTCCCTAATTTGTGATGAAAATTCTTTCATATCCTCTAACCCATAAGATATACTTAAGGCTTTAATTTCTGACTTTTCATCTTTACCACTTGCTATAGTTCTTAATATTTTTCCTTCAGCCCTAGTATCACTAGTAGCATATTTAGTTATTTCTACTTCTACAATTTGCCCATTAATACGTCCAATTGATTCCTTTTTAGGTATATATATATCAGGTATTTTTTTATCAATTGGTTCCACAAATCCAAAATTATTATTCTTTATAAATCTACCAATTACATTAATGGTATTTCTTTTTAGTATTTTTATTACTTTACCTTCTCTTCTATGATTAGAATCTAAAATTTGCTTAACCAATATTTCATCATTATTTATAGCGCCAAGAGAATTTTTTGAAGATATGTATATATCTTCTCCTTTATTAGCAATACCAAAACCAAATCTTTCTGACTTTGACTCAAATACACATTTTATAACATCCGTATTATCAACAGGAACATATCTTTTACTTTCATCTAAATATATAATTCCTTCAACTTCTAATTCATCAAGTATTTCATCTAATATACCTATATCATTTTTTGGAATATTAAAAAAACTGCAAATTTGTTTTTTAGTCATTAGTTTATATTCTTTATTTGAAAAAAAGGAAGTCAACGCTTCCTTTCTTCTTAAATAATCTCTTTTATTTATATCAATTTTTTCCATATCTTTTTCCTTATTTAATTATTGCAACCGTAGTGGCAAAACATAACACGCAAAATAATATTGCAAGGCCTACAGTCCATTTAGATAATACACCATCTAAAGTTTTTGATTTATTTGAACCATAAAAAGTATTTGCTCCAGTTAAAACTGATTGTGAATCTTTGCTATTTTGCATCATTACAACTATTGTAAGAATTATACCAACTACTACAGTAGCTATTGAAAGTGTCCAATCTATCCATCCCATTTTGTATTTCCCCCTAAAAATTTCTCTAATACAACAATTATAGCATAAAAATATATAAAAGACAAGTAATTAGAAAAATGTTTTGTTTAAAAATTATATTTATTGATTACTTATTTGAAATAAATTTTCTATGTTATATAATTTAGCTTTTTATTGTGTATCACAAATAAAAAAATAAACCTATAGGAACAGACACTCTTTTTTCATGTCCAACCTATAGGGTACATTTTAAAAATTACTATCATTTTTGTTTTTAATCTTTTCTTGATCCAAATAGTTGTAATAATCTTAAGAAAATATTAATAAAATCAAGATATAATTGCATAGCGCAATATATAGCTAACTTGTCATTACTTCCATTTACACTTTCTGCAAGTTGTCTTACTTTTTGCATATCCCACGCTGTAATTCCAAAAAATACAATTAAAATTACCCAGTCTACAGCAATGTCAACTACTGAATTTCCTATAAATAAGTTAATTAAGCTTATTATTACTCCTACAATCAATGTTACCAATAAAATATTACCTATTTTATTTAAATCTCTGTTTGTCACCTTACCATAAAAAGCACAAATTCCAAAGATAGCAGCTGCTGCAAAGAAAATGATTACAATTGAAGATAAATTATACACATAAAAAATTGTGGACAAAGTTACTCCATTTAATATAGCGTACACAAAAAATAGCACACCTACCACACTTGGTGGCATTTTTTTTAAAAGTAGTGAAAACACTATAACAACAACTACTTCAACAATTAATAAGACTGGCCATATTTCAATAAAATTAATTGTAAAACCTGTAGCATAGGAAAATACAGATACAAATGCCGTAGCAAGTAATCCTAAAAACATCCATAAAAAAGTCTTAGTGTATATGTCTTTATGTACATCCACATTTTGAACAGGATTGATATTCTCTTCCATAAAATTCCTCCTTATATTTATTATAACATTCATTCTATTACTTTTATTCAAATTTGTCAATAGCCAGAAAAAAGTAGCCAAGATTTTATTCTTAGCTACTTTAATGCTACTAAATTACTTTCTTAAATTTAATTTTGAAATTAAATCTCTATATCTTTCAACATCTTTAGACTCAAGATATCTAAGTAATCTTTTTCTCTTACCAACCATAATTAAAAGTCCACGTCTAGAATGATTATCTTTTTTATGCACTTTCAAATGTTCAGTAAGTTCATTAATTCTTTCTGTTAATAGAGCTACTTGAACTTCTACAGAACCTGTATCTTTATCAGCTCTTGCATAACTTTTTAGAATTTCAGATTTTCTTTCTTTAGTCATTTTTTCTCCTCCTTCTTATTATCACTTGCCTATAACTAAGAAACAGTACGAGGATACTAATTTCCGAGTAATAGGTGAAATTTATATAAATGGATAAACCAATTATATCAAATTATTTTCCAGCAATATATGGATATGGATTAGTAGGTACTCCATTAAATCTCACTTCAAAATGTAAGTGAGGTCCAGTAGTATAACCTGTCATACCAATTTTTGCAATCATTTGACCTTCTGTTACCTGCTGTCCAACTGAAACTAGAAGTTCACTACAATGGGCGTAATATGTTGTCATACCATTTCCATGATCAATTTTTAGGTGAAGTCCATATCCACTACCCCATCCAGCAAATGTAACTGTTCCTGTTTTATATGCATATATTGCAGTACCAATAGCTCCTCCTAAGTCTATACCAGTATGTCCAGAATATCCCATATATTGGCAGTTTATTCTTCTGTTAACTGTAGGCCATACACCTCCACCAGTTGCTTGGACAGAAGTTGCACCTATAGTTTCTGCTTTCTGCACATTAGAATAATTATTTGTACTTTTAGTAGTCTTGGTAGAAATTGTTGCTTTTGGAGTTTCAACTGGTTTGTTCCTATCTACTATATCTTTTAAAATACTGTCTGCCCTCTCAATAGTAGTAATTTCTCCCTTTTCTTCTACTTTTTCTTCTTTTACTTCTACATTTAATTTTGATACTTCAGCTTTTAAATTTTCTGCATACTTATTAGCATCATCTTTTGTATCAAATTTCATTTTATTATCACCGTCAACAGCCACTTCATAAACTGTATATTCGGTTTTCATTTCAGCTCTTAAATTTGTATAAACATTTTGTTTAGCAATAAGTGAATCTCTTGTATAACTTGTTTCAAAAGTAGGTTCACTATCTAGATAAACTTTTACATCGGAATCAACATTTTGTTTCTCGGTAACCAAGTCATTATACACTTCATCAAATTGCTGTTCTGATGAAAAGTACCCAACAAATTTATCACCTATATAAGCTTTAACTGTTGGTTTATATGTATTTAATACAGTTACTAAAACAGCACTAAATATTAGAACTAAAGCTAGTATTGTAAAAAATACAAATCTTAGTGTACCAAGCACACTTCTTTTTTCCATAACTTTATTTTACACCTTCCTTTTTAGGCCGACTTAATTTATTATAGCATAAAATGCAAAATCTGTCAAATTTTAAGTTTACTGTTACAAAATTATACCTCTAAAAATCTAATTTTATTGTAGCATATAGTATATTATATGTCAATAATATTACAATGATTTTACAAAGCAACTTAGACCCAGATAATATACCAAAAATTAAGGCAGAAAAAACAGGATGAAATCATAATTATGATTTTCACCCTGCTTTTGCTCCAAAGATTATTTGTGATTTTTTATAATGTTTCTTAATTCATCACCAGAAATAGTTTCCTCCTCACTTAATCTCATTGCAACAGCATTTAAAAGTTCCCTATTTTCTTCCAAAATCTTTTCACAAATTTCATAACATTTGTCAATAATCTTTTTTATCTCCATATTTACTGGATTATTAAAATCATTTGCAACTGAAATAACTTCATTGTCACTAAGATATATTGGACCAATACACTCACTCATTCCATACTTAGTAACCATTAAAGTAGCTATACTAGTTGCTTTTTCCAAATCATGTGCTGCTCCAGTAGATATGTCGTTTAAAACGAGTTTTTCTGCTGCACGGCCTGCAAGAAGTGTAGATATTTTCTTAATGCAATATTCTTTTGAGATATAGTTAATATCATCATCGTTTCCTTCATACATGGTATATCCGCCTATTTTTCCTCTTGAAACGATTGATACTTCTATTACATTAGAACTATCACCAATTAATGAACTTACTAATGCATGGCCTGCTTCATGATAAGATACCAATTTTCTTAATTTTGGAGAAATAACTCTATCATTTTGAGATACACCAATAAGCTGCTTTCTTAAAGCTTCATCAAAATCTGCTTGATCAACTTTAGTATGCTCATTTCTCACTGCAATAATTGCAGCCTCATTTGAAATGTTAGCAAGTTCTGCTCCACTATATCCTGCTGTTTTTGCAGCAATGGCCTTCAAATCAACATCACAATTAACAGTAAGATTTTTAGTATGTATTTTCAAAATAGCTTCTCTTCCATGTAAATCAGGTTTAGGAATATAAATTTTCCTATCAAATCTACCAGGTCTTAACAATGCTGGATCAAGACATTCTTCCCTATTAGTTGCTGCAATAACAATAACATTATCATCGTTAAATCCATCCATTTCAACCAATAACTGATTTAATGTTTGTTCAGAATAATTATATCTTCCACCTCGTTTTAAGCCAATTGAATCAATTTCATCGATAAATATAACACTTGGAGCATTTTTTCTAGCTTTTTTAAAAAGCCCCCTAACTCTAGAAGCTCCCAGTCCAACAAACATTTCCTCAAATTCAGAACCATTCATATTAAAGAAAGACACTCCTGCTTCACCAGCTAGTGCTCTAGCAAGTAAAGTCTTTCCTGTTCCAGGCTCTCCACTAAAAAGTATACCCTTTGGAATCTTAGCACCAATTTCTTTATATTTTTTAGGATTTTTAAGAAAATCCACCACTTCAGTCAATTCTTTTTTCTGAGATTCAATTCCAGCGACATCATCAAACTTAATAGCATTCTTCTTTGAATCATCAAATTTTTTCGAATTACCCTTAATATACTTTGAAAATGTTGATCTAAAAATCATAACAAATAAAAGTATGTATAACAAATTCATAACAATACTAAATATCGTAGTTACAACTTTTAAAAAAGCTGCACTACTATTTATTACGTTAAATTCAATATGGTTTCCATCCTTTTCATTTTCAGTAATAAGTTCAGTAATCATATCAACTGAAGGAATAACAACGCTTTTTTTTACATCATCACCTTTTACAACTACTTCAGCTTTAGCTTCAGTAACATCAAGGTTAAGTTTTTCTATTTTCCCCTCTTCGATATACGATACTAACTGAGTATAGCTAATATCTTCATTTTTTGGTAAATTAAGAAAAACTATAGTTCCGATAAATAATATAGTGATAAAAATAAAAATTATGATATTATTCCTCTTTGAATTTTCTCTTCCATTTAATTTTCTCATAAATTAACTCCTCTTATTAAAAATAGTAGTATTCCTATTATTTAATTTTAAATAAATAGAAAACATATTTAAACTTGCTATAGCATTATACATCGCGTTACATTTTTTGTCAACTAAAGTGCTAATTTTTCTACTTATTTAGCTATGTTACTACCTTTATTTACATTTATTTTTTATAATTCTATTGCTTTTTGAATATACATATTGTATAATATACTTAACTACTAACTTGAGAGGAGGAAAATCATGTTTGGTTTACCACTTTGGGCAATTTGGTTGATTTTATGTGGAGCTTTCTTACTTATAGAAATTTTCAATATTTCATTTTTACTGATCTGGCCCGGAATTGGATCATTTTTTGCATTTATAGCTTCTGTTCTAGGCGCACCTATTGAAATACAACTTGCAGTCTTTGCGATAAGTACAACTATAATGATAATATTTATGAAGCCCCTAACTAAAAAGTTATTTAAAAATAAAGACAGCACAAAAATGAACAATGATGCAATGATAGGAAAAAAAGGTGTTGTTATAAAAGAAATTAACTCAACAGAGGATGTCGGTCAAGTAAAAGTAGCTGGTGAATTATGGTCAGCTATCACTCTTAATGATGAAAAAATTAAAATTAATGAAATTGTTGAAGTTACAAAGGTTGATGGAGTAAAACTTGTTGTAACAAAAATTAATGAAAATGTATAGGAGGAAATTTTATGGAAATATTTTTTATAATAGTAATTGTTTTAGTTTTAATTGTAGCTTTTGCATCAATTAAAGTAGTAAGACAATCAGAAGTTAGAATAGTTGAACGTTTAGGTAAATATCATAATACTGCTGAAGCTGGACTTAATTTTATTTTACCATTTGTTGATAAAATTAGAGCTGTTGTTAGTCTAAAACAACAAACAATGGATGTAACACCACAAAGTGTTATTACAAAGGATAATGTTACAATTACAATTGATACAGTTGTTTTTTATCAAATAACAGATCCTGTTAAAGCAGTTTATGAAATAGAAAGTTTACAAAAAGGTATTGCATATATTGCAATTACAACAATTCGTGATATTGTTGGTAAAATGGATTTAGATAGTACATTCTCTTCAAGGGATTCAATAAATAACCAACTAAGACAAACACTTGATGAAGCTACAGATAGATGGGGATGTAAAGTTGACAGAGTTGAAATTAAAGATATAAAACCTCCAACAGATATTCGTGATGCCATGGAAAAACAAATGAATGCAGAAAGAAATAAAAGAGCTATTATTCTTGAAGCTGAAGGTAAACGTCAAGCTGACATCACACTTGCAGAGGGTAAAAAGCAATCAACAATTCTTGAAGCTGAAGCAGAAAGAGAATCTAGTATAAGAAGAGCTCAAGGTGTAAGAGAATCTAAAATACTAGAAGCTGAAGGTAATGCTGAGGCAATAAAAAAAGTTGCTGACGCAAAGGCACAAGAAATTTCACAAGTTTATGGCGCTATAATGAGTGCAAAACCAGATGATAAACTTGTTGCAATCAAGTCTCTAGAAACTCTTGAAAAAGTTGCTGATGGAAAATCTAATAAAGTATTTATTCCTTTTGACACAACAAAATCACTTGGTGCACTTGGAGCTTTAACTGAAGTTGTAAAAGAAAGTAAATCTAATAAATAATAAATAATAAATAAAAAAATAAG
>ERZ772865.2305-NODE-2305-length-16936-cov-12.172857_pt1 | contig 16936 bp, 14 predicted proteins | sample MGYA00512133_ERZ772865 | MGnify/ENA primary metagenome ERZ772865 (study PRJEB29015, sample SAMEA2737722) | human gut metagenome | biome: human gut; feature: human-associated habitat; material: faeces | place: China | collected 2012 ...
AAATTATAAGTACTACCACTGTAACAACTAACGCAATAAGAGTTATTCCTTTTTTGTTTTTTAGTTTATTCATTTTTCTTTTTCCCTTCCTATGTTTTTATTAATTATATTATTAACGTTTTTTCTCTTCTCATTCGTGCCCTCCTCTTTAGTTATAATTTAACTAATAAAATTATAGTCAAATTATAACTATAAGTCAATAGTCAAATATTAACTATTATAAAATAGTAATTAACAAATTTTCAGAAAACTATAAAAAATTGATAGTAGTAATTTTCCTTATTTATTGCATTATTAATTTTGGAACATTGAACTAACAATTCAAATTTTTCTTTGCTATATGTTTTTTTCTGAATTAATGAAAGGAATGAATTTTATAATGTTAAGACTTAAAGATTTAAGGGAAGATCACGATTTAAAACAAGAGGAAATTGCCAAAATTTTAAATATTTCACAAACAAATTATAGCAAATACGAATTAGAAAAAGTTAATATTCCTATTAGCTCTCTTATTGTTTTAGCAGATTTTTATAATACTAGTATTGATTATTTGATTGGTTTAACTGATGAAATAAAACCTTACACTCGTTCTTCCAAAGTGTCTTAAAAGCATTATTTATTAAATTTTCTTTTTTCTGCATACATAAGTAAATTATGGAAATACTAGGAAAAAGGAAGGAATTTAATATGAATAAAAAATTTATTATTGCTTTAATACTTATTATAATTGCAAGCATTGTAACTACTTTTGCTATTATAATTTATAATTTAAAATCTGTTCGAAATATTGGTTCTGCAAATGAAACTATTGAAAATTTTCAAACTACATCTCCATATACAACCGTTCCAACAAGTTATGATGAAGTGAAACTTTCTCCAAATGCAATTTTAACTTTTCTTAAACATTATGATGGATGTGGACACACTCTAAAAGAAAAAGAAAATATAAGTGCAGAGATGGCTAATATTACAAGAAATGAATTTTCAAAGCTTTATAGTGATTGGGAAATTAAAAATTTTTCAAATACCGATGTAGAGTTATATAAAGATTTTTCTGGAAATTGCGGTGAACATTTTTTAGTGAAATCAAGTTTGAATGGATTTGTTGAAATTTATAGAATAAAAGATGACGGAACCTATGAATTACATGAAACTACTGAAATTGCGATAAAATATTTATCGGATGATGATAGAAAAGAACTGGAAAATGGTGTAATTCTTTATGGAAAAGAAAATTTAAATTCGTATATAGAAAATTTTGAATAGAAAAATCGTGTTATTTAAAACACGATTTTTACTATTATTTTTCTATAACTTTCTTATCTACAGTGCTCAATTCTTCTTTATTTACATATCCTTTTTGATAGAATTCTTTGAAATACATTATTAAAGCAAATATTGTTAACGCAAGTGCTACATAGTATATGTAGATGTCTATGTGGAATGCTAAATTAAAGTTATTTGTAATTAATGAAGCTACTATTGCGACATAAAACATTACTGTTGCAAGCTTTCCATACCATCTGCTTGATACTACAAGTTTTTTCCCATATAAGAAAGATGCCCCTGCTATCATTATTGTTTCTTTAATAAATACCACTATTAATATCCAATCTGGGATTATTCCTGCAAATAGCAATGCTATAAGTGTTGAAATTTGTGTTGCCTTATCTGCTAGTGGATCTATCAATTTTCCAAAGTTAGTTATTAAATTAAATTTTCTTGCTATAAAACCATCTAGTATATCGGTAATTCCGGAAAGTGTTAAGAATACGAATGCTGCTACATACTGATTATTTACTATTGATCCGAATATAAATGGTATTAATACAAATCTACACATTGTTAGAATATTTGGTACATGTTTAAACACCTTTTTTACCTCCGCTTTCTTATTTTTAGATTATTGTATGTTGAATACTAATTTATCTTGCTCCTTATCATATTCAACCAATACTTTTTTACCATTTGTTAGTTCAGATTTTAATATCATATCAGATAGTTCGTCTTCAACGTATCTTTGTATTGCACGTCTTAAAGGTCTTGCGCCATATTTTAAATCTGTTCCTTTTGTTAATACATATTTTTTAGCCTCATCTGTAAGTATTAATCCTATGTTTCTGTCATTTAACACTTTTTGAGTATCAGATACCATTAAATCAACTATTTGTAAAAGTTGCTCGTTTGTTAATGAATCGAAGGCTACAATTTCATCTATTCTATTCAAAAATTCTGGTCTGAATAAGTCTTTTAATGCACCAAGCATTCTGTTTTTTGAAGCTTCTGATGTTCCACCAAATCCGATTGAATTTGTATTTAAGTTTGAACCTGCATTTGATGTCATTATTATTATTGTATTTTCAAAACTTACTGTGTTTCCTTGTGCATCAGTCAATCTGCCATCATCTAGCACTTGCAATAATATATTAAATACATCATTATGTGCCTTTTCAATTTCGTCTAACAATATTATTGAATAAGGATTTCTCTTTACTCTTTCAGTTAGTTGTCCTGCATCATCATATCCAACATATCCTGGAGGTGCACCAATTAATTTGGCTGTTGAGTTGCTTTCCATGTATTCAGACATATCGAAACGAATTATAGATTTTTCACTTCCAAACATCTCATACGCTAATGCTTTTGCAAGTTCAGTTTTTCCAACACCAGTTGGTCCAACAAATATGAATGATGGTGGTCTTTTTGTGCTCTTTAAGCCTACTCTATTTCTTCTTATTGCTCTTGAAACTGCTTCAACAGCCTCGTTTTGTCCTATTATTCTCTTATGCAGATTATCTTCTAGATTCAACAATTTCTTTGTTTCTTCTTCTGTAATTTTGTTTACTGGAATCTTCGTCCAGCTTTCTATTACGTTTGCAATGTCTTGTGTTGTCAAATCTTTAGGTTGCATTCTCTTTTTCAAATTATCAATTTGCTCTAGTAATGCGCACTCTTGTGTTTTAAGTTCTGCTGCTTTTTGATAATCTTCTGTAGAATCGGCTTGTGCAGCTTCTTCCTTTTTAGCTTGAACCTCTTTTAATTGATTGTTCAATACTTCTAAGTCATATAAGTCTTTATCATTTAAATTTATCTTTGAGCACGCTTCATCTAATATATCGATTGCCTTGTCTGGTAAAAATCTATCATGAATATATTTCTCAGACATATTTACAATCTGTCTAATTATATCATTCGAAATTTTTACATGGTGATAGTCTTCGTAATACTGCTTAATTCCTTGCAATATTGAAATTGCATCTTCAACAGATGGTTCTTCTACGATTATTGGTTGGAATCTTCTCTCCAAAGCAGTATCTTTTTCAATATATTTTCTGTACTCTTTTAACGTGGTTGTTCCAATCATTTGTAGTTCACCATTTGCAAGTGATGGTTTCAGAATATTTGCAGCATTCATAGAATGCTCTGCATCTCCGGCTCCTATAATGTTATGAATTTCATCAATTACTAAAATAATATTTCCATCATTTTTACATTCATCTATTATAGCCTTCATTCTAGCCTCAAATTGGCCTCTAAACTGTGTCCCAGCAATTACAGCTGTCATGTCTAATAGATAAACTTCTTTGTTTAAAAGTTTAGCAGGTACATTTCCGCTTGCAATTCTAAGAGCTAAGCCTTGAGCAATTGCTGTTTTTCCAACACCAGGCTCACCAATTAAACATGGGTTATTTTTAGAACGTCTATTTAAAATTTGTATCATTCTTTCAATTTCTTTATCTCTTCCAATAACTCTATCAATTTGATTATTCTTAGCTTTAACTGTTAAATTGGTTCCATAAGTGTCTAATGCTTTTCTCTTTTTATTTGGCTTAGTTTTCTCTTTAACCTTTTGAGTTCCACCAGACGAATAATTTGATGACTCATCTCCATTTTGCTTTATTCCAAACAATCCAGAAAAAATCGAGCCAAGCGGAACTCCTTGAGCACCCTCTATTTCACTTTCTCCGTTAATCATTTCTGAAAGTTCATCTTCATCTATATCAACCATGTTGTCTGATAGATTCTTAAACATTGTATCTAATTTATTAGATAAATCTTGTATATCTTTATCCGATAGATTAGCTTGTTTCGCCATTGTATCTATTGGATTTATTCCCTTCTTTTTAGCACACTCGTAACATAAACCTTCAACTTCGGCTTTGCCATCTGCGCCTTGTTTATTTATAAATATTACTGCTGTGTTTTTCTTACACATTGAACATAACATATATTAAAACTCCTATCTTTAATTTACTATTCAACAAGTATATAATACTATAAAATAGTCAAATAGTCAATAAATTGGTTTTTGTTCACAAACAATTCAATTTCCCCCATTTTGTCTGTTCTTAATATTTTACATTTTATTTTGTTAAGTCTTTCTATTGTTCCATCAGATGGATGCCCAAAGCTATTGTCTTTTCCAACTCCAATTAGTGCAATCTCTGGCATTACAGCCTTAATAAAATCTTCTGTTGATGAACTTTTAGAGCCGGTGATGTGCTACCTTCAAAATATTTGCATTTAATATTTTTGCATTATTTTTATATTTGGTTAATATTGCATTTTCTGCAATTTCTTCTATATCTCCAGTCAGCATCATCGAAAAATTCCTATATTCCAATTTACAAACAAGTGAATTATTGTTTAAAACATTTTCATTAATTTTATTTTTTGAGTCTGGCCATAAAACTTTTAGCTTTATATCTTTTTCTATATTTATCACATCTCCAGCTTCTACAACAATAACTTTAATTTTCTTTTCATGTGCTAATTTAATAAATTTTTTATAATTATTAGAGTTTTCAAATTGTCTTGCAATTATTGCTTTTTTCACTTTCAACTCTTGCATAACAGTCAATATTCCACCAACATGATCTTCATCAAAATGTGATATAATTACATAATCCAATGTTTTTATTCTTCTATCTAATAAATATGGCACTAAAATCTTTTCTCCTATATCATAATCTGGATTCTTGCTTCCACCACCATCAATTAGAATATTCTTTCCTCTTACAGTTTTCACAAGCATGCTATCTCCCTGTCCGACGTCTATAAAATAGATTTTTAGTTTTTCATCAATATTTATAAAAGTGCAAACCTGCATAACAATAAATATTATTAATGTAATTATTGTTAAGATTTTAGTAATTCTCTTTTTGTTATGTATTAATGTGGCAATTATTGCATAAGTTAAAAACATTACTATGAACCATGGAGTTTTTACAGTATAATTTCCAAATGGAATTTTAGAAATTAATTCTATTATCTTTATTAGAATTTTTAAAATAATTTGCAATGGAAATGCTATTAATTTTGACACAGGAAAACAAACTGTTGAAATAATTACTGTGAACATGCCTAATATTATGCATATTCCAAGCAATGGACCAGCTAACAAATTTGATATTATTGAGTTTATTGGAATTGTGTTGAATTCATAGATTGTAATTGGAAGAATTAAAATGTTTGCACTCAAAGTGAGCATCGCACTCTCATACAAATACTTTTTTACTTTATTATTAAATTGTTTTTGGGTGAATTTAGAATAAAAAATTATTATGCTTAAAGTTGCAAGATATGACAACTGTAATCCAACATCAAAAATTGCAAATGGATTATTTAATAATGTTAATAACAAAGCAATTGAAATTGTTGTATATGTATCTTGTTTTCTGTAAATTAAAGTTGCAAATATTGCTATAATAATTGATATTCCAGCTCTTACAACTGATGGACTCATGTTAACAATAACCATAAAAATTAAGATAAATATTATAGATAAAATTTTTCTTCTTCGTATTCCAAATGCCTTTTTGCTTAAAACAGTATTTATTCCTAACACTAGATAAGATAAATGAGCTCCAGATACTGCTAGCATGTGCGATAAATTACATTCTCTAAAATCATCTTTTATATCACTTTCTATATCAGATGTGTCTCCTAATAAAATTCCCTGTTCGAGTTCAGCTTCTTGCTCTGGTAATAATTTCTTCAAATTTTGTTTAAAAATTAGCGATAATTTATTTATTATTGTAAATATGGGATTGATTTTTTTTGTTTTTACCAGCTTTACTTCTCCATCTACCATTAAAGAGCCACATATCTTTTTAGTCTTTAAATATTTCATATAATCATAGCCTTTATAATTTCTTTTCTCTGTTGGCTTCTTATACGTCCCTGTAACAGATACTTTATTGCCATATTCTAATTTTGAAACATTTTCTTTTTTATCTATATATACTGTTAATTTTAATTTATTTTCTATTTTAATATTAACAGAATACTTATAATCAGTCTCCTTTATTTGACTGCACACAGTTCCCGTTATTGCAATGTTTTCATCAGCTAATTTATACATTTTATTGTATTTATTATTTAAATTATTTATCTGTAGAAATGACAGTAAACATGTTACAATACATATTGCAATAATTATAATTTTTTTCTTTTTTATTATTTTCCAAAATGCACTTCCAGTAATTCCTGCAAACAAAATTAAGAGTATACTTTGCTTAAAGTATACCCCTATAATTATTCCTAATATGTATGATATAGTAACAATTAAAAGTGGTCTTTTCACTAACATTCTCCTTTTAAATTGCCCTATATTATTTATAAAACTCTATATTATTACGTCGTGCTCTTATTAGATTAACCTTCTAGCTGTAGCATATCTCGTGTTATAGCTTCCTGTTAATAAGTTTGATATTTTTACACAATATCCACTTCCAGAAGAAGCGTGTATAAATTCGCCATTTCCAATATATATTCCACAATGTCCTATGCCATCCATTGTTTCATAATCTAAGAAAAATACCAAGTCCCCAGCTTGTAAATCTTCTTTTGCAACATATGTTCCAACTTTAGATTGAGCTATTGCAGAATGGCTTAATGTATATCCAAATTTCTTGTATACATACATTGTAAATCCAGAACAGTCAAAAGATTTATCCCCCGAACCTCCATAAACATATGGACATCCTAAATATTGTTTTGCATATTCTACAATCTCTTGTCCCTTTGAAGTTTCTTCTGTTGTAGTTTCAGTAGTTACACTTGAAACAGTTGTAGCGCTTTCTCTATTAGCGCTACTTCTATTTGTTTCTTCTGTTTTTTTATCTGACAATAGTTCTTTATAAATATATCCACTGTAATCTTTATATGTAACTTTGTACCAATCTCCTGATTCTCCAACAACTGTAACATCAGTGTTTCTAATTAAAGTTGTTACAATTCCAGCACTTGTTGAAGGTTCTTTTCTAACATATACTGACGAAGCATTAATGTATTTGGTTGTTTTAGTATAATTTGTATCTGATGAAGTTGTATCGTCATTATTATCCGTATTAGTTTTGGTATCAGTTTGTTCCTCACCCTTGTCATCATTATTGCTAGTATCTGTGGTGTTATTATCTGTACTTGAGCCAGTATTTTTATCTTCTGAACTCTTAACTTGTCCCACACTTGAATCTTTTACTATCCAGCCAGCAATTTCACTTGTTTCTATAAATATCCAGTTATTTGCTGTTGTAATAACAGTAACTTCATCACCAGCTTTTGCCGTTCCAAGATTATTCGCATTTATTAATGGTAATATTTTTATTGTAACATCTTTTTCAAGTTTTAAGGTAGAATTTGGTGTTACAGTGTTTGATGTGGTTTGACTTGAAGTCGTTCCATTGTTTTTATTTTCTGTTGAATTTGCACCAGAATTATTTTTGTTATTATCGGTTGGTGTCGTATCGTTTGCTTCTGTTGATGTTTTATCAACTTTTACATAGTCTTTACTAACATAGCCTTCATTTTCTCCAACCTTAACTTTATACCAATTTCCTTCTTCTGATATGATTTCCAACTCATCGTCCATGTTAAGTAACTTTACCACTGACGAATCAGTTGAAGCTTTACTTCTTAAATTCAAAGTTTCTGTTGTTACTTTTCCTGTTGTTGCTTGTACCTTAGTTGTGAATACTATCATTGATATTGCTATTATTATGCTTGATATTGTTGTTTTTTTCATATTTATTAGCTTTCCTTTCGTAAGTTATAAATCTGATTAGTTCATCCTCTGTTTCTTTAGTATTTACGCTTAAAGTATATACTTAAATCGGCCAAAAGTCAATTTAATTTGGCAATTTTTCAGGCATTTTATTGTTCTCTCAAAAAAAGATTCACTTATAAAATTGCATTTTTATTAATTTTTAATATCAAAAAATAAATTCATTATATTACTTTTCGCTATAGCGAATTTTAAATATAAAAAAAGGTAGGATTAATCCTACCCCGTCAAGAAAGTTTAGGTAGGTTGACCTTCCTACATCTCCTAACTACGGGTGGCGGCTGCCTGTTCCGCCCTCAGAAACTTTCTTTACATTATTATATGCTATATTTATTTTAACATACATTGTTTTCATTTGCAAGTAATTATTCATATTTTTTTGCATATCCATTTTTTAAGTATATATTTTTCTTTCTTTCGGTCATAGTAAATAATGTTTTAGCAAACATAGTGCCTTTACTACTTATCCTTACTGCAACCAACACAAAAGCATTGTCTATTTTATATTCTTTTATATACTCTATTGAATCCTGATTAGGATTTCTTGCAACATATGTTGGATTATTTATTATATTCTTTATATCTTCTCCATATTTTTCATAGTCCTCAAAATGTTGTTTTTTCATATGCTCTATATTACTATCACCTAAGAATATAGGTAATTCTTCTTTATAATTTAAATCCAATAATTCTATTACTTTATAATTTACCATACCAATCTGTTTATTCATTTTACTTTCCTCTCTTGACTTTAATTATTTTATCATATATTGGCATTAATAACAATAATATGCATCAATAAATTTGGGTATATGGCAAAACTAAAATCATATAATTTTCTTTGTTTACAATAAATCTAAAAAAAGATAATAATAAAAATAGCAAGATATTACAAATCTCTGTAACCCTTGCTATTTTCATTTGTAATTATTTAGTGGGACGGCGTTCCCCACATCTCTTTTAAGACCATCTCTGGCGTGATAGCTGCCTTACTATCCTTAAATAATTACTTATTAATATTATGATTATTTATTCTCTAAATATTCATAAATTATTCAATTATATCAGAAACAACTCCTGATCCAACTGTTCTTCCACCTTCACGAATAGCGAAGTTTAATCCGTTTTCGATAGCGATTGGAGTAATAAGTTCGATTGTCATGTTTACGTGATCTCCTGGCATAACCATTTCTGTTCCAGCTTCTAGTTCGATAACACCTGTAACGTCTGTTGTTCTAAAGTAGAATTGTGGTCTGTATCCATTGAAGAATGCAGTATGACGTCCACCTTCGTCTTTAGTTAAAACGTATACTTGTGCTTTGAATTTTGTATGTGGATGTATAGATCCTGGTTTTGCAAGAACTTGTCCTCTTTCAACATCTGTTCTTTGAACACCTCTTAATAATGCTCCGATGTTGTCTCCAGCTTCAGCTTGGTCAAGTGTTTTCTTGAACATTTCAACACCTGTAACGATAGTTTTTGTAGAAGGTTTAATTCCAACGATTTCAACTTCGTCTTGAATCTTAACTTGTCCTCTTTCAACTCTACCAGTAACAACTGTTCCACGACCTGTTATTGTCATAACATCTTCGATAGGCATTAAGAATGGCTTATCTACTGGTCTTGCTGGTGTTGGGATATAAGTATCAACTGCGTCCATTAATTCTTTAATGCATTGATATTCTGGTGCATTTGGATCTGTTGATGTACTTTCTAGTACTTTTAATGAAGATCCTTTTATAACTGGAATTTCATCTCCTGGGAAACCATATTCTGATAATAGGTCTCTAACTTCCATTTCAACTAATTCTAATAATTCTGGATCATCAACCATATCACATTTGTTTAGGTAAACAACGATGTATTTAACACCAACTTGTCTAGCTAGTAATATATGCTCTCTTGTTTGAGGCATTGGTCCATCAGCTGCAGAAACAACTAATATAGCACCATCCATTTGAGCAGCACCAGTGATCATGTTCTTTACGTAGTCTGCGTGTCCTGGGCAGTCAACGTGAGCATAGTGTCTGTTTGCTGTTTCATATTCAACGTGAGCAGTATTAATTGTAATACCTCTTGCTCTTTCTTCTGGAGCACCATCGATTTGATCGTATGCTTCGTATTTAGCTTGTCCTAATAAGCTTAAGTATTTTGTAATAGCTGCTGTTGTAGTAGTTTTACCGTGGTCAACGTGACCAATTGTACCAATGTTTACGTGTGGCTTTGTTCTTACAAATTTTTCCTTTGCCATTTAATTTTCCTCCTTTTTAGTTAGTCTTGAGTCTTGCTCATGACTATTTATATTTAAAATTAATATCTTATTTCACACCTGCATTCTACTATATTTTCAAGCAAAATGCAAGTGTTATTTTTTTTTTCACAATATATACATATTTGTATATTATTCTGCTTTCTTAGATCTAGAAGCAACTATTTGCTCTAATACAGACTTTGGAACTTCTTCGTAATGGCTTGGTTCCATTGAATATGTTCCTCTACCTTGTGTCTTAGAACGTAAGTCTGTTGCATAACCAAACATTTCTGAAAGTGGAATAAATCCTCTTATTATTTGGTTACCGTTTCTAGCTTCCATTCCTTCCATTCTACCACGTCTAGAGTTAATGTCTCCAATAACATCTCCCATGTATTCTTCAGGAACAGTTACTTCAACCTTCATTATAGGCTCTAATATAACAGATTTTGCTTGCTTACATCCTTCTTTGAAAGCCATAGATGCAGCAATCTTGAACGCCATTTCAGATGAGTCAACTTCATGGTAAGAACCATCAACTAATGTTGCTTTGAAGTCTATAACTGGGTATCCAGCTAATATACCACTCATTGCAGATTCTCTTAATCCATCTTCGATTGGTTTGATGTATTCCTTTGGAACAGCACCACCAACGATTTTGCTCTCGAATTGAACTCCAGAACCTGGCTCTAATGGTTCCATTTCGAACCATACATCACCATATTGTCCGTGTCCACCAGATTGACGAACAAACTTACCTTGAACTTTAACTTTATTTCTGATTGTTTCCTTGTAAGAAACTTGTGGCTTACCAACTGTACATTCAACTTTGAACTCTCTCTTTAATCTATCTACGATGATATCTAGGTGAAGCTCACCCATACCAGCGATGATTGTTTGTCCAGATTCTTGATCTGTCCATGTTTTGAATGTTGGATCTTCTTCAGCAAGTTTTGCTAAAGCAATTCCCATTTTTTCTCCATTAGCCTTATCTTTTGGCTCGATAGCTATATCGATAACTGGCTCTGGGAATTCCATTGATTCAAGTATAATTGGGTGATCTGGATCACATAATGTATCACCTGTTGATACATCTTTTAATCCAACTGCTGCTGCAATATCTCCTGCATAAACTTTTTCAATATCTTGTCTATGATTTGCATGCATTAATAGGATTCTTCCTATTCTGTCTTTCTTATCCTTTGTAGCATTTAAAATAGTAGTTCCCGTTGTACATGTTCCAGAGTAAACTCTAAAGAAGCATAGTTTTCCAACATATGGATCTGTCATTATTTTGAATGCTAATGCTGCAAATGGAGCATTGTCATCAGTCTTACTTTCAACTTCGTTTCCATCTTCATCAACACCTTTGATGTTTGGAATATCAAGTGGTGATGGTAAGTAGTCAACGATTGCATTTAATAATTCTTGAACACCCTTGTTCTTGTATGATGAACCACATGTCATAAGAATTAGAGCGTTTGATATAGTTCCTTTTCTTAATCCTGATTTGATTTCAGCTTCAGATAGTTCTTCACCATCTAAATATTTCATCATTAATTCATCATCTTGTTCTGCTGCTGCTTCAATCATTTCTTGTCTATATTTTTCAGCATCTGCTTTCATATCTTCAGGAATATCACATTCTTCAATGTCTTTTCCTAAATCATCTTTATGAATAAATGCTTTCATTTTTATTAAGTCAACAATTCCTTTGAAATTGTCTTCTGCACCTATAGGCAATTGGATTGGAACTGGATGAGCTCCTAATCTTTCTTTTATTTGGTTTATACAACCATAGAAATCAGCACCAGTAATATCCATTTTGTTTACATATACCATTCTTGGTACCATGTATTTGTCAGCTTGTCTCCAAACTGTTTCAGATTGTGGTTGAACTCCACCTTTTGCAGCAAGTACTAGAACAGCACCGTCAAGAACTCTTAAAGATCTCTCAACCTCAACTGTAAAGTCAACGTGTCCTGGGGTATCGATAATGTTTATTCTATTACCTAACCAGTGGCATGTTGTAGCAGCTGATGTAATTGTAATACCTCTTTCTTGCTCTTGGGCCATCCAGTCCATAGTAGCAGCACCATCATGAACCTCACCTATTTTGTGTGTTCTTCCTGTGTAGAAAAGTATTCTCTCTGTTGTTGTTGTCTTTCCTGCATCAATGTGAGCCATTATTCCTATATTTCTTGTTTTCTCTAAAGGAAATTCTCTTCCGTCTCCGGCCATATTTTTTCTTCCTTTCTAAATAATTTTTTCTTTTAATATACATGTAAAATTTCAACTAGAAGCAAGTATAACAAGGCAACCGAATCAAAAATAACGGAGGCGTACGCGGTGTACGTCGAGTATATTTTTAGATGAAGGTTAACGAAGTTAGACGACGCTTATAGTTTAAATTTTTAAAATTTGTAGTGAGCAAAAGCTTTATTTGCTTCAGCCATCTTATGCATATCTTCTTTCTTCTTGAAAGCTCCACCGTTTCCAGCTACAGCATCCATTATTTCTCCAGCTAATTTTTCAGACATTGTTTTTTCATGTCTCTTTCTAGCGTATGAAACTAACCATCTAAGTCCTAATGTTTGTCTTCTTTCTGGTCTAATCTCTAATGGTACTTGGTATGTAGCACCACCAATTCTTCTAGCTTTAACTTCTAGAACTGGCATTACGTTGTTTAGTGCTGCTTCAAATACTTCTATTGGATCTTTTTGCTCTTTTTCTTTTATGATATCGAATGCATCATAAACGATAGTTTGAGCAACTGTCTTTTTACCATCTAACATAACATTGTTTATTAACTTTGTAACAACTTTGCTATTGTATATTGGATCTGGTAAAACATCTCTTTTTGCTATAAATCCTTTTCTTGGCACTTTTCTTCCCTCCTTATAAAATTGATACTATTTTCTCTTACCTAGTATCTTCGGTACTCTAAAAAGTTTAATACTAAGCCTGTGGCTTTTCTTCTTAAAACATTTCTAGTTTAGTGCTATATATCTATGCTAAATTTAAGAACCTTAAATTAGTAAGTTATATGCACCCATATCTAAGTTTTGTTAATTTTTATTTCTTTGGGCGTTTAGCTCCATACTTAGATCTTCCTTGCATTCTGTCTTTAACACCTGCTGTATCTAAAGTTCCTCTTATAATATGGTATCTAACACCTGGAAGGTCTTTTACTCTTCCTCCTCTTATAAGAACAACACTGTGCTCTTGTAAATTGTGTCCGATTCCTGGAATATAAGATGTTACTTCGTATCCGTTTGAAAGCTTAACTCTGGCAACTTTTCTTAAAGCTGAGTTTGGCTTCTTAGGTGTAACAGTTTTTACTACAGTACATACACCTCTTTTTTGTGGAGATCTTCTATCTGTTGTTTTCTTTTTCATAGAATTGTATCCATGTTGTAAAGCTGGTGATGTTGATTTTGTTGTAGTAGTTTTTCTTCCTTTTCTTACTAATTGATTAATTGTTGGCACTTAAATTTCACCTCCTAATTTTAATTTACTAGCACAATAAAATAAAGCTATTTATACTAGCTTTATTATTTTACCATATCATGCCACTAAAGTCAATGAATTATTATGAAATTTTTCCAGTTTCCGTAAGGGTAAATCGTATATTTTTTTAAAATTCAGAATAAAATATTAATGTATATTTATTACTAAAATTTACTTGACAAAGTTCATGAAAAAATTATATAATAAATATATAAAAATCGTGGTGTTTCACTACCATTAAACGAGAAAGTTATAAATCGGGTGTTTCACAGCCTTAAAAATGAGAAAGTTATAAATCGGGTGTTTCACTACCATTAAATGCGAAAGTTAAAATCAAGAGAAGACATCGGCAAGATTCTTCTCTTATTTTTTAGGAGGTAAGTATGAAATTAAATTTATATAGTGTTAGTGATAAATACATAAAATATTTAAGACAATTTGATGAAAGAATCTACGACAATAAAGAAGATATAAGAACTCAAACCAGAAAATATTTAGGAATTGTATTGACAGTAAACGATTTTAATTATTATATTCCAATGTCGTCTCCTAAAAAGTCAGATTACATTGATTATGAAAAAAAGATTATTAGAAAAGACACAAAAACAATAATTAGAATTTATAATAGTGATAGACTTTATGGAACTTTAAGAATAAGTAATATGATACCTGTTCCAATTACAGAATTAGAACCATATGTAATTAGCAATGAACGTAATAAAAAATACAAAGAAGTAATTTTAGGTGAATTAAGATATATAAACAACAATTCAGAGAAAATCATGAAAAATGCTGAGATTGTATATAAACAAAAACTAAAAAACGAAGAAATCGGTTACATAAAAAATACAGTAAACTTCAAATTGCTAGAAGAAAAATTGAAGGAATGGAATAAGAGCCTATAAATAATAAAAGCCGCACGCATGTAGCAACTATGATTATATTATTATGTAGATATAATAATATAATCATAGATACTTTCTAATTTTCTCATAGAGATATTATATTTGCTGATTTATTAGCATTTTTCCCATATCTTCAAATCTATTTAGCACTATTTTAAAGTAATCTTTCCAATCTCGTTTTTGCACTTCATTTACATTCACTATATCTATGTTCTCCAATATTTCGCCATTTATTTTTACCGTTAGTTTTCCCATTACATTCCATTGTTCCACCGGGGCCTCTATTTCTGTTAATGCATTAATTGAGTATTCAATTTTATCGTTATCGCAGATTGGTATTGTTGCTTTTTCTATTGCACCTAAGGCTAATTTAGGATTGCTTTGTTTTCCTTTTGTTATTAGAATTCGTTTCTCATTTATATTTTTCCATTTATTAAATTCTTCTATTATTTTTTCTTCTATATTATACATTTTGTATTTTGAATATGTATATTCTATTAAATTTACACTATCTTTTGTTCTGTCTTTTTTTGTATCGGCTCCCAAAACTATTGTAATTATATCCATGTTGTTTCTTTTAGTCTCTGTTACTAGGCAGCGTCCCGCATTGTTTGTAAAGCCTGTTTTTACACCTACCACACCATTTAGTACGCCTAACAGCTCGTTAGTATTGTTTATTTGCCTAGGCTGATTATTTATATATATCGTTATTGATTTTGTACCAACTATTTTTGAAAAAGTTTCATTATTCATTGCATAATCTGTGAGTTTTGCGAGCTCCAACGCAGTGGTATAGTGGTTTGCATCATCTAAACCATGAGGTGTTACAAAATGTGTATTTGTAAGTCCAAGTTCGGATGCCTTTTCATTCATTAATTCTGCAAATCCCTTTACACTCCCACCAACATGTTCTGCTAATGCTACGGCAGCGTCGTTTCCCGACCTTAGCATAAGTCCGTATAACAAATCTCTTACACTAGCCTTGTCTCCTCTTTTTAGTCCTAACCTTGAGCCACCTGTTCCACCTGCTTTTGCACTTACAGTTACTGTCTCATTCAAGTCTGCTTTTTCTAATATGACTATTGTAGTCATTATCTTTGTTGTGGACGCCATGGCAGATTTAATATCTTCATTTTTTCCTATTATCATACTTTTTGAGATTCTATCGTAAACAATATATCTTCTAGAATTTGTTTTTGGAAGTTCAGACACATTTGAAGCTGTAACTTCTATTGTATCTTCAAAATCAACCTCGTTATCCACATCATCTGCACAGACAGTGGAAAAGTTAAGTAAAATTAGCAGGAAAATAAGCATACTATATAATATTTTCTTCATTATCGTCTCCCTTATAGCTACACAATTTATTAAATTATAACTTTTTATCTCATTATTAATAGATATTTATTTTTCTCAAATTTATTACTGCTTTTTACTTTCTACAAAAATAAAACATCCAAAATTGAAGCATTTCGTTGCTCATTTTTGGATATTATTCATTATATTTTTTAGTTTTATGTAAACTTTTATGTTTAACTGCTAGTGGCGTTTTCTCCCACCACCTCCCTAGCTCATTGTTTTTTCATTCATTTTTTCTACTTGCTTAAATTCCAAGCATCATTCGTTTTCTCTCCTGTTAGGAGACTAGATGGTAGAGAAACTACGGGGCGAAGACCATAGCTGTTGCTCGTAAGAGGGTTGTTGAACGAGTAGAACACGTAATTACCGTAAGTATTCGTGTCCGCAAAGCGAAGACCAAAGTAAGCAAAGTCAGAGTAAATACCGACATAGCGCGCAGCCACCCAATAGTGGTTTGAATTGCTTAATACACTTGCTGCATCTCCATAATTTGCTGGACTTATTGGTATATTGTAATATGTTTGCGTTACTGTTAATACTTTATTATCTGCTTGTTTTGATGTCTTATCTGTTAATGGACTTGTTGTTTCTACACTTTCTTCATATGGATCATTTCCACTGTCTTTATTTGGTTGAGCTATTGTGCTTACATTTTCTGCTGTTACATTTACTCCTGCTCCTTTTTGTCCATCATATAATAATGGGTAATAACTATAACTATCTGTATATGTCTTTGTTGTTCCATATTGCACTGCATTAGAATATCCATTTCTTGCTGTTATTCCTGGTGCTGTTAAGTGTTTCTCCATATCTAATAAATTTATATTTCTTGCTTTTACATTTAAT
>ERZ772865.2320-NODE-2320-length-16866-cov-14.181191_pt1 | contig 16866 bp, 17 predicted proteins | sample MGYA00512133_ERZ772865 | MGnify/ENA primary metagenome ERZ772865 (study PRJEB29015, sample SAMEA2737722) | human gut metagenome | biome: human gut; feature: human-associated habitat; material: faeces | place: China | collected 2012 ...
GACGGTAGAGATCCTCCACCTCCGCCAGGGTCTTGGCGCTGTCGATGGCGGCGGACAGCTCCTCCGTCAGCTTGCCCTGCTCCTCGATGGCCTTTTTCACCGTCTCGCGGCGTTCCTCTAAGTTCCGCAGGTACTGGAGCCGCTCCTCCAGCGTCCGCAGAGCGGTGTCGTCCATGGCTCCGTGCAGCTCCTTGCGGTAGCGGGCGATGAAGGGGATGGTGTTGCCCTCGTCCAGCAGGCGGACAACGTTTTCCACGTGCTGGGGGTTTTTGTCAAGCTCTTGGGCAAGGGTTTGAATGATATCCATATAACAATTCCTTTCGTGAGAAGGACGCGGGGCGTCCGGTGAGATGTCAAAGCCGGTGTATGTTACCACAGCTGCCGGAAAAATGCCGGCGCGGCGGTCAGAACAGATCCAGCATGTTGTCCAGATAGATTCCCTCCCGTACCTTCAGCTGGTGTTCCGGTTTGGTCAGGTAATAGAGCAGAAATTCCAAAATCAGCGCGGTGCCGAGACCCCGGCCCTCGATCTTGAAGTGGGAGAAGCCCATGGGCAGATAGCGGCTCCGGATATCCTCCACGCCGATGAAGCCGGGGTTTTCCATGGCCTTGGAGAAGCGGTAGCCTTCGGAAGCGTCCGGCGCGGCGCAGCGGTGCTCCGGGCCGGGCTCGCCCAGATTCTTCCGGCTGACCGCTTCGTAGCAGGCTTTTCTGTCCCGGCAGCCGAAGAAACAGCACTCGTTGCAGAGAAATTCCACCTTGTCCTTCAGCGGCTGGGGCAGGGCGTTCAGCTGGGCAAAGGCCTTGTTCAGCCGGAAATCCGGCACCACATAGCGGAAATCCTCCCGCGCGGTTTCCTGTGCCAACTGCGAAAACTCCGTAAGCACCTTGGTGGTCGACGACACAAAATAGAAACTGGGGTACGTTCGTTTTAAATAGTCCAGCAGCAGTTCTGAGTGGACAATGACGCCGCTTTGTGGTGTGTGGCATGCGGCAAATAACCGGCAAAGTTTATTGCAGGTTGGGTCGGCCAAATGTTCCGGCTGCAGTAGAGAGTTGCTGAACGTCAACCTGGCCGAGATGCCGTATTCCTGTGCCAGTGCCAGCGCATCCCGCGGGCGGACATCCCCGCCACCGACACGTCCGCCGCCCCACAGGCAATCGGCCGGCGTACCGTAAAGCGAGGCAATATCGCACCAGGGGTAAAACCAATCGCGATGTGTACAGTACAGTGGTAGAAACACGCGGTACAACTCGTAAAATTCAAACAACCCCGGCAGATGATACTGCGCGATACGATCCATGACTCAGCCTCCTCTCTTTTTGAAATATTATAACAGGAGACGGAACACTTTGCAATTCTGGGGCAAATGGCAGGAAACAAGAGATCCGACGCTTCACACAGGCGGGTACGTCTGCCCAGTTAAGAATTGGCTGTCCTTTCTATAAAAATCATTGTATTTGTAAGTGAAACACATGCGCAAACCAAACTTTCGTAAGAATTGCCCAAAAAGCCTTGCACTTTTTGCATAGTCTGCTATAATGGCACTATCATCACAGAACACGAACGGGACAAAGGGGTCGCGTACTTGTAAAAGTACAGCGGCCCCTTTCCGTTACGCACAAAGGCGTGCAGCACATCACCGTGCTGTGCGCCTTTTGTTTTGTATGAATATCAGAAAGAGGGGTCACACAATGAAAAAGCGTAATCGAGTTCTGGCACTTACCGTAGCAGCTGCAATGTCCGCCAGTCTGCTGGCAGGCTGCGGCTCCAGCGCACAGCAGGGCGGGGCCGCATCAAGTGAAGCTGCTTCCACCGACACCGCCGCATCTGTGTCGGACGGCGGTGAGGATAACATCATTCGCGTCGGCGTTGTCTGTTCCATGACCGGCGGATCCGCTATCTATGGCGAGGGCGCACAGAACGCCGTCGGCATGGCAGTCGAGGAGATCAACGCGGGTGATTCCGGCTACAAAATAGAAATCGTCAACGGCGGCAAGGTCGCAGACGATGCTAAGGACGCCAAGCAGGCCATGAACGCCTACAACAAGGTCATGGCCGACTCGCCGGAGGCCATCGTGGGCAGTTTCTTCTCGTCGGTCACACTGCCCATGGCAGAACAGGCCTCCAAGGACGGCATGCTGCTGCTGGCAACAGGTGCGACAAACGCCGATGTGACTTTAAAAGGCGATTCGATTTTCCGCAACTGCTTCATTGACCCGTACCAGGGCAAGATGGCGGCACTGTTTGCAAAAGACAAGGGCTTTGCCAAGGTGGCCGTCATCTACGCAAAAGACGATGACTACTCCAACGGTCTGAAGGACGCCTTTGTTGAAAACTGCGAGGCTAACGGCATTGAGGTCGCCTACGTCGGCGAGTGCATGACCACCGATACAGACTACTCTTCTCAGGCGGCACAGGCCGTTGCAAGCGGCGCAGATCTGCTGTATTATCCCTGCTTCCTCGACACCGTTCCGCTTCTTGTTGGTGCAGCCCGCAATGCCGGATTTACCGGTGCAATCATGGGCGGTGACGGCTGGGACGGCTCCGATACCACCGGCCTTGCCGAACAGTTCGATGACTGCTACTTCACGAACCACTATTCCAGCGAGGATACCGCCCCGGCTGTCCAGAACTTTGTTGCCAAGTACACAGAAAAGTACGGCACCGAAAGCCTGAACGCCTGCGCAGCCCTGTATTACGACGCTATGTATATGCTGGTGCAGGCCGCCGAGAACGCAGGCGGTACCGACACGGCAAGCCTTGTCAAGGGTATGACCGGCATGAGCTTCACCGGTGTCGGCGGCGACATTACGCTGGACGAGAACGGCGACGCAATCAAGAGTATCGCAATCAATACCTACATTGACGGCGAAGTCAAGTGGACCGAGACACTGGGGTCCGACGGCACGGTCGTTTCCAAGGCAGAGTAAGATACAATCGCATTGGGGCGGGGGAAAAGGCCCCGCCCTTTGCGTTTAGGAAAGGAGAATGGAGCAGATGACTTTCTCACTGTTTTTTCAAAGCCTGATAAACGGCTTAAACCAGGGCGCAATTTATGCGCTGATTGCCTTGGGCTACACAATGGTCTACGGCATTATCCGTATGATCAACTTCGCCCACGGTGACTTTATCATGATCGGCGCATACACGCTGTTCTACACCATCCCGCTGATGGTCAACGCCGGGATGCCCGCATGGCTTTCGGTTATCGTTGCTATTGCGGTATGCGCGTTGGTGGGCGTACTGGTCGAAACCTTTGCCTACCGCCCCGTGCGCAAGGCAGGGCCGATGTCCGCGCTGATCACGGCGCTGGCTATGAGCATCTTTTTGGAGAACCTGGCCATGGTACTGTTTGGTGCCAAGCCCCACAATGTACAGGCCATCTTCAGCCTGCCCACCATCACCGTGGGCAGCGTGGCCCTGCCGCTGAACGTGCTGCTGACGATTGCCATTGGCCTGGGCATTATGATTGCCTTGCAGCTTTTCGTCAAAAAGACGAAGCTCGGCAAGGCGATGCGTGCCGTGCCGCAGGATAAGGATGCGTCCACCCTCGTCGGCATCAACGTCAACAGAATCATCACAACGACATTTGCCATCGGCTCGGGCCTGGCGGCGGTGGCGGCGCTGATGTACTGCGCCACCTATCCCCGCGTCACGAACGATATGGGCAGCATGATGGGCATGAAGGCGTTTATCGCCGCCGTGCTGGGCGGCATCGGAATCATCCCCGGCGCGGTGCTGGGAGGTATCCTGGTCGGCCTGATTGAAATTTTTGTCAAGCTGTTTGCCCCTGGCTGGTACGAGGCCGTGACCTACGGTACGCTGATCGTGATTCTGCTGGTGAAGCCTTCCGGTATTCTGGGCAAGAATGTCGGTGAAAAAGTGTAAGGGAGCGTGAACAAAATGACGAAACGACGGCTGGCCTCCTACGGCCTGAATCTGGTTGGTGTCGCGCTGCTGTACGCGGCCATCACGCTGGCTTTTATCTTCAACGCCTTCGGCAAAAGCACGACTTACATCCAGGGCATCTGCACGACTGCCTGCTACACGATCATCATGGTCACGTCGCTCAACCTCGTCGTGGGCTTTATGGGTGAGTTCTCGATGGGTCATGCGGGCTTTGTCTCGGTGGGGGCGTATGTGTCCGCCATCGTGTCCGGCGCGCTGGCCGGGCACGGGCTTTCGGATCTGGCGCTGCTGCTCGTTGCGATTCTGGCGGGCGGCCTGGCCGCGGGCCTTATGGGCATTGCAGTCGGCATCCCGGCACTGCGGCTGCGGGGCGACTATCTGGCTATCGTTACGATGGCTTTTGCCGAGATTATCCGCGTCTGTTTCTGCAACTTTTCCATTACGGGCGGCGGCAAGACGATGAGCGGTATTCTCAAGCTTTCCACGTTTGACCGCGCATTCTGGATCATGGTCGTCTGCGTGACGGTTATGTTTCTGTTTGTGCGCAGCCGCTTTGGCCGCACGGTGCAGGCCATCCGTGAGGATTACATTGCGGCGTCGGCCTCGGGCATCAACGTGACCTACTACAAGGTACTGACCTTTGCGGTCTCGGCGTTCTTTGCGGGCGTCGGCGGCAGCGTCTACGCCCACTACATGACCGCGATGATCCCCACAAACTTCAACTTCAACTATTCGGCAGAGCTGCTCTCTGAAGTCATCATCGGCGGCACGGGCTCGCTGACCGGCTCCATCATCGGTGCGGCATTCTTGTCCAGCCTGCCGGAGCTGATGCGTGATTTCTCCACCTACCGTATGCTGGCCTACTCTGTCGTGCTGGTGCTGGTCATGCTGTTCCGCCCGGGCGGTATCTTCGGACGCTGGGAGTTCAGCCTGACCCGCCTGTTGGACGGCATTCGGCACCCCAAGGCAAAAGCCGCGAAAGGAGCGTGAACCCGTTATGGCAGCACCCGTATTGAAAGCACAGCATCTCGGCATCCAGTTCGGCGGCCTGAAGGCTGTGGATGACTTCAACATGGAAATTGGCGAGTCCGAGCTGGTCGGGCTCATCGGCCCCAACGGCGCGGGCAAGACGACGGTTTTCAACCTCATTACTGGCGTCTACAAACCCACCGAGGGTTCGTTCTACCTCTGCGGTGAGCGGATGAACGGCAAAAAAACGCATCAGATCGTCCATGCGGGCATTGCCCGCACGTTCCAGAACATCCGCCTGTTCAAAAAGATGACTGTCATCGAGAACGTCAAGACGGCCATGCAGGGCCACACGACCTACGGCATGGCGGACGCCATCTTCCGTACCAAAAAGTACTGGCAGCAGGAGGCGGAAATCACCGCCCGCGCCAAGGAGCTGCTGGCCGTCGTGCACCTCTCCGGCAAGGAGGATCTGGAGGCCGACAATCTGCCTTACGGCGAGCAGCGCCGCCTGGAGATCGCCCGCGCCCTGGCCACCGATATGAAGCTGCTGCTGCTTGACGAGCCGGCTGCGGGCATGAACCCCACCGAGACCGAGGAGCTGCTGGAAATCATCAACTACATCCGCAAGGAATTTAAAGTGTCCGTCCTGCTCATCGAGCATGATATGAGCCTTGTCATGAAGATCTGCGAGCGCATTCAGGTGCTGGATTTCGGCACCACGATTGCTTCCGGCACGCCGGAGCAGATTGCCAACGACCCGCATGTCATCGAGGCATATCTGGGCAAGGACGAACCGGGGGAGGCCGCCAATGCTTGAGATCAAAGACCTGTACGTCAACTACGGTGCCGTCCACGCGCTGAACGGCGTATCCATGACCGTGAAGGATGGCGAGATCGTCTCGCTGATTGGGGCGAACGGCGCGGGAAAAACAACGACCCTGCGCACGATAACCGGTCTGGAAAAGGCGGCAAGCGGCTCCATCACCTTCGACGGGCACGACCTGCGCAAGATCGAACCCAGCAAAATTATCACGCTGAAACTGGCCCATGTGCCGGAAGGGCGGCACATCTTCCCCCAGATGACGGTGGAAGAAAACCTCGAGATGGGAGCTTTTACCGACCAAACCGACATGGCCAGAACGATGGCCGATGTCTATGAGCGTTTTCCCCGCTTAAAAGAGCGCAAGCGCCAGCTGGCTGGCACGCTCTCCGGCGGCGAGCAGCAGATGCTGGCCGTGGGCCGCGCCCTGATGGGAAAGCCGAAGATGATTTTGATGGATGAGCCGTCCATGGGTCTGTCCCCGCTGTTGGTAAAGGAAATTTTTGCCATCATCCGGGAGGTGAACAAGCAGGGCATTACGATTCTGCTGGTGGAGCAGAACGCCAAGATGGCGCTGGCCATCTCTGACCGTGCCTATGTGCTGGAAACCGGCACCATCACGCTTTCCGGCGATGCGCAGGAGCTGCTGAACGACACTCGCGTCAAAAAAGCCTATTTGGGGCAGTAAGGAGGAAGTGCTATGTATCCGAACTATCCCTACTTTGCCGTGGCCATTACCCGCACCTGCGGGTCGGGCGGCGGCAGTTACATCGGCAAAAAGCTGGCGCAGGATTTTGATATTGATCTGTATGACCGCAAACTGCTGCGCCTGGCAGCCGAGGACAGCGGCATCAATGAAAAGATCTTTGCCGCCGCCGATGAAAACACCAAAAAAACGATGCTATACCGTGTTTCGCGGCATATCTACGACGGCAGCATCATCCCGCCGGAGAGCGGCAATTTCATCAGCGACCAGAACCTTTTCAACTATCAGGCCAAGGTCCTGCGGGAGCTGCTGAACGAGGAAAGCTACATCTGCGTGGGCCGCGCGGCGGATTTTGTGCTGAAAGACAAACCCAACGTGCTGACCGTCTACATCGACGCGCCCTATGAAGACCGCATTGAGCGGGAGATGAAGCGCCAGGGCATCGGACGCAGCCAGGCCATCCACTACATTGATAAGCTCGACCACTATCGGGAAAGTTACTACAAATATCATACGGGCCGCCAGTGGAAGCGTGTGGAAAATTACGACCTCTGCCTGGACAGCGCCGCGGTTGGGCTGGATAACTGCGTGGAGGTCATCAAGAAAGTTATTGAACTGAAATTTGGGGTAAAGTGTCCGCGGTAAAAAGCAACAGGGGAGGAAAGACTTATGGAAGCACTGGCCTATTATGACGGAAAAATCGGCACACCGGAGGAGCTGACAGTTCCCTTCAATGATCGTGTGCATTTCTTCGGTGACGGTGTATACGACGCCACTGTCGGCGCAAACGGCAAGGTCTACCTGATGCAGGACCACCTTGACCGCTTTTACACCAGCGCCAGGGCACTGGATATCCACATCCCGATGCCGAAAGACGAGCTTGGCAGACTGCTGACCGACCTGCTGGCCAAAGTAGACGGTACAACGCATTTTGTTTACTGGCAGGTCACCCGCGGCGTCGAGACCCGCAACCACGTCTACGCCGAGGACCTGCCCGGCAAGCTGTGGGTATCCATCCGCCAGAACCATTTGAACGACCCGGATGTGCCCATCAAGCTCAACACCGAGGAAGACACACGCTTTTATCACTGCAACATCAAGACGCTGAACTTGCTGCCCAGCGTCGTGGCCGCCCAGCACGCCAAGCGCATCGGCGTGCAGGAAACGGTGTTCCACCGCGGTGACATCGTGACTGAGTGCGCCCACTCCAACGTGTCGATTCTGAAGGATGGCGTATTTTATTCGCATCCCAACGATGAATTTATCCTGCGCGGCATCGCCAAGACCCACATGATCCAAGCGTGCTACCGCCTGGGCATTACAGTCATGGAAAAATGCTTTACGCTGGATGACCTGCGCAGCGCCGATGAGATCATCGTGACGTCGTCCTCCAACTTCTGCCTGCACGCCTGCGAGGTGGACGGCAAGCCCGCGGGCGGCAAAGACCCCGCCACGCTGAAAGCGATTCAGAACGAGGTCCTGCGCGAATACTACGCCTACACCGGCAAAACAACCGTTATTGACTGAAACGGGGGTGAGAAGGATGACCCGTGACGAACTGGAAAAGCGCAACGTAGGCGAAAATCTCGATGCTTTGATGAATCTTGACCCCCGCGGCTACGGTGTCTGCCGCATTTTGTACGCGGGCAGCCGCGCCTATACCGGTGAACCTCTGACGATGCACGCGGCGCAGGTGCTGTGCGATGCGGTAAAAGAGAACGATCTGGTGTACATTATTACCGGATTCGTCCTGCTGCCGCATAAAGTGCCCGAGATGGACGGCACGGTCAGTTCCATGCTGCTGGCCCGCGCGTTGGTGATGGCGCTCGGTGCAAAGCCGGTCATCGTATGCCCCGCCGACAGCGTTCAGGCCATAGAAAAGTGCGCCGCCGTCGTTGGTCTGCATATCTATGAAGACCTCGACATCGTGCAGACGCTGCCTTTAAGCATGGGGGTCGCGGCCTTTACCAAAAACCTGGCCGACGCCCCGGCTCAGGCTGCCGAGCTGGCTGCCCGCAAGCCCGCGGCAGTCGTCTCTGTCGAAGCCTGCGGCGCGAACGCCCTGGGGGTCTGTCACAATGCCGTCGGGCTGGACGTGACCGCCTTGCAGGCCCGCAGCGATGTGCTGTGGGAAAAGCTGCGCGCCGACGGTGTGCCGAATATCGCCATCGGTGACTTGGGCAATGAGATCGGCATGGGCACGATTGCCGACCACATCAAAAAATATGTGCCGTTCACCGACAGGGGCGAGTGCCAATGCGGCTGCGGCGGGGGCATATTAAGCGCCACCAGAACTGACAACATTATCACGGCCACCTGCTCCGACTGGGGCTGCTACGGCTTGATGGCCGCGCTGGCGTATCTCAAAAAAGATATGGAGATCCTGCACCACGAGGACATGGAGTCCGAGGTCATGCGGGTGGCGGCACGCAACGGGTTTATTGATATGACGGGCTCACTGCTGCCGGGCATTGACGGATTCAGCACGCGCATGAACGTCAGCATCGTCAGTCTGATGCGCCAGTGCACGGCCTACGCGGTACGGTACTCCCACAAGTCGGATCACTGGTTCGGCCCTGTGTTGGCAAAGCACTTCTTTGACTGACTATTATAGAAGGAAGGGGGCAGTGGTCATGCTGCCGTTTACGGTACACCCGGTTGGGGACTGCGCCCTGCTGGCGGGATTCACCCAGCGCATTGCACCGGAGATCGGCGCGGCGGTGGCGGCACTGAACAGCCGCGTTTTGGCGGCCAAGCTGCCCGGCGTGACCGAGACAGTGCCCGCTTTTGCGTCGCTGCTGGTGGTGTATGATCCGCTTGTGACCGACTATGACACGCTGGCGGCAGCCCTGCAAGGGCTGAGTGACGCTGACGGCGCGGACACCGCGGCGGGGGAGGGGAGGCTGGTCACGATCCCCGTATGCTACGGCGGCGATTTCGGCCCCGACCTGCCCTTTGTGGCAAAGCACGCGGGGCTGACCGAAGCAGAAGTCATCGCGCTGCACACCGGGCGGGAATACCGCATTTATATGCTGGGGTTCCTGCCGGGGTTCCCGTACCTGGGCGGGCTGGACGAACGATTGTTTACCCCGCGGCTGAACACACCGCGCACGGCCATCCCGGCCGGGGCGGTGGGCATCGGCGGCGAACAGACCGGTATTTACCCCATTGCCAGCCCGGGCGGCTGGCAGCTCATCGGCCGCACGCCGCGCAAACTGTTTGACCCGGAATCGGGCGCACTGCCCTACACGGCGGGGGACCGCATAAAATTTGAACCCATCACCGCGGCGGAATTTGCAGCCCTGGCGGCAAAGGAGGGCACGACATGAGCATCACCGTACTGGACCCCGGCCCGCTTACAACTGTGCAGGATGCGGGCCGCGTGGGCTATGCTGCCCAGGGCTACCGCAGCTGCGGCGCAGCGGACGGATACGCTTACCGTCTTGGCAATGTGCTGGTCGGCAACGACCCGGGTGCAGCCGTGCTGGAATGCACCCTGCGCGGCGCGGCCCTGCGGTTTGAAACGGACACCGTCTTTGCTCTGACGGGGGCCGAAAGCCCTGCTGCGCTGGACAGTACGCCCGTACCCTATTACGCACCGCTGCTTGCCAAAGCAGGCAGTGTGCTGCAGATGGGGGCGGCAAAAACAGGACTGCGCAGCTATCTGGCCGTGGGCGGCGGCATTGCCACCCCGCCCGTGCTGGGCAGCCGCGCCACCGATGTAAAATGCGGCATCGGCGGCTTGGAGGGCCGCAAGCTGGCCGCGGGCGATACCCTGCCCATAGGCTCATGTGATACCCCCGCGCTGTGGCAGGCCATCACTGCCAAACGGCTGGACCGTCCCTTGCGGGACAAGACTGTGTGCGGCGGGCTGCACCCCATGCGCGTGCAGGGGACGCAGATGCTGCCGCTGCTGCGCGCCGTGCCCGGCCCGCAGGACGCCGCCTTTACCGTGCAGGGCCGGCAGGATTTTATCCACGGTATCTATACCCTGACGCCGGACTGTGACCGTATGGCCTGCAAGCTGGCGGGCACGCCGCTGCAAATGCGCCGCGGCGCGGATATTCTCTCCGACGGTATTGTGCCCGGGTCGGTGCAGGTCTCCGCCGACGGGCAGCCCATTGTCATGCTGGCCGACCACCAGACCACGGGCGGCTATGCCAAAATTGCCACGGTGATTTCTGCCGACTTACCCGCGCTGGCGCAGCTCCGCCCCGGGCAGCAGGTATGCTTTACCTTTGTGACGCCGTCCCGGGCCGTGCAGGCTGCCCGGCAGCAGGCGGCCCTGTGGCAGCGGGTAAGAGATCGCTTGTAAAAGAAGGTGCACGTTATGAACTATTCCGCATTTCCCCCGGCTGAGATTCGGGCGCTGATCCGCGCGGGCAAGCTGGATGCCCCGACCACAGGCTGCTGCGACGGCTACGCCCAGGGTAATCTGGTGGTGCTTCCCAAGGCACTGGCGTGGGATTTCCTGCTGTTCTGCCAGCGCAACCCCAAGGCCTGCCCGCTGCTGGAAGTGGCCGATGCCGGGGAGCGCAGCTTCTCCCAATTTGCCCCGGGCAGCGATATTGCGCAGGACATCCCGCGCTACCGCATCTACCGAAGCGGCGAATTGACCGAAGAAACCACCGATGTGGTGCGCTATTTTGAGGAACGGTCCGATTTGGTCAGCTTCCTCATCGGGTGTAGCTTCTCCTTTGAGTCGGCGCTGCTGGACGCGGACATCCCGGTGCGCCAGATTGAGGAAGGCGTCAATGTACCGATGTACAACACCAACATTCCCTGCACGCCCGCGGGGGTGTTCAGCGGAAATATGGTCGTCAGTATGCGTCCGATTCCCCACGCGCAGGTGCCTGCGGCGGTGGCCATCACGGCGGGCATGCCCCGCGTGCACGGTGCGCCGGTGCAGATCGGCACGCCGGAGGTCATCGGCATCACTGATCTGGCCCACCCTGATTACGGCGATGCCGTGACGATTCGTCCGGGCGAAACACCGGTTTTCTGGCCCTGCGGGGTCACGCCCCAGGCCGTGGTCATGCACTCGAAGCCGGAGTTCTGCATCACGCATGCGCCGGGGTATATGTTTGTGACCGACGTAAAAAACACACTGCTGAAATACTAAGGGGGATGTTGCAATGCCGTCCATTGATTTAAACTGCGACCTAGGCGAGAGCTTCGGCGCGTACACCATCGGCATGGATGCCGAAATTTTGCCCTATGTGACCAGCGCGAACATTGCCTGCGGGTTCCACGCGGGTGATCCGTCCGTAATGCAAAAGAGCGTTCTGCTGTGCAAAAAGTACGGCGTGCAGGTAGGTGCACACCCGGGACTGCCGGATTTGCAGGGCTTTGGCCGCCGCAGAATGGCAATTTCCCCCGCCGAAGCCGAGGCCGACGTGATGTACCAGATCGGTGCGCTGAAGGCATTCTGCGACGCGGCGGGCGTACCGCTGCACCACGTCAAACCCCACGGTGCGCTGTACAACATGGCCGCCAGGGATCCGGTGCTGGCGGCGGCCATCTGCCGCGCTGTGCAGGCTGCAGCTCCCGGTGCTGTGCTGCTAGCACTCTCCGGCAGCGAGATGGTCAAGGCCGCAAACGCCATCGGACTGCCCGTTGCCAGCGAGGTATTTGCAGACCGCGGCTACCAGGCCGACGGCAGCCTTGTGCCACGCGGCGCTCCCGGCGCAATGATCGAGGACGAGGATACCGCCATTGCGCGGGTCTTGCAGATGGCAGCGCAGGGTACCGTACAGGCCGACGACGGCAGCACCGTAACCCTGCAGGCCGATTCCGTCTGCGTCCACGGCGACGGCCCCAAAGCCCTCGCCTTCGTGCAAAAAATCTCCGCCGCCCTCCTTGCCGCAGGGACAACAGTTTCAGCATTTTGATCGTCGGCAGAAAGCAAGATGGGGAATGAACCTATCGGAAGAAGGTAAAGCAGCGCTAAGCGGCAGGAACTTTTTGTCCATAAAAATACCGTTGTATCGTGTGATACAACGGTTGAATAATTTGAATGCAGCCTTTATGTGTTTAGGCAGCGGATCCTGCACGGAGGACGAGCCGACACCATAGCACGAAGGCTGTTTTCATTCCGGCAAACGTCCGTACAGTTCCATTTCACTGTGCAGCTTTTTGGCCAGCCGCGTGTTAAAGACACCGGGTTCGGCACGCCAGCACCAGTTGCCGCCCAGAGTGGACGGCGTGTTCATGCGGGATTCATGCCCAAGGCCCAGCAGATCCTGTGCCTGCACAACAGCCAGATCGGCAGCACTGGACCAGATGCCGCGCATCATGCCCCAGTGATAGCCCTCTTTCTTCGTCAGATTCAGGTAACGCACGGCGCACGCCACGTCCTCAGGGGCGGCGGTTTCCATCCAGCCGTTCACAGGCTCGTTGTCGTGGGTGCCTACATAGGCAATGCAGTTCTTGGGGTAGCTGTGGGGGCGGTAATCGCCGCCGTCACGGCTGTCAAAGGCAAACTCCAGCACTTTCATGCCGGGATAGCCGCATTGCTTCAGCAGGGCAGTGACATCTTCCGTCAGGAATCCCAAATCCTCGGCGATGATGCGCGGGCTGCCCAGCTTTTTCTTTATGGCAGCAAACAGCGCATAGCCGGGACCTTCGCGCCAGCGGCCGTTCCGGGCGGTTGCTTCCCCGTAGGGGATAGCATAATAGCCCGCAAATCCGCGGAAGTGGTCAATGCGAACCACATCATAGATGCTGCACATGTGTTTGATGCGCCGCACCCACCATGCGTAGCCGGTCTTGGCCATGGAGTCCCAGTCGAACAGCGGGTTGCCCCACAGCTGGCCTGTGGCGGAGAAGCCGTCCGGCGGGCAGCCTGCCACCTCGGTGGGCAGCAGGTTCTCGTCGAGCTGGAACTCCTGCGGGCAGCTCCACACATCGACGCTGTCCAGCGCCACATAGATGGGAAGGTCGCCGATGATGCGGATTTCCTGCTGGTTGGCGTAGTGCTTCAGCGCCTGCCACTGACTGTAGAACATAAACTGTACAGCCTGCCAGAACGCCACATCGTCGGCGTACTGCTGCCGGGCTGCTGCCAGGGCTGCGGGCTCACGGCGCCGCAGCGGTTCTTCCCATTCCAGCCAGCAGACTCCGTTGTGGGCGTCCTTCAGCGCCATGAACAGCGCGTAGTCGGGCAGCCAGAAGTCGTTTTCCTTCACAAAGCGGCGGTAGTCGGCACCGGGCTTTGCCAGCAGACGTTTGGCAGCACAGCGCAGCACTGCGTAGCGCTTTTCGTACATGACGCCATAGTTGATGCAGTCGGGGGTGCATTCCCAGTCGATGGACACATATTCCTCCGGTAGCAGCAGTCCCTGCTTTGCCAGATCGTCCAGATCGATAAAATACGGGTTGCCCGCAAAGGTCGAGAACGACTGATAGGGACTGTCGCCGTAGCTGGTGGGGCAGACAGGCAGAATCTGCCAGTATGCCTGCCCGGACTTGACCAAAAAGTCCACAAAGCTGCGCGCGGCTGCACCCATGGTACCAATACCGTAAGGCGAGGGCAGACTTGAAATGGGCATTAGAATGCCGCTTGCTCTCATCAGAGAACCCCTCTTTCTTTTGATAGTAAGCAGCCGGGATGTCTTTCGTTCACAGTTCGCGCACGCTTTCTCCTTCGGTCAGATCGAAGGAGACGATCTCGTGCACGGCATTGCCGGGTTTTTGGATGTTGTGGAGCAGGATCCGCGCCGAACGCTGCGCCAATTGCCCCATATTCTGCCGGATGGTCGTCAGCCGGGGCACACTGTACTGTCCCAGCGCAATGCCGTCAAAACCTGTGACGGAAATATCCTGCGGCACACACAGCCCGTGATCTCGCAGCGCACGAATTGCGCCGAGCGCCATCAGGTCGGACATGGCAAACACTGCCGTAATGTCGGGACTGTGCTTTAAGAGATACTCCATTGCCTCATACCCGCTGGAAAGCGAGAACCGCGCATACGCATACTGCTTTTCCATGTCAAACGGCAGGCCAAGGCGCAGCATAGCACCCTGACAGCCGGCCAGACGGGCGAGACTTGGACGGGAAAGATTGGGCTTGCCGCCGATGATTCCGATGCGGCGGTGCCCCTTTTTGTACAGATATTCGATCATCGTGTCCGATGCAGCCATATCGTCTACGGACACACTGGACAAATTGCGGATGCGCAGGGATGCCGCGCTGTTTGTCAGCAGCAGGCAGGGGATACCCAGTGCCTCCAACTCCGGCGTAAAGTATTCCGGATTTGAGCCGAGAAACAATATACCATGTGGTTTGCGCTCTGTGCAGATGCGTCGGGCCTGCGCAACCTCGTTGGCTTCCTCGTCAATATAGTAGACCGTCGCAACGTAGCCGCTTTCCTCAATGATCTGCTGCAGTGGTTCCAAAATGCCGGCAAACAGCATATTCTGGGTGCCTTTCACAATCAGTGCGATCCCATCGTTGGCCTGCTGCTTCAGATGCTTGGCGTTGGCGTTCGGTTCATAATTGTGGCGGTTTACGATTTCCAATATTTTTTGACGGGTTTCTGCACTGACGCCGGGGGCGTTATTTAAGGCTCGTGAGACGGTCCCGACCGCATAGCCGGACTCCCGCGCAATGTCTTTGATGGTCATTTGCCAATCCTCTTTCTTGAAGAAGTGTCAAATTTACCCCTTGACAGCACCGGCGACCACGCCATCGATAATATATTTCTGGCAGATCAGGTACAGCACGATAACAGGCAACACCGTAATCATGATGCAGGCCATCATGGGTGCCATCTCCACCTTGCCGTAGCTGCCGCGGAAATACTGGATAGCCATAGGAATCGTGCGGTAGGTCTTGATGTCCAGCACCAGCGTGGGCAGCAGATAGTCGTTCCAGACCCACATGGTTTCCAAAATGGCGGTAGAGATCATCGTCGGCTTCAAAATCGGGCAGACGACCTTGAAGAAAATCTGGATGGGATTGCAGCCGTCGATCATAGCGGCTTCTTCAATAGCAATCGGCATAGATTTTACAAAGCCGGTGAACATGAACACCGCAAGTCCCGCGCCGAAGCCCAGATAGATGATGCAGATGTTGTAGGGGTTATTCAGCTTTAAGGTATCAGCAGTTTTTGCCAGTGTGAACATGACCATCTGGAAGGGGACAATCATGCTGAATACGCACAGATAGTACATACCTTTGGACAAGGTGTTCTGCACACGGGTGATATACCATGCGCACATGGAGCAGCACAGCAAAATCAGTGCCACAGACGAAACCGTGATCACTAAACTATACCAGAAAGAGGACAAAAAGTCCATTTCCTGAATGCCATAAATGTAGTTTTTCAGGCCGACGAAGGTCTCGGCGTTCGGCAGCTCAAAGGCGTGGCTCGTCGTGATGGCGCGCTCGGTCTTGAGGGAGTTCATCAAAATCATGAACACCGGGTACAGCCAGGCGATGCACAGGATCGTGAACAGAACGGACAGTACCGCGTTGATGCGGCGGTCTTTTTTAGTAGCACCCATTATGCCTGCACCTCCTTAGAGCGGGTAAAATGCAGCTGGAGCAGCGAAAAAACGACCACAAACAGGAAGAAAACGACGGCCTTGGCCTGACCGATGCCCTTCCACTGGGGTCCGGAGCGTGCGTAGAACGTGTCGTAGATGTTGTAGGCCAGCATCATGGACTGCTTTGCAGGCTCACCGGCTGTCAGCGAGAGGTTCTGGTCGAACAGCTTGAAGGAGTTCGTCAGCGTCAGGAAGGTGCAGATTGTCACGCTGGGCATGACCATCGGGATTTTGATTTTGAACAAAATCTGGCTGCTTGTTGCACCGTCAATGCGTGCGGCCTCCACCAGATCCACAGGCACATTCTGCAAACCGGCAATATAGATGATCATCATGTAGCCGATCTGCTGCCAGCACATCAGGATGATCAAACCCCAGAAGCCGTAAGTGGCATTCAGCGCCAGCAGCGACTTACCCCAGGAGGACAGCAGACCGTTGAGCAGGATCTGCCAGATATAGCCCAGCACGATGCCGCCGATCAGGTTCGGCAGGAAGAAGATGGTGCGGAAAGCGTTGGTGCCGTGCATACCGCGGGTGAGAAGCAGCGCGATGGCAAAGGCCAGCACGTTGATCAGCAGGGTGGACACGACGGTGAACGCCGCTGTGAACCAGAACGCATGGGTGAAGGTGTTATCCGACCAAATCATTGCGTAGTTGCTTAAGCCCGCAAACTGCACATTTTTGACGGTGGTGAACTTGCAGAACGACAGCCCTGCACCCCAGATAAACGGCCAGACAAAGCCGATAATAAAGGCGATGAGGGTCGGCAGTACGAAAACAGGCCAATAACGTCGAATGGCTTTTTCCATAAGTATGCTCCCTTTGTTGTGATTTTTGTTTTCTGCAAAAGAAGCAGAAGCTTTAATAAAGTGAAGAGTGAAGAACGAAAAGCGAAGAATTCATTTG
>ERZ772865.2336-NODE-2336-length-16773-cov-3.517526_pt1 | contig 16773 bp, 10 predicted proteins | sample MGYA00512133_ERZ772865 | MGnify/ENA primary metagenome ERZ772865 (study PRJEB29015, sample SAMEA2737722) | human gut metagenome | biome: human gut; feature: human-associated habitat; material: faeces | place: China | collected 2012 ...
GACGATGCGGCGACGCTGGCCGCCGCCGCGGAGGTGGAGGCGCTGCCCGATGCCGGCACGACGGCGCAGCGCGAGGCGAAATTCGCCCGTGCGACGATCCTGCGGCGCGGAGGGAAGCAGGCCGAGGCGCTGCCGCTCTACCGCGAGCTGAGCCGTGAGGTCAGGACGGCCGAGGGTGCCGAGTCGGCCTACCGCGTGATCGAGGCGACGCTGGGCGGAGGCGATGCGGCCGCGGCGGAGACGCTGATCTTCGCCTTCGCGGAGAAGGGTTCGCCCCATGCCTACTGGGTGGCGAAAGCCTATATCGCCCTGGGCGACATCTACGCCGGACGCGACGACTCGTTCCAGGCGCGAGCTACCTATCAGAGCATTGTCGACGGATATTCGCCGGCCGACGACGGCATCGTCGCCGAGGCGAAGGCGCGGATCGAAAAATTGAAGAAATAGCCATGAAAAGAGTTCTTATCCTCTCTGCCGCCGTGCTGTTTTGCGGTGTGCCGCTGCGGGCGCAGGTCACCAAGCAGGTCGAGGTGACCAAGGTCTACGTTCCCGAGGTGTCGAAGGCCGTCAAGCTGCCCATCGTGCCTGATATGACCGACACGGTGCGTCTGCGGCCCGAAATCGACTATACCGTCACGCCGTCGGCGCTGGCGACCAATCTCTCGACCGAGCCGTTCCGTCCGGCGTCGGTGACCTACTGGGAGTTCAACCGTCCGCGGCCGCTCTATCTGAAAGTCGGCGCCGGAGCGCCGCTCAACTCGGTGCTCGATCTCTATGCCTCGACGCAGAATCCCGGTACGGGCTACGCCGTCGGCTACCTCAATCACACCGGCGACTGGGCCGAGATCCGCAACGATTTCGGCGTGCGCCCTGTCTCGTGGCGGATGCACAACCGCATGGGCGCCGCGGCGGGCAAGTACCTCGGCCGCCGTCTGCTCGAAGGCAAACTCGACCTGACGAACCGCGTCTACCATAATTATGGGTTCGACGGGGCGGAGGCGTTGTGTACTCGTTACGGGAACGACGGTGCGGCGTCTTATTATCCCTTCACCAAGGTGTCCAACGATCGGCAGCATTACGACGACGCCATGCTCCATGTGCGCATCGGCGACGATTTCACCGACCTGAGCCGCTTCAACTTCAACGTCGAACTGCGCGGCGGATATTTTCTGAACGTATTGCAGATGCAGCCGGTTTACTATGACTGGGGAGTCGATCGAGACCGTTATCATGAATTGTCGGGCGGCGGCGGTATCCGATTGGCCAGGGCGTTCGGTCTGCACGAGTTCGAGTTCAAAGCCGATTTCGACGGTGCATGGCGCAATATGCTCGGTTACGGTTCGACACAGTTGCTTTTCGGACTGCATTACGCCTACCGGCACGATAAACTCCGCTGGTCTGTCGGGTTGGATTATGTGCGCGACGGAGCGGAGCAGGAGAAGATCGTCGGAAGCGATCTCTCCGATCCTCACGCGGTGTACAAGGAATCGCAGACCGAACATGAGAACCGGTTCCTCCCTGCCGCTTCGATCGCCTACGATCCGGCCGACGGCAAGTTCATGCTTTATGCCGAGTTGACCGGCAAGGTGCGCCGCAACGATATGCGGACGCTGAGCCGGTTGAATCCCTATGTCAATCCGGCGTCGATCGTCCCCAATACCGAGGAGCATCGCGTGGCGGGCGGTATCAAGGGTGCAGCGGGACACGGCCGCTTCTCCTATAATCTCTATGTCGGTTATACGCACGAAAAGAATGCATTGCAGTGGGTTGCCCGTTTCATCCCGAATAACGTTCGCGACGAACGGGCCGATGTCGGTTATATGTCGTTTTACATCCCCTATACGATGACCTTGAAGGATCTTTCGCTCAATGCCGAATTCGCATGGCGGCCGTCGAGCCGCTTTACGTTCGACGGTGAGCTGCATATGCATTCGTTCAAGGGGGCGGAGGATGTCTACTACAATAATAATCAGCCCTATACGCTGGCATACGGTCGTCCGCAACTGACGGCGCGTCTGCGCGGCGAGTATCGTGCACGTAAGGTGTCGTTGGAGGTGGAGGCGCAGATGCAGAGCGTGCGCCATTGGACGACTTATACATCCGTCAACGAGAAACCCTCGGAGCCGGATTCGGATTCAGGGTTGAACCTCGGTCGTCGCGTTATCGGCCTCTACGATTTCAAAGTCCCCGTCACGGTCGACCTTGCGGCGCGGTTCAACTGGTTCCTTTCGCGCAAGGTGACGCTCTTCGCCGAGGGTCGCAACCTCTGCGATGCGAAGCTCTACGACTGGGCCTATTACCGCGATTACGGCGTGGGCTTTACCGCCGGCGTGAAGTTGCAGTTCTGAGCGGCGGCGGTGCCTGCACGGGGCCGGAGAGGGCGTAAAACCGGCGGTGACGTTTGGCAGCGGGCGGTTTCCCGGATACCCCGACGGTCTGCGTTGCGATTCGGGGCGGCAATCGGCGACGGAACGTCCGCAAGGACAGGAGTGCCGTTTGCCGGACAGCGGTTGTCTTTTGGATATGAAAATCCCGCATGGACGATTCCATGCGGGATTTTCGATCGATTCGCCGGAAGGATTTACTTCGTGAAGTAGCCTTCGGCCGGCGTCGGGTCGGCCGAAACTTTCACGCCGTCGATGCAGGCGTTTCCGCCGACTTCGCCCATGTAGGGCAGTTTGGTCCACGTTGCCGACATGTAGGTGTTGTGGCCGTCGGCATCGGCGATGGTGCAGGAGCCGCCGACGGAAAGTTTTTCCAAATTGCCGTTGTTCACATCGCCGGCGAAGGGTGCCGAGCTGTAACAATAATGACCGGTCTCGGGATAGTATGCGGCATAGTTCGGGTCGTCTCCCCAGCAATACTGGTCTTTATGCGTGATCGAGATATTCTCGACGCTGCAATTTCGGATCGTATTGTAGCCCGCCGCAGGCTTCTGGGGCTGAATCGTACCCATGAAACCGCCGATGGCGTATCCTGCCGTGAGCGTAGCGTCCTTTACCGAACAGTTCTCGACCGTCGCCGTCGCATTCTGCCGCGAGGTATTCGTCCATACGCCGACCAGCCCGCCTATGCGATACATGCCCGGGGCGTGGATCGTCACGTTTTCGACATGGCAGTCCGAGACATTGGTATCGCCGCCCATGCAGCCGACCAGCGCTCCGACCCATTTTCCCTGAATCTCGGCATCGTCGTTCAATGGGATCGCTACGTTTTTCAGCGTCAGCTCCCTGATCGACGCCTCCTTGCCCAACGTCTTGCCGATGAATCCTTTGGCGTCGGCAACGATGTCGACGTTGAGGTTGGAGACGGTGTGGCCCGTTCCGTGGAATTCGCCGTAGAAGGCGCATTTGTCGACGCCGCTCAGTGTATAGGAGTGGTTCTGGCAGCCCATCGGTGTCCACGGCTTGTTGTTCAGGTCGATGTCGTTCATCAGGTAAACCTGTGCATAGCGCCCCTTGGCTTCGAGGTAGAGGTAATTGCCGCTGTTGATCTGGTCGGCGATCCACTTCAACTCGGCCGCTTCGTAAATGGGGTAGTCGCCGTCGGCATCAGCGGCCGGTGCGTAAACTGAGCTGCCGTCCCAGACCGTTGCCGGAAGCACTTTGGCCCCCTCTTTTCCCGATACGGTCACACCCGGATCGACGTTGACGACGTTGTCCGTCGAATTATCGTAGCAAACCATGAAGTTCAGGCGGGCGGGGTATTCCGTCGATCCGACTTCGATCAGCCGTGTGGAGCCTTTCAGCTCGACGGTGTTGTGCAGCGAGCGGATGTCGATGGAATACTGGTGGTTGGTCGCCGTCTGCGGTTTGTTGTAGGAGTAGATTTCGGAGTCGGCGACCGTCACCGTATTGCTGTGGGACGTTGCGACGGCACGATCCAGAACGACCGTGGCGAAGTCCTCCGTCGGGCCGCCGAAATAGTTGCGGCCCACGAGCGTCGAACGGTTGACGCGGAAGATGCATTTCTGGCCGTGGACGTTGAGGGCGGCGCGGCCGTCGAGCCGCGAGTCGTCGATCGCGACGTCGACCGGTTCGGTGATTCCGGCGATATTGATGCCGTAGAAGAATCCTTCGATGCAGGAGTTGTTCCGCAGGGCGATGTTCACCTTGCCGCCCGTCGAGCCGACGGAGATGCCGCGCGGATAATAGTTGCCGTCGGCCACGCGCGAGGTGAAATATTTGATTTCATCGGCCGTGTATTCGCGGTTTCCGATCGCCGTCTGCGACGTGCGTGCCTGCGTGTTGTCGAACGTGATGTAGGACGTGTCGCTCGTCGCACGGGTGTTGACGACGCTGACGGCACGGCAGTCGGTACCCAATGCGATGATTTCGGAGTTCGAAAGGGTTACGTCGGGATTTGCTCCGTCCAGGCAGTTTACGGCATAGGTTTTCGCTGCGTTGCAGACGAGTTTCACGCCGTCGAGCGTCAGTTTGACGTTATCGCCGGAGACCATTACGGGGTGCTCCTTTTCGGGCGATACGATCAGGTTGGCGATCGTCACGCTGGCTTCGACGCAGACCTGCTTGGTCGTCGTCCCTCCGCCGAAATCGAGCGTTCCGGCAGGTTTCTCGATCAGGATATGGTCGCAGCGGGTGTCGGCGAGCGTGCGTTCGACCTCATCCTGGGCGTCGATGCAGCGGATGATCTTGCCCGTCCCTTCATTGACGATCTCCCCGACGGTTCCGTAGATCTTGACGTTTCCTTTTTTGACGGTCAGCGTCTCGATGACCGTATTTTTGGCTACGATCAGCGTGTTTTCGGCCGTGGTGGCTTCGACGGCCGTATAGGAGCCTTCGAGCGAAACGGTCAGGTTGGGCGTGTCGACGATCAGCGAAGCCGTGGTCTCCATCTCCACCGAGAGCGTCTCGGGAAGCTCCTTGTCCGAAGTCGTCTTCTCCGAGATCGTCAGGTCGGTCGAAACGGGTTGTTCGATCTCGACCGACGTGGAGGTTCCGTGTCCGAACGCATTGGGAATTTCGAGGGTCGAAGGTGCCGTCAGGTCGGTCGTGGAGGTGATTGTCACTCCCGACGTTCCCTTAGACAACGCTTCGTTGGCTTCCTCGATCGAAGTGACGGGAACCGAATAGGTGAACGCTTTGACCGTTACGAGCTTGTTGGGGCGTGTCGTGAGCGGTGAGGCGTACTCTTTGACCATCGGTTCGGCGTTGTCGTCGGTGTATACCTTTACGGTGATACCCTTCGTGAACTCGACGCCGGCCGGCAGCACGAAATAAAACTCTGTCGCCGAGGCGTCGTTCAGCGCAACCGGTTCGGAGCAGGTGAGCGTAAGCGTCGTCTCCGTACCGGAGAACTTCATTTCGGGGGTCTCTCCGACGAAATCGATCGTGTAATCGCCGGCCAGCGCTTCGCCGTTGTTGCCGGTCAGTTCGATTTTCGTCACGTTCTTCTGCCCCGTCACCTGGAATTTGAGTACGGTGCCTATCGTGCGGAATGCCAGACGGCTGTAATCGGCGCCCGACGTGGCCATCGGGCAGAGTTCGGTGGCGAAGCTTTTCGTAACAAAGGTCTGCACAGCGGGGATCGAGAGTCCCGATACGACGCTGCCTTCCAGCACCGCATGGGCGGAATAGGGATAGTAGGCGTAGAATACCTCGGCCTCGGAACCCGAGGGATCGGTCGGATCGCCCGTGAAATCGGCCGAAGTGGTGCCGCCGGCCGTCGTCGTGAAGGGTGCGTTGACGAACTTCGTACCGCAGAACAGTCCGAGGCGGTCGTTCGATTTCCAGAGGACGTCGTTGCCGGAGAGTTCGGTTCGGGTTTCGTTGATGGATGCGGTCAGTTTGACGGAACCTTGTACGGAAGGTGCGGAGTCGGTCGTCGCGTCTTCCGAACATTGGGTAAAGGAGAGCAGCAGAGTCGCGGCTCCCAGAAATTGGACGAATCTTTTCATGACGGGAAACTTTTTTCGGTTACTCGTAAGATTCGTCTTCGAGCGGCGCGTTGGAGTTGGGTTCCGTGGCCGCGAATCCTTTTTCAATCGATACGGTTGCGATTGTCAGCTCCGGGGCTTCGTAATTTCCCCCCCCCTGCTGAAACGGGGTTTTGTAATTATTAGTAGTCATGTGTGTAGAAATTAAAGTGTTGTATACGACTGCGAAGTTACTGAAAAAGTCGTTTCGTTCGCTCCGAATTTCGACTTTTTTCTTGTCGAATGCTTCGAAAACCGTACTGATTGTTAAAAATCTATGGGGATGAACGGTCTTCTCGGCCGAAAAACGAAAAAACCGGAAGCTGGAAAGCTTCCGGTTCGGTTGACAGCGGACGTCGGGAGTTACAGCTCCTCGATGTCCTTGTAGCTGCTGACGAGCAGCTGGTAGGTGATGAACCCGCCCGTGCGGGACGAGTATTTCGTGTAAATGGCCGTAATGTTCACCATGGCGTTGTCGGCGGGCAGCTCTTTGAGGGCGAACCGTGCATAGCCGCTGACGCGGACGACGTAGCTGCCCGATTCGAGCGACGTGGGCGTCGTCTCGTAGGTGAAGAGCGACGAGCCGTAGTACTTGGTGTTGTCGTAATTGTAGGCCCACGTGATCGGCAGCCCCTCGTCCTGGTAGTACTTGTTGGTGTAGACGCCGTTGACGTTTTCCAGATAGTTGGGGTAGGTGTTGCTGTCGACGGTCGTATAGCTGCTGCGAAGCCCCTCGAAACGGATCAGACAGCCTTGCAGAGCCTCTCGTTGCTCTGCCGTGCCAAGAACGGTTTTGTAGTTCTCTTTATTCACGACCGTGACGTCGGCCTCCGTGATCGTGTCGAGTTCGCCGCGGTAGACGTACTGCTGAACCATCTCCGTGGTGGGGATGTTCGAGTTGCCCGAAGCCGAGAAATCGTGCTCGCTTGGAGTGTCGTTGGGGAAGGTGCCGTCCGGTTCGAGCGCGGGCGCGGCACCCAGACTCAGCATATAGCGGTAGCTGGCCAGCGAAAGCCCCTGCGCCTTGACGTAGACGATCTGTCCCAGCGGATAGTTGACGTAGTTGTCGTTCATGAGGCGCAGCTCGATGGCCTGTTCGCCGTCGTAGATGTAGAGCGACTTGTAGACGTTGCCCTCGGCGTCGGACGAGATGACCTTGCCCTTGATGACGACGTCGTCCTCGATCACCACTCGGCGGCCGAGACCGTTGGCGTCATGGCCCCATTTCTCGTAGAATTTCGCTTTCAGGTCCTTGATCGAAATGATCTCGGCGCCCGTCTCCGTGAAGTCCTTGTCCGTGTAGACCTTTGCCGGCGCCGGATTGTCGAAATCGTTGTAGCAACCGGCCAGAACGATTCCGACGGCGAGCGTCAGGGCTATTTTCAGGATGTTGTTCATAATTCTTGCTCTTTAATTCGTTTGTTTTCATGTCCCATTTCCCGCCTCGGCATATCCCGGACTTCGTTCGGCTCTGCGCTCGGCTTGACGAAATGGTCAGCCGTTAGAAACGGAAATAGACGTTCAGGTAATAGGTCGTCCCGAACATGTAGAAATATTTCGGATCGAACCGTTCGTAGGAGGTCACCAGACTGGTGTTCGACTCGTCGGCCTTGATCTTGTTCAGACGCATCTGCTCGTAGCCGCCCGTCTTGATATCCTGGTTGTTGAGGATGTTCTTCACTTCGAGGCTGAAACCGAGCGTGTAGTTGCGCTTGATGTACCAGTTCTTGCCGAGGCTGGCGTTGAGCACGAAGGCCGAGTCAAATTTCTCCTGTGCGCGCATCGTGCGGATCATCTCGGCAGTCTCGGCGTTGGTCGCTCCGGCGCGCAGTACCTCGTCGGTGCGGAACAGCGGGTTCATCGACAGGTAGTTGTTGTCGTAGAAATTCAGATCGGCCGATGCGAACCAGTTGTTGTCGCTGCGGTACGACAGGCCGACGTTGACGGCCGTCTGCGGCGTGCTCTCCACGCGCATGTCCTTCCAGTAGACGATGCTGCTGTCGACGTCCGAGAGGATTTTCGAACTGTTGTCGGCCAGCTGTACGAACGTGGGGTTCGAGTCGTAGGTGTACTGCCCGACGCTTACCGCCCCGTTCAGGCTGAGACCCATGTAGAGCGGAACGGTCATACCGAATTCCAGACCGAAGAACTTCTTGTCGATGCCGCTGATGGCGAAGTTGACGAACGTCGATTGCAGGTCGTCGTAGTAGGAGATGATGTCGGTCTGGTCGTGGATCATGGTGTAGTAACCCGACAGACGCGCCTTGATGCCGCGGTAGCTGAGGTTGTACGATGCGTCGACGCCCCAGATTTTCTCGGCTTTGAGACCCGGCGTCACCTCGTTGCGCGTGCGCGGCGAGATGAAGGCGTTCTGGAACGTCGGGGCGTTCTGCAATGCTGCGGCGTTGAACTCGACCGAATGCGCCGCTGAGAAGCGGTAGGCGAGGTTCAGCTTAGCCTGATAGGTGAAGTAGTCGAGCGCCTCGGAGTTGCCGAACGAGTTGGCGGGGTAGGTTCCCTTCCGATAGCGGCCGTCGCGCCACATCGTCACCTGGCCCACTTCGCCGCCGATCGTACCGTCGAGTCCGGCGATGTTGAAGTTGTACATCGCCCACAGTTTGGCCTGACGGACGTTGGCGTAGTAGTCGTAACCGAACTTGTCGCCCTCCTCCACGCGGCGGGCGTGGCCGTGCTCGTAGTAGTAGTGGAGGTCGTTCTGCTTCTCTTCCTCACCCACGAAGTCGCGCTCGGCGAACTTGTCGATGTCCACCCAGTAGTCGCCGCCCAGCAGGTCTTTCACCTTGTCGTAGTATTCAGTGCGGTTCCAGCGGTAGAGGATGCCTGCGACGAGGCGCGAATTGTCGCGGAACGTGCGGGCGATCTGCGCCGTGAGGTTCAGGTCGAGCTGGTCGGTGTGGCGCTCCTCGATCATGTAGTTCGAGCGGTGTCCGGCGCCGTAGGTCCCTTCGTCGATCTCGCCGCGGTAGTTGGTATCGTAGAGCCGGTCCCAGTTGATCTGACGGGTGTCGTAGCTCGTACGCCACAGCTCGGCGATCTGGGCCGCATTCGAGAACTGGTTGTTGGCCATGTAGTAGCTGGGCAGGTTGCGGTAGTAGTCGGGACGCGGGTCGGCACCGCCCTTCCACGTGAGGGCCGAGTAGCCGTTCGTACCGAAGCGGAACGAGGCCGCTGCGTCGATCTTCGTGCGGTCGTCGGGCGTGTTGGTGTAGTTGACGACCATCAGCGGCTCGTGGTTGTTGCGCACGCGGGCGTTGCGTTTCTTGCCGTCCTGATAACCCCAGTTGGGATTGTAGTAGTTGTTGCCGACCAGGTCGTAGACCTCCTGCGTCGAAGCCTGCTGCGCTCCGCGCTCGGTCGGAGCGCCGAGGATCGTGAACGCCAGCCGGTTGCGCTCGTTGAAGCGTTTCTCCACCGATCCGTAGTAGCCGAAGCAGTTGTAGTAGATGCCGTTGACCCAGTCGTTGCCGCCCTGTCGCGTCGATACGGAGAAGGCATACGACCAGCCGTTGTCGAGCAGACCGGAGGCGTAGGAGACCATCGCACGGAAACGGTACATCGAATTGCCGTTGACCAGGCTCACGCGCAGGCCCTTGCGGATCTGCGAGGCCGTGGCGTTGATGTTGGTCGTCCCGCCGATGCCGCCCAGTCCGTAGTCGGCGGCCTGCAAACCGGTGGTATTCTCCTGATTGCGCGTGGCGTCGTTCAGACCGCTCCACAGCGACCACGGCGTGTAGCCCGTCAGGGCGTCGTTGAGGCGGATGCCGTTGAAATAGACGTTGGTGTACTGCGAATCGTAACCGCGCAGGTTGAAACGCATCTCGCCGAACTTGTAGGAGGCGATGTTGTTGAAGACGTCTTTCGACGAGGAGAGCGACGAGGGCAGCGACTGCGTGTCGTTGGCCGTCTCGGTGTCGAACTCCGCGAAGATCGAGTCGTCGAACGCCTCGGTATAGACGGGTACCAGCGCGATCGAACGGACGTCTTTCGTGAGCTTGTCCACGCGAACCTTGATTTCGAGCGGTTCGTAGTCGTCGGCTTCGAACGTGAGGGTGTAGTCGCCCGAAGCCACGTCGTCGAACCGGAACCGCCCCTCGGCGTCGGAGGTCGCCTGTCGTTCGCCGGGGGTGAGGGTGATCTTCACCTGCTCGATGGCTGCGCGGTCGCCGCGAGAGACGACTTTTCCCTTGATGCCGCTGCCTTGTGCGAGGGCAGGGAGCGTCGCCATCGTCAGAAGCAATGTGAGTAAATGCTTTATTTTCATAATGAATCGATTTATTTGGCAATGTAGATGAATACCGGCAGGTGGTCCGAGAATCCGCCCTGGAAATTGTTGCCTACGAAGGTACGCAGCGGATAACCCTTATACTGCCCCTCCTGCTGGATGAGGTAGGAGGGTTTGAAGATATTGCCGTAGAATTTGGTCTTTTTGTACGGGTCCTTGACGAGTTTCAGTTTGCCGGCGGAGCCGGTAGCGAGGTTCTCCGAAACGACGATATTGTCGAAGAGGTTCCATGCGTCGCGGTAGGCGAGCGTTCCCAGACCGGCTTTGAGCATGTCGGCGAAGGGTGTGTAGAAATCGCCCGGCTGCAACTCCTTGATCTTGGCCTTGGCGCCCAGATGGACTTCGACGCTCTCGTCGGTCGGATCGTCGTTGAAGTCGCCCATGGCCACGATCTTGGTGGCGGGGTTGACTTTGAGCACCGAGTCGGCGATCGCACGCATCTGTTCGGCCGCGGCGTTGCGCTTGAAGGCCGATGCCGCCTGTCCGCCCAGCCGCGAGGGCCAGTGCGCGACCATGAAGAGGAAGGGCTCGCCGTCGATCGTTCCCCACATCGTCACGATGCCGCGCGTGCGCCAGTTGGGCAGCGAGGCGATCCGCACGGGGATGTCGGCGCTGCCTTCGAGTTTGAAGACATCCGGACGGTAGAGGAACGCCACGTCCACGCCGCGCAGGTCGGGCGAGTCGTAGTGGCAGATCGCATAACGTGCCGGAAGGAGCTTGCGCGTCGATGCGATGTCTTCCAGGATCGAGCGGTTCTCGATCTCCGAGACGCCGATCACCGCCGGATAGTTGCGGTCGATGGCGGCGATGTCGAACAACACGCGCTCCATGTTGCGGAGTTTCTTGTCGTACTTGGCCGTATTCCACCGCTTCGCACCGTCGGGAAGGAACTCTTCGTCGTTGGTTTCGGGGTCGTCAATGGTGTCGAAGAAGTTCTCCATGTTGTAGAACATGATCTTGTGGGGCTTCTGCGCGAAGCACATCACCATGACCGACGCCAGCACCGCTGTGATTATCAGTTTCTTTCTCATGATTCGAATTGTTGAATTTCATTCTTCGTTTTCTCGTCCCGGCATGGCTCGGACGGCGTCCGGCTCTGCGCTCGGCTTGTCGAAAACGCGGTTAAAATCCCCATTGTTCGGGGCTGTTCTGTGCCTTGACCGAGGCGTCGGCGTCGGGGAAGAAGGTAAATCCCGTCTCTTTCTCGATCTCCGCCACGCTGCGGCAAAGTTGCCTGCCGAGCTGCTGTCCGTTTTCGTTGGCGACCCAGAATCCGATGGCTTTCAGTTCCGAGGCCTTGCAGTCGGCGATCCGCTTGCCGGTCGCGCCGTCGCGCGTGCGCAACAGCACCTTGAAGTAGTTCGTGGGAACCGGACAGACGTTTCCGGCCTTGTCTTTCGTCGATTCGTCGAGGTTGGCGAAATAACATCCCGTGACGACGTAGAGCGTATCCGGGCAGACGTAACTGCGGACTTTCGCTTCGAGCGCTGCCCACATGTTCTGGTTGAACTGGCCGCGCTGCGGCGTCATGTTCGATGCGTAGAACGTCTGCTTGTTCATCTCCTCGACGGTCGTGCGGTCTTTCGACGGAATCTGGTGACCGCGGTTGTAGACGTTGCCGTTCTGATAACCGCCCAGCCAGAGTGCAGGCTGGTACTGCTGCGGAATCTTCGGATCGGGCGCCCATGCTTCGCTGCGGTCCAGCGATCCGATGTACGAAGCGTGCAGCGGATAGGCCACCCAATGCGCCACGCGCAGTTTCTTGTCGAAGCAGAGCGAGTAGTTGCGCACGGTTTTCAGGTTCATCTTGGCATAGTGGGCCGCATAGATATAGTCTGTCTCCTCCTTGCCGGCAGGCAGCTCGGGCCACTGTTTCGGCGTGTCGTAGGGATTGTCGGTCGCATTGGGCGCCAGCTGCGTCAGCTCGAAGTCGTAGGGTGCCGAACCGTCGTCGAAAGCGATCGTGAAAGTCGCTATGCGGCTTTGCGCCGAGGCGTTGGCCTTGTAGTAGAAGAACAGCAGGTTCTCGCCGCTGTCGACCGTCCCTTGCCGCTGCCGCCCTGCGGCCGAAAAGTCGCGGGCGCTCAGCGAAAGCCAGTCGCCGCTGGTGATCGTAGCCGTGTAGTTCAGCTGTCCGCTGCCGGAGACCTCGACGATCACGCGCAGCGAAGCGGTCTCCTCGCCGCTTGCGATCTGGCCGCCGACGATCGACGACCGTTCCAGTTCGCACGACTCCACACGGGCTGTCGCCGCATCGCCGTCGCTGTCGCCGCAGGCGGCGAAAAATACTGCGACGGCCGCGACCGCGAGTCGGAGCCACTGTCGGAGGAGGTGTGTCTGCATAGTCATTCGAAACGGATAGGAATCGCCGGCGGCGTTACCCGCCGGCGATCGTTGTCAACTCAGTTTTTCTTGAAGAAGCAGAATCCTTTGCCGTAGGATGCTTGTACATAAGGGCGCAGGAACCGGCTCGATGCGCTGTTTGCGCACATCATATAGATGGCGGGGTAGTTGAATGCCTGTCCGTCTACCGTTCCCGATGCGTTCGTCGTGGCGATTACGCCACTGGCATCCTCCGTGAATGTCCAGGGCTGTGCCGGAGCATCGGCCAAAACGAGTCCCTGTTTGGGCTTTCCGTTGTCGATAATGCCCGTACCGATCAGGTATTTGTCGCCCTGCTTGATGTTGAATCCGTCGGCTACGGCTTCGAACGTGAATTCGATAGCTGTATAATTACCGCTTGTCAGCGACAGTGTCTTTTTGGTTTCGTCATACGTGTAAGCGGCGGTGAATCCTTGACCGTAATCGGTGAATCCCGTAACCAGTTGAAGACCGTAAGTTCCGCCCGGCTCGCAGCCGATGAAACCCGTCATGCCGTTGACGAGCTCGGCCACTTTCGTGATCTTGTCGTAGGTATCGCCTGCTGGTTCCGAACCGCCGGCGGCAGCCTGCGTGACGGCGACGGTCTTCGCTGCGACTTTGGTCGCGCCGCCGTCGTTGGTCAGATAGACCGTGACCGTGGCGTTGCGTGCGCTGCCGGTGTTCTCGGTCGGGGTGACCGTGACGGTCGTGCCCGCTGCCGATGCGGCGAAGTTGGCTGCGTCGGAGGACGAGGTGCCTACCGTGTAACCGTCGGCGTTGGCCACGGTGCAGGCGATCGTCTTGGCCTGATCCTTCGCCGCGAACGACAGCGAGGTCGGATTGACGCTCAGCGTGGGCTGCACGGGCGTGCTGCCGCCTCCCTCGCCGTAGAAGAGTTCGATCTTGGCGAACTGGCAGTTTTTCTTCGTGACGGTGATGCGGTAGGAGGTGTTGGCTACCGTGCCGCTCAGGTCGTAGGTTGCTTCGCCCTTGCCGACTACTTGCGACAGGCCGCCGGCGATGTCGGCGCCTGCCGTGTCCGTGATCGCGGCTTCGCTGTCGCCCGAAGCACCGCTGGCGCCGGTCAGGATGACCTTCGAGAGCGCCTTGCCGCTGATGGCGGGCAGTTCGATGTAGGCGCCGGTCGTGCCGATGAAGAAGGCTTCGTAAACCGTTTCGGGTTTTGTCTCGGCGTTGTAGTTGTTGTAGAACCAGTAGAACTTGCCGTCGGCGCTGGCCTTGATATGATAGGTGTAGCCGTCGATGGTATAGGTGCCCTCCGTTGCGGACGAGGAGTCGTCCTTGTCGTGGTAGGGGAATGCGGGTGTCGCCATGTCCTTTCCGCGCGAGAAATCGAGCACGATGTGCGCCGGATCCGCGGGTTCGGGATCCGTGCCGCCCTCGGCGAAGGCGGCTGCATCGGTCATGTTGCGCGGACAAAGCTGTACGGCGCCTTTATAGAGGGAGACATAACCGGTCAGATCGCCCGTTTTCGAAGCCGCGTATTGCTTGCCTGCGAATCCGGCGGCGTCCTGTGTCACGTAGACGGTCAGATCGGACGAACCGACCTTGAACGTGGTGGTACCCACAGCCCAATTACCGGCCGTTGCGGGCGAAGTGACGTTCTTGACCGTGACGAGCATGCCCTGATAATCGATCAGATTGTCGATCGATGTGAGCGGGACAGGGGTGAGTTGCGCCTTGCCGATTACTTCGGCCGTCAGCCACGTGGCTGCATCGCTCGATTCGCAGGTTACCTCGTAGCAGTTCGAGAAATTAGCCACTTTGGCCAATCCTTTCACAAGCGTGAAACGAACCTTGTCGCCCGACTTGAACGGGAATGCGGGATCTTTGGGATTGGTGTATTGGCCGCTGCTGAACAGCAGGATACCGTTCTTGGCTTGTGTCGCGCCTTCGGTCATTACCATCAGGTTATTGGCCGAAACATTGCCGCCGTCGACGTCGGTTACGACGACCGCTTCGAGCGTGCGATTGTTTTCGGCGTCGATCACGAGCTTGTCCTTGCCCGTAACCGTTTCGGCGAGCCGGTAGAGTTCGTTCACCGTGATCGCTTCGCCCGGCGTGGGTTCGGGTTCTTCGCTGCCTTCGCCCAGATCGACTTCGGTGCCGCCTTCGCCTTCGGCGAGCGTCACGTCGTCGATAGCGAATACCGATGCTTCATCGACTGCATATTTCACGTAGAGATAGGCCGCTTTGTTTTTCAGCTTGAATTTCGAGGTGGCGAATACCCAGAACTCGTCGGCCTGTGCATAGGTGTACTCGACTGTCGTCCAGCTGGTGCCGTCGGCACTCAGAGCGAGGTGGAATTTCTCCGGTTTGAACTCGTTGTCGTAGAGACCGGCATCATAGTCGATCGTTTTCGAATATTGTGCACCGAAAGTAAGTTGCAGATCCTGTGCTCCGTCGAGTTTGATCTTGTTGATGATTAAGGCGGGATTGTTCGTTCCGAAGAACGCTTTGTTCTTGCCCGAAGCACCGTCGTAGCCGGCGCTGAGTTTTCCGCTGGTGCGGATCGACATATTGCCCTCGCCGGTGTAGGAGACTTCGCCTGCACCCGAACCGGTTTTCGCCCAGCCCGTATAGTCGGCGATAAGCGGTTTGTCCGATACGTCGGCCGTACCGAAGGATTCATAGTAGATCGCGTCGCCCGGCGTCGGGTCGGGATCCGTACCCCCCCCCTGATCCGTGCTTAGAGCCGCGATATCGGCCTTTTTGGTCGGGATGAGCTGTGCGTTTTCGCGATAGGTTTCGGCCACGCCGTAGATCGTGCCGGTCTTGTCGGCCACGTACATGTCGGCGAATCCGGTGGCGAACTGCGCCTTGTTCATGTAGACGGTCAGTGTCTTGCCCGAAGCGTCGTTGAGCGTTACCGACTGGCTTTCGGTTGCCGTCCACGGCTTGCCGACGAACGACTGGGCGGGCGTCATGTTGTTCAGTTTCACGTACTGCGCCTGATAGTCGCCCGTATTGAATTTTTCGACCGAAAGCGACGGAACGACCAGCTCGACCTCTTCGTCGCCTACGGTGACGACGACGTCGGTCAGCTGGCGCACGTTGTTGAATGCGTAGTATTTCGCGTTTTCGAGATTGAGCGTGACCTTACGGCCTGCGGGATACTTCGTTACGGGGTCGTTGGCCATGGCGAAATCGGCACCGTAGAGAACGATGGCCGACCGTTCGAGGCCGTTGTTGTCGCCCACGTAGAGTTTGCGGTTGTTGTTGCCCGCCGCGTCGTTGGCCAGGCTGGAGGCGGACAGCGCGCGGCTGGAGGCGGAGATGGCGGAGAATGCCTGCGACGCGGAGAAGCTGAACGCGCTGTATCAGGAACAGCAGGACGTGCAGAAGCGGCTGGAGCAGGAGATGGAGCGCTGGGAAGAACTGAGCTTGCAGGCCGAGGAACAGGAGGAGCGATAACATGAGTGATATTTTGTGCATTTACTATTCCCGGACCGGGCATACCCGCCGGGCGGTCAAGGAGATCGCCGAGGCGCTGGGCGCGGAGATCACGGCCATCACCGACGACTGCGACCGCAGCGGCTGGCGGGGATATATGCGCTGCGGCATGGACGCCATGAAGACGTCCACCCGGCCCCTGCAGCCCTTTGAGACGGAGAAGCCGCTGGGCGCGTACAAACTGGTGATCGTGGGCAGCCCGGTGTGGGCGGGGCGGTGCGCCAGCCCCATTCGTGCGCTGCTGAAGCGGCGGGGACTGGAGATGGAAAACGTGGCCTACGTGGTCACGCGGAGCACCACCCAGCGCAGTGAGGAGGTCTATGACCAGATGGATATGTACACCGGGCAGGCCCACCGGCTGGCGGTGTCGCTGCGGCCGGACAGCGAGGGGTATGAGTTTGGAGATCGGGGCGTTGGCTGCTTGGTGCTGGAGAACGGCTGAGGACGGACCATGCAGGAGAAGCTGAGCGCCCTTGCGGCGCATTTGACAGAGGTGGAGCAGCAGCTGGCGGACCCGGCGGTATATACGGACCGGGAGAAGCTGACGGCGCTGCGCCGGGAGCAGAAGGAGCTGGCACCGGTGGTGGAATGCTGGCAGGCGTATCTGCGGGCGCAGGACACCGCCCGGGAGGCGGAGGAGATGCTGTCTGACCCGGAGCTGCGGGCTTTGGCACAGGAGGAGCTGGCTGGGGCGAAGGGG
>ERZ772865.2356-NODE-2356-length-16691-cov-46.643724_pt1 | contig 16691 bp, 15 predicted proteins | sample MGYA00512133_ERZ772865 | MGnify/ENA primary metagenome ERZ772865 (study PRJEB29015, sample SAMEA2737722) | human gut metagenome | biome: human gut; feature: human-associated habitat; material: faeces | place: China | collected 2012 ...
TATTATTTATATTTGTTTGACGAGAATATCTTTATTTGCCGACAAAGGTACATAACTTTACGGAAAAATATGTTTCTAAAATATATAAAAATATATAAATAGACAGCTGTGGGGAAAATGTGGGGAAAAATTAGATAATTAAAAAGGCTAAATGACTGGAAATAATCACTTAGCCTTTTAATCCGTACCCAGACCCGTACTTCGTAATTGCTGCGCCCATCATTCAAGACTGTCAAATCGGGTCTTTCCTGTCAAGCCAATGATGCCTATGCGTATGCCAAACACATGGATTACGGATTTCTCGTTCCGTGAACAAACACTTTATCCGCAACTCTGCTATGTGGTGTATTGGCTTAACTCCATTTCTATGGGCAACACTTTTGTTGCAGATTTCAAGCAGCTTTTATCGAAATACCCATCAGTAAGAACTCGTTTATTAGGCTTTCCTCATAATTGGGAACAAGAGCCTTTGTGGACCTCAAATCCGCAACTAAGCTCTTCAGCGTCCTTCTTGCGTCTAAACGTCCTCTCATCACTGAATTAGCAGATAAATTGAGGCTGAAATACCCACTTCTGCCCACAATATCCCCTTGCCCCACTATGCGACTTGAGGCAATACGCAGTATCATACCCATAAGTTGTAGGCGTTATCCAAAATCAGTCTGAAAAATATCTGCGTAAGCATTATTACAGGTATAGATATTCAGCACATACCGCCTTGATGTTCTGATCCACTTGGCTGGTACAGAGACAAACCTGAAGACAAACGCTTTTATGCGACTTGTTGCATTGAGTCCGAACCTCTTTACGTCAAGTCTGTGGATAATGGCCTTGTAGAAATTACGGATAAGTGCCGTAAGAAGAAGGAACACAGTGTTCTCTGCCATGAAGGATTTGGGCAATCTGTCCCACCCGAAACCATTGTTCATATCATCGAAGATACGTTCCTTTCCTCCACGAAGGTTATAGAACTCGACAATTTCTCTTGTGGAAGATTCATAGTCGTTAGTCAGGATACAACGGTATGTGTATTCTCCTTCCCAAAGATCCAGCACACCGTCCATCCGTTTCTGTCTTTGAATCACAAGTCGGTATGCTTTACCCTTCCACTTCTCAACAAGAATAGAGTTCAATTCGAACTCAATGCCATTGATTTCCTCAGTCTTCCAGCCTCTAAGAGCAAAGATGTCATTGTAGAGCGAACTGCAGCGGTTTGCGCGGATATAGAAGGATTTGCTGTGTTTCTCTATTTCCTCCACGATTTCCTCGGAACATGATCCACAATCAGCTCTGAAACGATTGATTGTAAGTCCGTTCTGCTCAAATCTCTCAAAGAATCTCTTCAGCGTGTCCTTCTGATGAAAACGAACGTTGGTGTTACCATCGCTATTCTCAATGCCAACAATCAAGTCGTCAATAACCGCCACGCCAGGGCGATAACCAAGGAACTTCTTGTATGTAGGCTTTGCATCATACTTCTCAGTCTCTATGAACTGATGGTCGAAATCAACATCATACATCTCGCCCTCTTTCAGTTGGCCGGATGCAAACATACAATTGAGCAGTAAGGTATTGAGTGTGTCAGCCGTGTTGAAATCGTAGTTCTTACCCGTATCTGATGTGTATGAGATGTTTCCTTGCGTCAGTTCCTTTATCGCTCTGAGGATAGTATCAGAACTACAAGTACGAAGTGTCGGATGGAGCGAGAGATGGTTCATCAAATGAGTAGTGACATCCTCAATGCATGAGCCACCACAGAAGTAGATACTCATGAGGGAACGGACGATTTCACTGTACTGATAACCGAACGAGCTACACCTTAGACCGAGTGTCGAGTCGATTACAGATGACAATGTGGAGTCAAATTGCTCCATGATTGAAAATATTCCTCCAAAAGGAGTGAGCTTCTCGGATTTTATTTGTATTTTTGCCATGCCTGATGAGGTTTTGTTTGATTATTTTTTTTGCAACACTAAGTTAAGTGAATCCTCTGACATGGCAAAATCCTGAGCAACTTTTTGTTGCTCAGGTACTTAAAAAAAATATTTTATAATAGTGTTGCGGAATTAAGGACATTATATCTTTTTCCTCATTTTGGGGATGGCAAGATAGGGATTTTCTTTAATCATTTCATATACCAGCGCAGGCGTTCCCCAACATCTCACGATGGCGGCAATCTGTTGGGGAGTAAGTGTCTGGGTGTGCGGGGTGAATCCCGCTTCCGTCAGTTGTTGCGGCAATGCCGGGTGTTCTGTTATCGTCCGGCGAAAAGCTCGCACCGCTGAACTGTTGTACTGAAAGTTCGGAAAATAAGCGATTGCCACTTCGGACAACGCATGGCAGCCACAAAGCAGCCAGTCATAGGATTTAATTTTCATGTTCCTTTATTCATTTAATTACGGCGCAAAAGTATGCTTTCTCCGAATGATGGGATAAACTGTTATTTTTATTGTCGGTAATTTCAAGATGAAATTAGTTGGAAAATATTTAAATAAAAATCTAATTATTTAAACAATCTTCTCTATCTTTGCAAATGAAATTAGATTTTATAAAGGCTTTTTTAGCCGCTAATTGACGGCAATGTATTACTAATAGTATATAATTAAATTTTATGATATCACAAGGAAAAAAAGTAATAGAAGAACGTTTACAGCGCAAACGGGAACAGTGCATTCATCAAAAGGAGAAACTGGAACAAATGAAATGTACAATGCAGAAAACAGAAGAAGAAGTAGAACAATTGGAATATGTCCTTCATGAAATAGAGCATATAGAGAAATCGAAACGTGAACCACGGGTGATTCCTAATGCCGAAATAAGTAATGTCTTTGCATCTCTTTGTCGTGAATTTGATTATTTGCAGCATAGGTTAAAGCTGTTTTTAAAATATAAGCTGGTATGTGAAGTTATATTTGCTCGTTATCAATTCCGAAGCCGGTCACATGTTCCCGGACGGGAATATCTTAGCTATGCCACCGTGCTGACTTATTTTAAACGTGAAAGGGGGGATGGTGAACTCATGATTTCAAAAATATCGAAATATAAAGATAATAACATGAAAAACAAATGTTTTAGGAACAGAAATGACTAAATTGATATTTTTTCCTTATTTTTGTGTGTCCATTTTTGAATGATATGATACAGATAATACAATTAAAAGGAAAAGACAAACGTTTATATCGGCTGCTGGCACCTCTGGTTATGGATCCTGACGTGATACGTGCCAACAACAATTATCCGTTCAAAACGGGTGAAGACTACGTTTGGTATATTGCGGTCGATGGAAAAGAAGTGAAGGGATTTATCCCGGTGGAACAGAAAAGCAAGAAAAAGGCTGTAATAAACAATTATTATATAGGAGCTGAAAATACGGAGCGGGAAGAGATCTTGTCTGATCTGCTGCCTGCTATAATAAAAGATTTCGGCCCTGAGAGCTGGCTGCTTCATTCCATCACACTTGTACAAGACAAAGAAATATTCGAAAAGTTCGATTTTACATCCATGGATAAGAAATGGACACGTTACGTTAAAATGTATAGATAGGAGGCTTATGGGGAAAAAAGTTGCAGGCGCTAAAAATGTATATGAGCTGGCACAAGAACGATTGAAAGTAATATTTAGCGAGTTTGATAATATATATGTATCATTTTCCGGAGGTAAGGATAGTGGGGTATTGCTGAATATGTGTATTGATTATATCCGGAAAAATAATTTGAAAATACGTTTGGGGGTCTTCCACATGGATTACGAGATCCAGTATAAGATGACCATCGACTATGTAGACCGGATATTGGAGGCCAATAAGGATATTCTGGATGTTTACCGAGTATGCATTCCTTTCCGGGTGTCGACCTGCACATCTATGTATCAGTCTTTCTGGCGTCCGTGGGAGGACAGCAAGAAGAATATATGGGTACGCTCCATGCCCAAGAAGGCGATGACAAAGGAGGATTTCCCTTTTTATAATACGTCAATGTGGGATTACGAGTTCCAGATGCGTTTTGCGCAATGGCTGCATAATAAGAAGGACGCGGTGCGCACCTGCTGCCTGATCGGAATCCGTACCCAAGAGAGTTTCAACCGCTGGAGATGCATCTACATGAGCCGCAAATTCCAGATGTATCATAAGTATAAATGGACTTCAAAAGTAGGCAACGATATTTACAACGCGTACCCTATTTATGATTGGAAGACGACGGATGTATGGACGGCCAACGGAAAGTTCCAATGGGATTACAATACGTTGTATGATCTGTATTATCGGGCAGGGGTCAATCTGGAGCGCCAGCGCGTGGCGAGTCCTTTCATCAATGAGGCACAGGAGAGCCTGCAACTCTACCGGGTGCTCGATCCCAACACTTGGGGCAAGATGGTCGGGCGGGTGAACGGAGTCAACTTCACCGGTATGTATGGCGGTACCCACGCTATGGGATGGCAGTCGGTGAAACTTCCTGAAGGATACACATGGCGGGAGTTTATGTATTTCCTTCTGTCCACGTTGCCGGAGCGGGCACGGAAGAATTATCTCCGGAAACTGTCGGTAAGTGTGAATTTCTGGCGGACGAAAGGAGGCTGCCTGAGCGACTCGACCATCCAGAAACTGATTGACGCCAAAGTGCCGATTGTCGTGATGGACAACAGCAACTATAAAACGTTGAAGAAACCCGTGCGCATGGAATATCAGGATGACATCGACATCCCGGAATTCAAGGAGATACCTACCTACAAGCGGATGTGCATCTGCATCCTGAAGAACGACCATGCCTGCAAATATATGGGATTCTCGCCTACAAAGGAGGAAATGAGCAAAAGGAGTCAAATAATGGAACAATATAGAATCATAGTATCATGAGTGTAGATAAAAGCCCTGTTTATGAGGTAAAGGCGGTGCCTGTGGAAAAAGTGTATGCCAACGATTATAACCCGAATGTGGTGGCTCCGCCTGAAATGAAGTTGCTCGAACTGTCTATCTGGGAGGATGGATTTACGATGCCCTGCGTGTGTTATTATGATAAGGAGGCCGACCGCTATATCCTGGTGGACGGTTACCACCGCTATACGGTACTGAAGACATCGAAACGGATTTACAAACGCGAGAACGGGCTGCTTCCGATTGTCGTGATAGACAAGGACCTGTCCAACCGTATGAGCTCGACCATCCGCCACAACCGTGCGAGAGGTATGCACAACATCGAATTGATGTGCAACATTGTTGCCGAACTTGACAAGGCGGGGATGTCGGATCAGTGGATTATGAAGAATATCGGTATGGACCGAGACGAATTGTTGCGTTTGAAACAAATTTCCGGGCTTGCCGACCTGTTTGCCAATCATGAGTTCAGTATTCCGGACGAAGTTGCTCCGACGGAAACGGAGCGTAAAGTATTGTAATCGGGCAATTAGATATGTATGCTATTGTTAATTTGTCTTTTTTAGAAAATAACCTTTCTGAAAATTGTATATATTAATCAAATCGGTTACATTTGTAACCATAAACAAAACGGAGACAGCGTCTCTTTAAGTAAACAATAGAATACATAAAATGAAAAGAATACTGGTAAGTGGAGGGGCCGGCTTTATTGGTTCTCATCTTTGTACGCGGCTAATAAACGACGGTCACGAAGTGATATGCCTGGATAATTTTTTTACGGGGTCGAAAGACAATATCGCTCATCTGATGGGCAATCACCATTTTGAAGTGGTGAGGCATGATGTCACTTACCCATATTCTGCAGAGGTGGATGAAATATACAATTTGGCTTGTCCCGCGTCTCCCATTCATTATCAGCATGACCCTATACAAACGGCCAAGACGTCGGTGATGGGGGCTATCAATATGCTGGGATTGGCGATGAGACTGGATGCAAAGGTGTTGCAGGCTTCTACGAGCGAGGTGTACGGCGACCCGATTGTGCATCCGCAGCCGGAGCATTATTGGGGGAACGTAAATCCTGTGGGTTACCGTTCCTGTTACGATGAGGGGAAACGCTGTGCGGAGACATTGTTTATGGATTATCATCGACAGAATGATGTACGTGTGAAGATTATCCGCATATTCAATACGTATGGTCCGCGTATGCTGCCGAACGATGGGAGGGTAGTTTCAAACTTCGTTCTGCAGGCATTGAACAATGAAGACATCACGATATATGGAGACGGAACGCAGACGCGCAGTTTCCAGTATATCGATGATCTGATAGAGGGAATGATAAGGATGATGGAGACGGAGGACGATTTTACCGGTCCTGTGAATCTCGGCAATCCGAATGAGTTCTCGATACAGGAGTTGGCGGAAAAGATAATCGCCATGACGGGTTCTTCTTCGAAGATAGTGTTCAAGTCATTGCCGAACGATGATCCCAAGCAACGACAGCCGGATATAACGCTGGCAAAGAAAAAACTTGGTTGGGAGCCTACCATCGAACTGGAAGATGGGCTGAGCCGCATGATTGAGTATTTTAAGGGATCTAAAACGAATAAATAAGGAGATAATTATGAATGTGGAAATTAATCCTTCCGAATATAAAGTCCTCATTGTGGACGATGTCATTTCAAATGTACTTTTATTGAAGGTGCTATTGAACAATGAAAAATTTCAGATTGTAACCGCCGGCAACGGTACGGAGGCTTTGGCGCAGGTGAAGAAAGAGAAACCGGATCTTGTGCTGTTGGATGTCATGATGCCGGACATCAGTGGGTTTGACGTGGCGAAGCAGATGAAAGCTGATCCCGAAATGTCTGATATTCCTATCATTTTCCTGACTGCGCTGAATAGCACGGCGGATATAGTGAAGGGATTCCAGGTGGGAGGTAATGACTTTATCTCCAAGCCGTTCAATAAGGAGGAGCTGATCATCCGTGTGACGCACCAGATTTCGCTGGTTGCCGCCAAACGGATCATCGTGGCGCAGACGGAGGAGTTGCGTAAGACGATCATGGGACGTGACAAACTGTATTCTGTGATTGCGCACGACTTGCGTTCGCCGATGGGTTCTATCAAGATGGTGCTGAATATGCTGATTCTGAATCTGCCCAGCGAGACAATCGGTGGGGAGATGTATGAGTTGCTGACAATGGCGAACCAGACCACTGAGGATGTGTTCTCACTGCTCGATAATTTGCTGAAATGGACGAAGAGCCAGATCGGTAAGCTGAAGGTGGTTTATCAGGAGCTCAATATGGTGGAAGTCGTAGAGGGTGTAAGTGAGATCTTTACGATGGTGGCCGGTCTGAAGAACATTAAAATTGTGCAGGATATGCCTGTGGTCCCCGTGGTTGTCCGTGCGGATATAGATATGCTTAAGACGGTGATCCGCAACTTGATAAGTAATGCAATCAAGTTTAGTAATGAGGGCTCGGAAGTGCTGGTGTCACTGACTGAGGAGGACGGTATGGCTATCGTCAGCGTGAAGGATAGTGGCTGCGGCATCGATGAGGAGAACCAAAAGAAACTGCTGCATACGGATACGCATTTCAGTACCTTCGGCACTAGGAAGGTTCGGGACTGGGATTGCTGCTGTGCCAGGATTTCATCGTCAAGAATGGAGGCAAACTCTGGTTTACTTCGAAGAAGGGAGAGGGATCTACATTCAGTTTCTCGGTGCCGCTGCTGGAGAAGTAAGTGTTATAATAATACAGACTAAAAATAATAAACAGGGCATAATTTGCATAGATATGTAAATCATGCCCTGTTTTATTGGTATATTCTACTTTCGTCTATCGCTTACAGATTGCCTTGAAGTCGCAATACGCACATTTCTTTATGTCCTCTGTCTGCGTGAAAAGTTCTTTCTCGTCAAATATTTCTTCTAATAAAGCTTGCAGACGTTCACGGAACTCGTCTTCAAAGAAAGCGAAGTTGTTCACCGGTATCTTCGGTTTGCGGGGTTCTCCCATTTCAATGACAGGCGAATAGCTTTCTGAGGCGGCACGATGAATATAAAGCAAGGCGGGAGCTACCATTAAAGGCTGTTTCCGGCTCATGATGGCGGCATACAGGAACGTCTGGAAGATATAATTGGGACGCGTTTCCGAAGGAGTGAACAGTTGCTCGATATTGGCAGGAATCTTCGGGCTTCCTCCTGTTTTATAGTCTACGATACGTAATGTACCTTCTTTGGCGTCCATGCGGTCGATTGTTCCACCGAGACGGAGCGTTAAAGGGCCTAAGGCAGTCTGTATGGTTATCTTCTCCGATACCTTTTTCTCCATAGCGACCATCTCGAAAGGAGTGTATTGCAGGTCGTTACGAAGCAACTGTTTCAAGTAAGAAACGATTACTTTGGAATTGATGAGCTGCACACCGTTGTATTCGGGCTTCTCTTCCGGTGCGACTTTGAACAGTTCCTGCTTGAAGGCTTGGTCTACATAACCTTGCAGCTTTATTTCGTCACGCAGCAGACGTTCCAAGTCCTCTCTCTGAATCATTTTTCCGTTGGCTGTCAGGTCAGTGTAAGCCAGTTGGGCGGAGAGGTGGAAGATCGTTCCGAACAGGGCGGAATCGATTTCCGCACTTACTTCATCCGGTGTTTTCAGTCCGGCAACGTATCGGTAATAGAACCTCAGCCGACAATCAAGATAAGTGTTGAGGGCAGAAGGAGAAAGGATGACGGATTCGGGCTGGGCAGTATCGTAGGCACGGTAAAGCCGTCTCAGTATTTCCGGAGTTTTTTCTATTTGTATCTCCAGCGTGTTTTGCGGAGATTGTCCGGCTTCCAGATACTCGCGGGTGATCTCGTGCGGACCTTCCACCAGCAGTTGCAGCATGAAACGGGACTCTTCGCCACGATTCAGTCCGTCCGAAGAGGTGTTGTAGAGCAGCGTGATATTCTCTGCCCGTTGAATCAGACGGTAGAAGTAGTAAGCGTATACTGCGTTTTTATGTTCGATGGTCGTCATACCGAAGGCTTTGCGGAGGTTGTAGGGGATGAAGGAGGACTCTCCACCGGCTTTCGGAAGTTGCCCCTCGTTGAGCGACAACATGATAAGATTGCGGAAATCGAGGTTACGTGTCTCCAGCACTCCCATGATTTGCAGTCCGATAGCCGGTTCTCCGTGGAAGGGGATATTGGAAGCGGTCAGCACTTTAGTAATAAGACGTTTCAGGGTATCGGTACGCACGCTTAATTCTCCGCTTTCTATCAGGCTGTATAATCTGTTTATTTTCAGGTGACTCTGGAAGATGGATTCCCGATATAGCTGGTTGAAAATATCGTCATATTCCCCTTCTTTGCGATAGAGGATGGATATGCTTTTGATTAATCGGAGCAGGTAGTCGCATAACTCCCTGATATTGCTTTGCGGAGTGAAAAGGATAGTCAGAAAATCATCTTTTTTCAGTTCCGACGGGAGCGGATAGAAACGGTTGGTCTTTGTCAGCTCGCGTTCCAGGCGGGTGGCATGATCCGATAGTTGCCGGGTGTAGGGGTGTTTTAATATTTTTGATACGGCTTCGTAGGTGAAACGTCCGGTATCCGGTCGATAGCCGTTGGTCTGTAATTCCATAGCTGCGTTGATGAAGCTGTACACCGGAGTTTGCGCCAATGGGAATCCCATAGTGATATTTACGTTTTGCACATCCTGTGGGATGGAGTGAAGCACGGGGAGGAGCAGGGCTTCGTTGCAGAGCACGATGGCATTTTCCTTTTCGCTGACTATCTGCGTTGTGTGAGTCTGGGTTGCTTTTACCCATTCGGGCAGGAAGCGGGCTTGTGCATTTTCGGTGGAAGCAGAGATATAACGTATCTTTTTCGGCTTCCGGAAGATGTCGAAATAACTTTCCGGCAGTTCGTTGGGGAAGTCGATGAGGTTGCGTTTGATAAATTCTCCGGCTTCGTGCTTGGAGATTCGTTGGGTATAGAAGAGGTCGTAATCCCAATAAAACATGGCTTTCCCGGCTTTTTGCAGCTTTTGGAAGAATTCTTTCTCTACTTTGTTCAGTACGTTGAAACCGACGAATACGTATTTATCGTATTTGAGCCGGTCGGTATCGAGTTGTTCGATAACGTTCCGGTAGAGCATACCTTCGTAGGCAATGCCCAGTTCGGCAAGCTTCTCCCGATAACGATGATAGATAATACCCAGTTTGTCCCAGAGGGATATGAATTTTTCCTTGAGTTCGGTACGCCGTTCGATGGAGAAGTTCTGAAAGAATTGCCGGATGGCTTCTTCCTGTTCTTCATCGAGGAATTCGTAGTCGTCCATCAGGTTCTTCAGGTCTTGCAGATTGCTGAACAGTTTGTCTGCATCCACCATATTTTTGTCTACGTCGTCGAAATCGCTAATCAGCAGTTCACCCCAGAAGTAGAAATCGTCCAGCGTCTCCCGACTTTCGATTTCTTCTTTGAATACTTTATAAAGCTCACAGACCAAACGGATCGGATCCCCTGCCTTTTGTACGGATAGTTTCTGCAACAGGTCACTGATACTCATGGCGGCAGGCGACCAGATAGGTTGGTCGGATTCTTCTGCCAGGTATTCGTTAAAAAACAGGTTAGCGCGTTTGTTGGGGAAAACGAGCACGGTGCGCGACAGGTCGTTTCCTATTTTCGTATATAAGTCATGGGCGACTAGTTGGAGAAATGGTTGCATATCGGATAATCATTTTTAGTCTGTGACAAAGATACGATATAGAAGTGAAAGAATAAGCGGAATATAGGAAATTAGCTTCTTTAAGATATCTCGATCGGCAGAAAGTTGCTTAATTGATCAACTTTTGCTATCTTTGCCGTATGAATAGAAAAGTAATAGCATACGAAAACTACTATAAAGATTTTTTTGACACCTTAGATAAAGGTACACAAGAAAAAGTCTTGTATGGCTTGCTCTTATTAAAGACTCAAGATAAACTGCCTGCAAAGTATGTGAAATTTCTCAAAGATGGTTTATATGAGTTAAGAATAGAATGGCAAGGTAATATTTATCGGATTTTCTTTTGTTATGATGAAGGACGTATTGTTATATTATTCAATGGTTTTCAAAAGAAAACGCAGAAAACTCCCGATAGAGAAATTGATAAAGCATTAAAACTAAAGAAAGAATATTATGAGCGAAAAAGAACTGAAGATGTTTGATGTCGATGCACAGTTGGACGCTGTGTTTGGCAAAGAAGGAACTCCGGAGCGTAAGGCTGCCGAAGATAGAGCCAATGCTTTCTTTACCGGGCAGATAATTGAAGAGGCTAGGAAGAAAGCTAAAATGACACAAGAGGAACTTGCTAAAAAGATTGGGACAAACAAATCTTATATTTCCCGTGTTGAAACAGGAAAAACAGAGCCTAAAGTCTCTACTTTTTATCGTATTGCTTCAGCCTTAGGTATGACGGTTGAATTGACCCCTGCTATGTGAAAGCTAAGATAAAATAATATGAATTTTCCTAATGTCTTTACTAATGAGGGGATGTCATAATGAATAATAAAACGCAGATTAACGCAAATCATCGCAGAAGTTTTTATAAGTCGTAACTGAAATAATCTGCGATAATTTCAGTTAATCCTGCGTTTTGCCCCCTTCTATACTTTTTCTATCCTCTCCTCATCCACATACCACAGATAACCGGTAATATTCTCGTACCCCATCTTAGAAAGTAACTGCATATATCCCTTCACCTGCTTGTTATATTTAGGATTCTCCTTGCCAAACTTAAAGTCTACTACAACCACCTGATTCTCTTTCATCATCACACGGTCCGGACGGCGGGTTTGCAGCACACCTTTCTCCTTGTAGATGATGGCACATTCGCTGAATAACGTCCATTCTCCTGAGTACCAATCCTGTATTTCGGGGGAAGAGAAAGCCTTTTGCACCACTTCGCGCACCATTCCCTCTTTTTCATCATCCCGGATAACCCCTTCAAAGACAAGGCGGTCGATAGCGGAATCGATGTCTTCTTCCGTCTCAATGGCGGAGAATAAGGTATGCAACAAACGGCCGCGATTGATAAAACGATCGTCGGAATCTTCCTCCTCAATGCCCTGAATAAAGTCCGCAGAACGGTTGGATTGGCGGAACTCGATGTCGTGCCGCATGGATTCCATACGGATAGGACGTTTCTCCGGTTTTTGAGTAAGTTTGTTGGTCGAAGTCTTGGCCTTTTCTTCTTCCGAAGAACAAAGTTCACCCTGCTCGTAACACTCTTCGTCCCATTCTATATCCTCTTTCAGCGCCACTACCGGAAGAACATTCGCCAATAATTCCGACATTGTACCCTTTTGGCCTTTCTTGCTCCAGATGATGAGATTCTTTCCTGCACGGGTGAAGGCAACATAGAGCAGATTCAGGTTATCCACCCAAAGTTGCAGGCGTTCGTTCAAGTAATCATCCCCGTAGATAGATTCCGCCATTTGTGTGGAATAATTAATGGGAAGGATATCCAGCCCATCGAACGGAGCCACCTGCGGGGTACACCACACAAGCTGACCGTTCGTCTCGTTCTCCAACTTCCAGTCGCAGAAAGGAAGAAGTACCGTATGGAACTCCAGTCCTTTGGATTTGTGTATGGAGAAGATGCGGATACCCTCCACCTCACCGCTTGGAATCGTCTTGCCGCACAACGTTTCGTCCCAATAGCGGATGAATCCGTCGAGCTCGGAAGAGTTACTTTGCAGATAATCCGTCACTGCATCGAAAAAGGCGAACAGGTAAGCGTCCTGATCGCTGATGCGGTTCATCTCGAAGATACTGAAAAGTTCCTCCAAAAGTTCGTAAAGAGGCATTAACCGCAGTTCTTCCAGCTTCTCAAGGAATGCGGCAGGAAGATAATTCTCTACGGGAAGGAGTAGGAGCGTGTTCCAGTCCAGCCCTTTCCGCAGCACTTCGTTCTGATAAGCCACAGCAAGTTGGGCACGCGCTATCTTGTTGTTCCCGTCGGAGAGATAACGCAAGGCGTCCAACATCATGCAGATAGCGAGCGAGGCGTCAAGGCGGAAAGCTTCGTCCGACACGATCTTATAATGCAGCTCCTTGTCAAAGTAATCGGCAATGCGGGGAATGTTCTTATTCTTCCGCACGAGAATCGCTATATCATTCAGCCGTACGCCGGAGGAGAGAAGACGGTTCACCTCTTCACCTAAGCTGATCAATGTTTGTTCGGTATAGTCATGTTCCTCATCGGGTTCGAGGAACGAAACCTTCACGTAACCCTTTTCCGTTTTCTTGGAAGATTCCTGCACGACATCAGCGTAGGCTTTCTGCAAATCCTTGCAGTCTTCGCCCAACTGACTGCGGTATATCCCGTTCAGATAATCGGCGGCGGCAGTAAAAACACGGTTGTTGAAACGGATGATATTGGTTTCGCTCCGCCGGTTGGTAGCCAATGTCCTTACATGGATGGGGAAATGCTCAATGCGGTCGTTCAGACTATTCAGAATCCCCCAGTCACCATTCCGCCAACGGTAAATGGACTGTTTGACATCTCCCACAATCAAGCTGTCCGCTCCTTGCGAAAGCCCTTCGAGCAAAAGCAGTTTGAAATTCCCCCATTGCATTCGGCTGGTATCCTGAAACTCGTCTATCATCACGTTGCGGATATTGGTTCCTATCTTTTCGAATACAAAAGAGGAATCACCGTCTTTCACCAATTGATGAAGCAGGGCATTGGTGTCCGACAATAAGAAACGGTTGTTATCGTGGTTCAGTTGGCGCACTTCCTCGTCGATATTGGCAAGAAGCTGCACTTTATTGAGATGTTGCAGAGACAGTCGGCAACTGTTCAGCAACAGGTTATTTTTTGAACGGAGCTTTTCCGCATCCTCCAGGATATGTATCAGACTGGAATCTGCCAAAGCGATGATGTCCGCGTAGCGGGAAGAACTTTTTGCCGCCCAGTTCTTTGCATCTTCCAGACACTTCTCCACAGTCGCATTGCGGATATCGTTTCCTAAGATACCATTATTCAGTTTACGGAAATAACTGCCGATTCCGCGTGAACCGTTTTTCAGATCGTCGGCGGTTAGCGCATGGCCTTCCAATTCCTCCTCAAAATGATCATAGAAACCTTTCATTTCTTCCAGCACTTCGGTTTCCAACTCTTTCAGTTGCTTGCGGTATTCCTTGATGGTGTCCGGATTGCGCAACCGCTTCCGAAGTCCTTCTCCTTTTTCAATATAGCCCTCGTCAAAGATATTGCGGCCGAAACTTTTCACCTCATCCGATACATTCCAACGCTTGTCGTCGGCAATCCGTTCGTTGATATAGTCCAGCAGCCACGCGAGGACAGGGGAGGTGGGACCGAGTTTCTCAATCATGCTGTCTACCGCATCGCTGAGTACTTCGGTATTGTTCAGCTCGATATTCAGATTCGGGCTGAGTTCCAGTTCCCGCGCCAGGTTACGCATGACGGATTGGAAGAACGAGTCGATGGTTTCCACCCGGAAACGGCTGTAATCGTGCAACATATAGCCGAGAGCGACTCCCGCCGCTTCCCGTATTTCCTGCTCCGTCCTTCCGGTTTCTTCTTTTATCCGGTCGAGATAGGCTTGGGAATCTTTGTCACCTATCTGAATGCCGTATAGCTGGCTGAGAATACGCTCTTTCATTTCAGCCGTCGCCTTATTGGTAAAGGTAACGGCCAGAATCTGACGGTAGGCACGCGGATTGAGGATTAATAATTTAATGTATTCCACTGCAAGGGTAAATGTTTTACCCGAACCGGCGGAAGCCTTATATACTAAAAGTTCACTCATGCTTATTGTAAATCTGTTAATAGAATTTTTTCATAAAGTCCGGTCCGAAACAAAGCAGGAATAGAGGCAGATAGTCTTTTAAAGCTACTCGGAGCAACTTTAAGGCTTGTCCGATCCTGTAATTTACAGTCTGCGGGGAAATATTTAGTTTTTGGGCTATTTCTTTGTGTGTCAGATGTTTATTTCGAGTCATTTCGTATGCTTCACGGTACTCTTTGGGGAGTTGTTGCAGTGTCTTTTCATAAAGTTGGAAAAGCTCGTTACCCAAGTAGAAATCGGGATTGTCGAATTTGCCTTCATACTTCTCTATGATTTCCTGATGTACTCTTCGTTTGATCTCAAAATGGGAAAGACGATTGAGCGCCTTGTTCTTTACAATAGTAAAAAGTAAGGTTTTCAATGTCAGTTCCGGTAAAAGGCTGCTGCGATTTTCCCACAGCCACATCATTGTTTCTTGTACGATTTCCTCAATCTCCTCCTGTTCATGAACATATTGGGAACAAAAAGCGCACAGTCTCCGGAAATAATAGCGATAGACTGCATCAAAAACATTTTCGTCTCCTGCTTTGAGGGCAATAATGATAGCTTTATTATTGTCAATATCAAAATATATTGGGGATTGCGACATTCTCTTTGTAATTTATGCAACACAAAAATAATCAAAGAAGTAGAGAAAAAGAAATAAAAACAGGAGAAAAATATTTTTTTCTTTTTTAGTTTAGTACATTTGTAGTGTTAACTGTATTACTGCAAAGGTATTATGTTTTTTGTAATAAAAGGAGATTGAATAAATATGGATGAAATGATCTTGTTAAGTTATCTGCGAGGTAAATGTAGCAATGAGGAAGCAAAGCAAGTTGAAAATTGGTGTGAGGAAGCACAGGAGAATCGAGAAGTTTTGGAACAACTCTACTACACTCTTTTTGTAGGTGACCGGATAGCGGTAATGAATGCCGTGGATACAGAGATGTCATTGGATAAATTGAAATCGAAAATAAGGGATAAAGAGAAAATAGAGACACGGAAAAAGTTGGTTGGTCGTTGGAGACGATATACAACTATGGCAGCCGCTTTCTTGGCAGGTCTTGTCTTTGCAGGCGGAGTTACCTGGGGCTTATTAGCCAATAAACTTTCAGACTATGAAGTGATTACTGCTGCTGGACAACGGGCACAAACGGTTTTGCCTGACGGTAGTAAAGTGTGGCTGAACGCATCTTCGAAACTAGTTTATCATACATCTTATTGGAATTCGGAACGGCAGATTGATTTGTCGGGGGAAGCGTATTTTGAAGTAGCACATGATAAACACACTCCGTTTGTTGTGAACAGTAAGCGAATAAAGACATCTGTACTTGGTACCAAATTTAATGTGCGTGCACGTGAAGAGGAAGACAGGGTCGTGACAACTTTACTTCAAGGTATAGTTTGTGTGAATTCTCCACGAACAGAAAATAATGGTTATCTGTTGAAGCCGGGACAAACTTTAAATGTCAATACAAAAACTTATCAGGCAGAATTGATCGAATATAACCAGCCGTCTGATGTACTTTTGTGGATTAAGGGAGAATTGCAGTTTAAAGAACATTCATTGTTGGATATAACCAATTTAATGGAAAAGTTGTATGACATTAAGTTCATTTACGAGGATAATGTTTTAAAAGCAGAACGTTTTACAGGTGAATTTTCTACAGATAGTACTCCTGATGAAATCCTAAATGTTTTGATGCACACGAATCATTTTAGTTATAAGAAAGAAGGTCAAGTTATCCGATTAATAAAGAAGTGAAAGTAGTATTTAGTATTGCTATTTTTCTGCATTTATCGTATTCGCAATATACAAAGGTTGAATCTCTGCTATAGGAATTCAACCTTTGTATGTTTTTACGGCTACTTTGTGTTCATGGCTATTCTAAAATTTTTTTTTTTTGATTAGTATATTTGTTTTATGAAATGTATTACTGACAAATAAGCGCTTATAAAGAATATTAAGTATAACCTTTAAATTTATTA
>ERZ772865.2385-NODE-2385-length-16455-cov-4.191951_pt1 | contig 16455 bp, 14 predicted proteins | sample MGYA00512133_ERZ772865 | MGnify/ENA primary metagenome ERZ772865 (study PRJEB29015, sample SAMEA2737722) | human gut metagenome | biome: human gut; feature: human-associated habitat; material: faeces | place: China | collected 2012 ...
TAAATTCTGGAATTATGAGCACACATATTACGCAATACTGAAACACCCTGTATCCATGAAGCAAGCATTTTCTGTGATGGTTTTACCAAATTTCCTTTTTTCGATCTATACTGATAATTTGACGCCAAGATAGAATATGAACTTCCGGTACCTGTTTTCAAATTCTTAATTATCTTCGATAATGTACCGAACGAAAGAACTTCAACGGCCGCCCATACAGGTACTTCTCCATCATGATTGTCAAAATTATGTTTGATGAACACATCATTAGAACGAGCAATTTCTGATGCTACAGTAGCCATATTCTGCCAATACCGTTTTTTCTCTTTAAAAATCGATGAATCTTGCAAAACAAGTGGTTCTCCGTGTATAAGCAATGCTTCCACCAATCGCACTCTCAAAGCAACCTCAATCTTAGAAATCATTGGAAAAACCAAAGCAGATAATTCCTGATCAAATTGATACAATTTTATAATATCTTCAAACTTTGTTCCCGAAACATACTTCTTTGCAGCATTATCATATAATTGAAACGAATAACCTCTCAAACGATAAAATCCAATTGACTTCAATGCCTTCTCTACATCTTCTTGAGATGTAATCTTCATTCCTGCATCCACATAAGATTGCACCTGCTGTTCTATTGTTAATATTTGTTTTGGATATTGATACATAAAACACCCCATAAATAAGAAAGTCCCACCGGGTTGCGCATGAAAAATCAGAGGCGTGGTGGGTTCTGTTAATGTTATTATACAGCTTTCAATGCCACTGTCAAGATTGTTTTTGTAAAAAGTTGCCTCGCCTCGACTAATCCCTGGTCTCCATCAGAATCACTTTTCCACATACAAAAGAAATCTTCACTTCATCTTCTGCAAATTCATTACTCACACACAGACTGTCCCCTGCAGAAAGCAGATGATTCTGCAGCGGGTATTTTGCTCCGCTGATACTGAAATCTTCTACAGGAAGTTCCAGTGGAAATACGGAAAAATATTTTCCAAAAGCTTCCGCTCTCGTCAGCGTGATCCCATGCTCTAAAATCCGGATCCGGTTATGACTGTCCAGGATCATTGCCTCTGAACCTGCTGCCAGTGCAATATTCAGGCACTGGATATTCGCCCAGAGATGATCGATCCGGTTTCCTGTTCCTCCAAGGATATAAATTTCCTTTCTTCTAAGTCCCAGGCATAACCGGAGTGCGATTTCTGTATCAGAAGCATCTTTTACAGGATTAAACTCCCGAATTGGTACATTTTCCTCTGTCCGGTAATATTCCACGATCTCTCTTGGGACGCTGTCGAAATCTCCGACAATATAATCCGGTTTGATCTCATTTTCGTATAAAAACTGAAGTCCTTTATCTACCCCGATAATAAACTCTGTCTCCTCTGACTGAAGGATCGGAAGTACAAATTCTTTTTCCAGGATTCCTCCGCTCACGATCACAGTTCTCTTACTCATGACTCTTTAATATCTCCATAAATTCTTCTGTATTTTTTCTGATGTCTCCCTTAAATATGCCTGAACCGGAAACCATAATATTTGCTCCTGCATCCAATACTTCCGCAACATTTGCATGGTAGATACCGCCATCCACTTCAATATCTGTCTTCAATCCCTTTTCATCCAGCATTTTTCTCAGTTCCCTGATACGATCCAGTGATTCCGGAATAAACGCCTGGCCTCCAAAGCCCGGCTCTACTGACATGACCAGGAACATATCAGCCTGATCCAGATACGGAACAAATGCCTCCACCGGAGTTTTTGGCTTAATCGAAATCCCCGCCTTCACACCTGCTGCATGGATCTTGTCGATCGTCGCCTGCAGATCTTCACATGCCTCTAAATGAACCGTGATGATATCCGCTCCTGCTTTTGCAAATTCTTCCACATAGCGGATCGGTTCTGTGATCATCAGATGTGCATCCAGTATCTGCGAAGTATATCCTTTGATACAGGAAAGTACCGGCATTCCAAAAGAAATACTTGGTACAAAAATCCCATCCATTACATCAAAATGAATATATTCTGCTCCTGCTGCCTCTGTCACTTTAAGCTGCTCTCCGAGGACTTTAAAATCCGCAGAAAGGATCGATGGTGCTAACACATTCTTCATTTCTAATACCTCTTCTTTTCTTTTAATTCACGATACATCTCTGTATAATCTTCATAGCGTATCTTATGGATTGCTCCGCTCTCTACTGCTTCTTTCACTGCACATCCCGGTTCATGAATGTGGTCGCAGCCGTTAAACCTGCATTTTCCTTCATACGGAGAAAATTCCGGAAAATAATATTTCAGTTCTTCTTTTTCAAAATCATTCACATAAAGGGAACTGAATCCCGGTGTATCCATAATATAGGAATCCGGACTGATCATGATCAGTTCGGAATGCCTCGTGGTATGCTTTCCTCTTGCAATTTTTCTGCTGATACTTCCGGTTTCCATCTGTACGCCTGACTGGAGCAGATTGATCAGAGAGGACTTTCCTACTCCTGACGGACCTGCGATGGAAGTCGTCTTTCCTTTCAGCATCTGCTTTAATTTTTCTATATTTTCTTCTTTCTTTGCACTGGTAAACAGCACCGGATAGCCACAGGACGCATAAACTTCCTCCAATTCTGCAATCTCAGGATGTTCTGCAAGATCGGTCTTATTAAAACACAAAATGACCGGAATCTCTTTCCGCTCCATCATAACCAGAAATCGATCCAGCAGATTGTAGTGCGGCTTTGGTTCCGTTACCGCAAATACGACCAGTGCCTGATCTATATTGGCCACTGCCGGACGGATCAGTTCATTTTTCCTCGGCAGGATTTTCGTTACATTTCCGATTTTTTCTTCTTCATCCAGGACTTCCAGCTCCACTTCATCTCCAACCAGTGGTTTAATGCCATTCTTCCTGAATGACCCCTTTGCTTTACATTCATAAAGACCGGATTCTACTACATTCACGTAGTAGAATCCGGCAATTCCTTTTATAATCTTTCCCTGCATATATTACTGCTCTCTGCTTTACTCGGTACCGTCTTCACCGGATGGATCCGATGGCTGTGGTCCTTTACTTACCATATACTGAATGGAAGTTCCCTCTTCCACCTGGGTTCCTGCACTGACAGACTGGTAAAATACCTGTCCTTTCGGATAATTATCACTGTAGTCTTCTCCAAGATATTCGGCTGTAAGACCTGCCTGCTGGAGCAACTTCTCTGCCGTCGTCTTATTAGAAGAAAGGATATTCGGTACTGTAGTCACTTTCAGCTTTGGTCCTTTACTTACCACATAGCTGACCGTTGCTCCTTTTGATACCTGCTTTCCGGATGCCGTTCCCTGTGAAATGACTATTCCCGCTGCTACAGAATCACTATATTCTTCACTGGCACTTCCCTGAAGTCCTGCCGCTGCAAGTGCTGACTCAGCTTCTGACTGGCTCTTTCCTTCAATGGACGGAACAGTTGCCGGCTGTGAACCAAGACTGACAACGATCGTAACTTCTGATCCTTCATCCACTTCTGTACCCTCACCCGGTTCTACTGAAATAACTTTTCCTTCTTCCACTGAATCACTGTACTGCGGATCTCCTTTTACAACAACAAGATTCGCTGCTTTGATGGCGGCCTCTGCATCCGATTCATCTTGTCCGATGACAGGCGGAACTTTGGTACTCTTTGCCTCCTCACCGGTACTGAGAACAACTTCCACGGTACTATGCCGCTTCACCTTCTCCCATTTCCCCGGTGACTGACTCATGATCTGATTCTTTTTATATTCATTCGATGGCTTTTTATCTACTACATCGATTCCAAGATCATACTTTTTCAGCTCTTTTGTAGCTTCTTCTACTGTCATGCCACGGACATCAGGCACTTTGACCTTCTCCGACTGAGTGACGGTCGCATTCCCCGAACCTTTAAAGATTCCGACTGCATTTCCGACAAGGAACAGGATCAGCAGTGCGATCACTACACCTGCCACAATCATCAGAATCCGCATGATCTTCTTTGTATCAGGATTTACATCCTTCTTTTTTCCTCTTCCTGAAGAACGGCGGTCACGTTCATCCTCGTCATCTTCATCGTCATAGTCATCATCATACTCGTCGTCTTCATCGTCGTAGTCATCATCATACTCGTCGTCTTCATCATCATAGTCTTCATCATACTCATCGTCCTCGTCATAACCACGCTCCCGCTGAAGACGTTCTACTTCTTCCGGTGACATAACAACAGTCCGGTCACTTCTCCGTCTGCCCCCAAGGACAACAAAATCGCCTTCCGGGTCAACCAGCGAGTGCTTCAGATCCTGTAACAGCTCATCGCAGCTCTGATATCGCATCGCCGGATTTTTCTGCGTACATTTCATAATGATACATTCCAGACTGTACGGGATATCCGGTACTTCTTCCGCCGGAGACTTGATTTCCTCCTGCAGGTGCTTCAACGCCACTGTCACAGTAGAATCCCCATCAAACGGAACATGACCGGTGATCATCTCATACATGGTAATGCCGGCAGAATAAAGATCACTCTTCTCATCGACAATTCCGCCTCTTGCCTGCTCCGGTGATGTATAGTGAACGGATCCCATTACACTGGTGCTGATCGTTTGCGTAGACGTAGTCGCCCGTGCAATACCGAAATCTGTTACCTTTACTTTTCCTTCTTTCGAAATAATAATATTCTGAGGCTTGATATCCCTGTGAATAATATGACAGTTATGTGCCGCCTGAATCCCCGTCACCATCTGAATTGCAATGCTGATGGTCTCCTTGGCTGAAAGCTTTCCTTTTTTCTCGATATAATCTTTCAGCGTAATTCCTTCAACCAGTTCCATGACCATATAATATAAGCCACGATCCTGTCCTACATCATAAACGTTCACCACATTCGGATGCATCAGTCCTGCAGCCGCCTGTGCTTCGCTCAAAAACTTCTTAATAAATGTCTCGTCCGAACGGTAATCGCTCTTGAGAACCTTAATCGCAACAAAACGGTTCAGCTTATGGTCTTTTCCTTTATATACATCTGCCATACCTCCGGAACCGATACGGCCGAGTATCTCGTACCGCTTTCCTAAGAAAACTCCTTCTTTAATCATATACTCACCTCATCTGCAAATGGTTCGATCAGAACGATTCCAATATTATCTGTACCGCCGTTCTCTTTGGCAGCATTCACAAGGTTCTGCCCTGCTTCTACAATGTCTCTTGCTCCCTGTACAATATGGAAAAGTTCTTCATCTTCCACCATATTGCTCAGACCGTCTGTACACATCAGTATAATATCTCCCCTTTTCAGACGATGCTCGTAAAAATCTACATCGACATCTGCTTTTGCCCCGATCGCCCTGGTAATAATATTCTTATCCGGGTGATGCTTTGCTTCTTCCGGTTTGATACCGCCCAGACGTACCATCTCTTCTACCAGTGAATGGTCTTTCGTCAACTGCTGTATTCCGTGATTGATCAGATAGAGACGACTGTCTCCCACATTCGCAAAATACATCATCTGATTCATGATCGTAGCTGCTACGACCGTTGTTCCCATCCCCTTGAGATGTTCGTCCTTCGATGCCTCCCGGATGATCTCCCGGTTTGCCGTCTTAATAGCATTTACAAGGACTCTCTCGATATCTTCGCCCTGGCTTTTCTCCAGCTCACGCTGCAATACTTCCACGGTATACTTGGAAGCATAGTCGCCTGCCTGATGTCCGCCCATTCCGTCTGCCACCACAAACAGATTCCGAAGGATACCAAGTGGTCTTCCTCCTTCAAAAACGTAATCCTGATTCACCTGTCGTACCATTCCGACATCCGTTATTGAAAATGTCCTCATACTTCTTCTCCTTCTGCCACATCCGCCTTTACATAGCTGCGTCTGAGCTGACCGCAGGCCCCATCAATATCAGAGCCCATTTCCCTTCTTATAGTAACATTTATTCCGCTTTTTTCAAGTTTATTTTTGAAATTCAGGGCATTTTTGCGGCTTGGGCGTACAAAATCACGCTCTCTTACCGGATTCACCGGGATCAGATTCAAATGACAGTTTCTCGGCTTTAAAAGTGCCGTCAGTTCCCTTGCATCTTCCTCTGTATCATTGACTCCATGTACCAGACTGTATTCAAAGGTCACTCTGCGTCCTGTCTCACGGAAATAGGTATCGCAGGCATCCAGCACTTCCGGGAGATGATATTTATTTGCTACCGGCATCAGCCTTTTTCTCTTTTCCTGCGTAGAACCATGCAGGGATAATGCAAGCGTGATCTGTAAATGTTCTTTTGCCAGTTCCAGGATTTTCGGAACGATCCCGCAGGTAGATACTGTCACATTTCTCTGACTGATATTCAAACCGTGTTCATCCGTAAGCAGATGTACAAAATTCAGGAAATTTTCGTAATTATCCAGTGGCTCTCCCGTTCCCATGACTACCACATTGGATACTCTTTCCTGCGTGATCTTCTGAATCTGATAGATCTGCCCCAGCATCTCCGAAGAAGACAGGTTTCTCTGCAGACCTCCGATCGTAGAAGCACAGAATGCACATCCCATCCGGCAGCCTGCCTGTGAAGAAATGCAGACGGAATTACCATGCTTATAACGCATCAGGACACTTTCGACTACATTTCCGTCATATAACTGGAATAAGAATTTATTCGTCCCGTCAATCTGCGAGATCTGACGCTCCAGCATTTTCACCGGAAGGATCACATACTCCTCTTTCAGCTTTTCCCGTAACGCTTTTGACAGATTCGTCATCTCATCAAAATCATCTGCCAGCTTTACATGAAGCCATTCATAAACCTGCTTTGCACGGAATGGTTTTTCCCCCAGTGCCTCCATCTCTTCTTTTAATCTGTCGTATCCATAAGCCCGGATATCCTTCTTCATATCAGTTCTCCCCGTTCTTTTTTAACCTTGCTATAAAAAATCCATCACTGCAATGTATACCCGGAAGTAACTGGATGCATCCTTCCTCTTCTACCGACTCTGCCAGTTGCGGGCAAAGCTTCTCTCTGATACTGTTCAGAGAAAACTGCGGGTACTTTTTCAAAAACCAGTGTACATTCTCCTCATTTTCCATGGGGTCGATGGTACAGGTACTATATAATAATGTACCTCCTTTTTTTACCATTGCCTGTGCATTTTCAAGAATCTTTCTCTGCAGTCCAGCCAGTTCTTTCAGGTCTTCCTCTTTCACCCGGTATTTCAGATCCGGTTTCTTTCCAAAGACTCCCAGCCCGGAACAGGGCAGATCTGCAAGGACAATATCTGCTTTTTCTTTCCATGCTTCATCCGGTACGGTTGCATCCCTGCAGACCGCATGAATATTTTCAAGTTCCATCCTGGCAATATTTTCTTCAATGAGTCCTACTTTATATTCCGTCAGATCCCTGGCTTCTACTTCGCCTTTTTTCGCTTCATTTCGGTCAGTTATCCACAGTTTCTCCGCAATATGTAAGGATTTTCCACCCGGAGCAGCACAGATATCCACAATTTTATTCCCTGCTTCCGGGGCTGCCAGCTCTGCCACCAGCATAGAACTTACATCCTGCACAGTAAACCAACCTTTCCAGAAGCAGTCCAGGCTTTCAAGATAATCATATCCGCTGATGAAAAAGGCGTACGGCAGATAAGGATGCTCCTGCACAGTTACCCCTTCCTGTTCCAGTTCCTTTTTCAGTTGCTCCGGAGTTACTTTATTCTGACAGCACCGGATCGTGACCGGCCTTTCTTTCAGGAAATCGGCTGCCATGGTACGGGTGACTTCCTCCCCATAACTTTTTTCCCACAGCCTGAGAATCCATGTCGGAATAGAATATTGGATTGAAAGTGCCTCAATTCCTTCCTGCGGATAGTCCAATGTATCCAGTCCTCTTGCCACACTCCGCAGCACTCCGTTCACATACCCCTTTAATCCTGAAAAGCCTTTTCTTACTGCCAGTTTGACTGCCTCGCTGCACACCGCATGATCCGGTACGCTGTCCATATATTTTAACTGGTAAACTCCGCTTCTTAAGATATTGCGGATCACCGGTTTCATCTTCTTCACTTTTACTTTCGAGAACTGATCCAGAATATAATCGATCTCAATCAGATGCTCCAGCGTTCCCTCGGTCACCCTGGTAATAAACGCACGCTCTTTCTTCTCAAGGTATTGATATTTCGACAGTACCTCTCCGAGAATTTTATGGCTGTATGCTCCATTTTCTGTTATTTCCATCAATACTGCGAGAACGATTTCCCGCTCATTGACCTGTCTGCCCATCTTTTTCCTCCAGCATTTCTGTTCTGCACTTTAATCGTCTCTGCGTCCTCTTGTAAGGATCAGAAGACGTAATAACTGTAAAATCTGTGCCGCTGCACTTGCCACATACGTCAGTGCCGCTGCTCCCAGTACTTTCTTCACACCGCTGATCTCTTCAGGATGCAACATTCCTGCCGTCTCCAGAACATTTACTGCCCGGTGTGACGCATTGAACTCTACCGGTAAAGTCACAATCTGAAAAAGGACTGCCAGTGAGAACAACAGGATTCCCAGATTGATCAGCATTGCGGACATCTGCCCGTTGAACATCAGTCCAATAATGATCAATGGCCACGAGATCATAGAACCAAAATTTGCCGCCGGCACTAAAGCAGAACGGACAGAAAGCGGTGCATACCCTACCTGATGCTGCACTGCATGACCACATTCATGTGCTGCGACACCGATTGCTGCAACGGAAGTCGAATGATAAACCGGATCTGATAATGCCAGTGTCTTGTTCGTTGGATTATAATGATCTGTCAGATTTCCTGAAATATGGATGATCTGTACATCATAAATGCCGTTCCGATGCAAAATCTTTTCTGCCGCATCCCTTCCCGTCATGCCTGAATAACTGCGTACATTAGAATATCTTGCAAACGTGCTTTTTACTTTTGCCGATGCCAAAAGGCTTAATACCACACCGATCAGTACTAATATATAAGTCCAGTCATAATAATAGTAGAACATCTTCTCTGCCTCCTGAATTTAAATTCTGTCCATTTTCCTGCTCTATACTTCTGTTGTAAATACAGTTCCCGGCTTCAGGCTATATCCTCTTAAAAATGCATCCGCATCCATCCGCTTTTTCCCCGGAATCTGAAGCTGCAGCACCTTCAGTCGTCCTTCACCTGTCTGTACTGTAAAGCTGTCTTTTTCCACTGCAACGACAGTTCCTGCCACTGTCTGTGATTCTCCCTGAAACTTTTCTGTCTCTGTTCCGCCTGCCTGCACACCCGCTCCCGGCTCTGCTTTCGCTTTCCAGATCTTCATCACCTTTCCGTCCCAGTGAGTATAGGCACTTGGCCAGGAATTTAAACCACGAACCAGCCGTTCGATCTCAACGGCAGATCTGCTCCAGTCGATATTTCCAAGCTTTTTATCCAACATCCGTGCATAAGCGGTGGGACTTTCTCCCTGCTTTTCAAAGGTTGCTGTATGTGTTTCCACTGCTTTCAGCGTCTCCACGCATAATGCCGCACCTGCAGCTGCCAGTTTATCATGCAGTGACTCACCGGTCTCGTCCGGTGTGATCTCAACTTCCGTCTTCTGGATCATATCTCCTGTATCCAGTCCTTCATCCATCTGCATGGTCGTTACTCCGGTCACACTTTCTCCGTTGATGATCGCCCACTGGATCGGTGCTGCACCACGGTACTTTGGAAGAAGTGAGGCATGCACATTGATGCACCCATATGGTGTCATTTCCAGAATTGACTTTGGAAGGATCTGTCCAAATGCAATCACAACCATAACATCTGCCTGATATTTTCTTAATTCTTCCACACACTCAGGATCCCTGATCTTCTTCGGCTGATACACCGGGATTCCATGCTTCATTGCCGCTGCTTTCACCGGTGTGGGCTGCATTTCTTTGCCTCTCCCCTTCGGCTTGTCCGGCTGCGTTACCACCAGACACACTTCATGTCCTGCTTCGATCAGTGCCTCCAGCGTTCCCACTGAAAAATCCGGCGTTCCCATAAAGATAATCTTCATCATGATCCTCCCTTTTTTTATTCTTCTCTGCAATGTCTGTATTTCAGAGATTTTCAGTCTTCCGGTTCCTCCACCGGTTCTACATCATGCAGTCCGTCTTCCACCTTATCCACATAAAGATGCCCTGAAAGATGATCGATCTCATGGCAGAATGCTCTTGCAAGAAGTCCTTCTCCCTCGATTTCAAATTCTTCCATCTCTTCATTCAATGCCCGTACTTTCACATAATTCGGACGTGTCACAATGCCCCATTTTCCCGGAACACTCAGGCATCCTTCTTCTCCGGTCTGCTCACCGGAAGTCTCGATGATCTCCGGATTGATCAGTACGATCGGTCCCTCGCCTACATCGATCACCACGATCCGCTTGAGGATTCCTACCTGTGGTGCTGCCAGACCGACTCCCATCTTTTCATACATCGTATCCAGCATATCACCAATCAGAATCTTTGTCCTGATGGTCATTTTTTTTACTTCTTTACACTGCTTTCCGAGAATTTCATCCCCGATTTTTCTTACTTCTCTGATTGCCATAACCTTCTCCTTCTTAATCTTACCTTAATTTCTCTTTTATTCTCACAGGTTCATCGGATTAAAATCGAACTGGATCCTCAGCTTTGCAAAGCCTGAATTGATCTCAATATACTGCTCCATCAGATCTTTTACCCGGATCAGCGTTCTGTATTCCGGTGCTTTAATATAGATTACCCGGCGGTAAATATCTTTAATCTTATCTACTCCCGGACTTGCCGGACCGATCACTTCCAGTGGTGCTTTTCCTTTGATCCTTAAGACATATTCTTTCAAATATTTACACCCAGTCTCCAGAAGCCGTTCATCTTCTCCTGCTGCCAGCACAGCCATCAGTTCTTCTGCCGGAGGATACCCCAGCAGCTCCCTGTACCGGATCTCCTGCTCATAAAAAGCTTTATAATCCTGTGCCGCAGCAGCTTTGATTGCATAATGCTCCGGGGAATAAGTCTGAATGACCACTTCTCCCTCCCGCATCCCTCTTCCGGCACGTCCTGCTGCCTGCGTCAGCAACTGAAAGGTTCGTTCCCCTGAACGGTAATCATCGGTATACAATGACATATCTGCTGCCAGCACCCCCACCAGCGTCACATTCGGGAAATCATGTCCCTTTACGATCATCTGCGTTCCTACCAGCACATCCGCCTCTTCATTGGCAAATGCTGAAAGAATTTTTGTATGTGCATCTTTCTTTTTCGTCGTATCCATATCCATCCGCAGGACTTTTGCCTGTGGGAAACGTCGTCTCACCATCTCCTCGATCTGCTGCGTTCCGGCTTTAAATTCTCCGATAAAACCGGACCCGCACTCCGGGCAGACCCGAATCTTCGGCTGCTCATATCCACAGTAATGGCAGACCATTTTCCCTCCTTTATGAACGGAAAGGGATACATTGCAGTGTGGACACTGGATCACATGTCCACACTCCCTGCAGGACACAAATCCCGAATATCCACGCCGGTTCAAAAACAGTATGATCTGCTCTCCCCGCTCCAGCCGCTCTTCCATCAGACTTTGCAGCTTCCCGCTCAGGATCGTATGATTCCCGTTCTTCAGTTCTTCCCGCATATCTACAGTATACACCTTTGCCATCTGCTGCATTCTGGAACGATGCCGCATTTCATACAGAACATACTCACCCTTCCTCGCCCGGTACATCGCCTCCATCGAGGGCGTCGCACTTCCAAGGACAACGCTTGCATCCTCTTCTTTTGCTCTCTGGATCGCAGTTTCCCGTGCATGATACCTGGGAATCTGCTCACTTTTGTAAGTCGGCTCATGTTCCTCGTCGATCACCACCAGTCCAAGATTCGGAAATGGTGTAAACAGGGCAGAGCGGGGACCGATCATCACATCGATCTCTCCCCGCTTTGCACGCATCATCTGATCATAACGTTCCCCCGCAGAAAGCCTGGAATTCATAATTGAAACCCGGTCTCCGAACTTCCTGTAAAACCGCATGACAGTCTGATACGTCAGTGCGATCTCCGGGATCAGAACGATCGCCTGTCTGCCATGTTCCACAACCGTATGGATCATTTCCATATAAACTTCCGTCTTGCCGCTCCCTGTCACTCCATGGATGAGATATGTCTTTCGCTTTCCCGCCAGATAATCCTCACGGAATCCCCGGATTACCTGCTCCTGTTCTGAAGTAAAGGTGATGGTTCGCTCCTGCTGCGTTCCCTGCTGCACCGGATTACGGTAGATCTGCTCGGATTCGAGCTTCAGTACTCCCTGCTCTTCTAACGCACGGATCACCGGCAGGGTAATATTCAGCTTTCCGGTCACCAGTTCATAATCTAAAAGCCGGTCTGCAAGCAATGCTTCCAGCAGTCTTGCCCGTGCCTTCTGGTTCTTTTTTCTATAAAATGCAAGCTTTTCTTCTCCTTCTTTTTCCGAAAGGAGAAGCCGTAAATGCTTCTTTACCTTTGCATTCTCTTTCTGCCTGATCGGCAGAACGGTCTTGAGCGACTGGATCATTGTCCCGCCATAATGCTCTTTCATCCATGCCGCAAGAGCAATCAGCCTGGTCTCAATCTCCATTCCCTTTTCAGAAATAGACAGGATGGATTTCACTTTGGAAAGGTCGTATTCGCATTTTTCCGAAAAACCTGTCACGTATCCTTTGATCTGCCGGTTTCCTTTTCCGAATGGCACAACCACTTCCATTCCCGGTTGAAGTCTTGACTCCAGTTCTTCCGGGATGCGGTACTGAAAGATCTTATCCAGTTTTTCATGTTGAATATCTACTATTACATCTGCAAACACGCTTTTCCTGCCACACTTCCTGCTTATTTTCGGTTCTGACTTTTTATCCCGATTTTACTGCCCTGCTTTTATTCAGGACCTACTTATTCTGATCCTTCTCCTGCTTTTCTTCTTTCAGTTCCTCAAGAACTTCTGCAATCAGGACTCTCTCATCCATCGGATATTTCACACCCTTGATTTCCTGATAGTCCTCATGACCTTTTCCAGCAAGCACGATCACGTCCCCCACTTCACCGTGGCTGATGGCATACTTGATGGCCTCCTTACGGTCACAGATCTCCACGTATTTTCCATTGGTTCTTCCAATACCGGTCTTGATATCGTCAATGATCGCCTGCGGCTCTTCAAATCTTGGGTTATCCGAAGTAATGATCGTCAGGTCTGCCAGTCTTCCTGAAACTTCTCCCATTTCAAATCTTCTGTCTCTGGAACGGTTTCCCCCGCATCCAAATAAGCATACCAGACGCTTCGGATGATATTCCTTCAATGTGGTCAAAAGACTCTCCAGACTCATCGCATTATGAGCATAATCAATCATCAGCGTAAAATCATCCGACACCTTGACCATCTCAATTCTTCCCTTTACCTTTGCCTTTTTCAGGGCATCTTTGATCAGTTCTGCCGGCACTTCAAAATGTCTGCATACTGAGATCGCAGTCAGAGAATTGTAGACGCTGAACGTTCCCGGAATGTCGATTTCAACATCAAAATCCATCACTCCTGCTACATGATATGCCACTCCCAGATATCCCGGTCTGGATACCAACTGCACATTCTCTGCACGCAGATCTGCCTTTTCCGAAAATCCAAAGGTCTCCACTTTACAGGTTGCACCTGAGAAAACATCCTCAAAATATTTATCATCCACATTCGCAATTCCCAGTCTGCACTGCTTGAACAGAAGTCCCTTACATCTCTTATAATCTTCAAAATCTTTATGTTCATTCGGGCCGATATGATCTCTTCCGAGATTCGTAAAAATACCGATCTCAAACGGAATCCCTGCTGTCCTGTGGAGCATCAGTCCCTGCGAAGACACCTCCATGACCACGCAGTCACATCCTTCTTTTACCATCTCTGCAAAATACTGATGGATCGTATAGGACTCCGGTGTCGTATTGGCTGCAGGGATCTTTTTCTCTCCGATGATCGCCTCGATCGTTCCGATCAGTCCGACCTTATGTCCTGTCTCCTCCAGAATAGACTTGATCATATAAGTGGTCGTCGTCTTTCCCTTTGTACCGGTAATTCCCACAATCTTCAGCTTCTCTGCCGGATACCCAAAATACGCTGCTGACATCAGTGCCAGTGCATATCTCGTATCTTCGACTTTAATGACCGTCACATCTGCCGGCACTTCCACATCTTTCTCCACAACGACTGCAGCCGCTCCTTTTTCTGCAACTTCTGCCGCATACTTATGACCGTCTGACACTGCACCGCTGATGCAGACAAAGACAGACCCGTTCTCTACTTTTCTTGAATCATTGATCAAGGTTGTCACTTCCGTTTCTGCACTTCCCTGAACCACTTTATATTCCAATCGCTCCAATAATGTATCTAATCTCACAACGCTTCCCTCCTTGCATAGACTTTCACTGCTATAGCATAACATAATTTTTCTTTATGTGCCACTTTTTCTCCTGCCTCTGCTGCCCACACTGCCTGTGCCGGGCAATGCATTTTTCTGCTCTCACTTTTTCTTCGGACGGTACAGAGTTCCTTTTATAACAGTATCTTTCCCAAAACGGCTGTTCAATTCCTCCAGTGCCGCTTTCAGTTTCTTATGCTTTTCATCCGGTTCTTCCGGTGGCTTCAGGTCAAACAGGGTCAACTGCTCCGGTGCGGACTCTTCCACCAACTTAGAAGTCCTGATCCCCAGCAGTCTTACCGGCTCTCCGCTCCATAACTCCTGAAATAATTTCCCCGCCTTTTCAAGCAGTACCTCCGGCTGTGCGGACGGCTTTTCCAGCTGCATCTGATGCGATGCATTCCGAAAATCAAAATACCGGATCTCCACACTGAGCATTCCGGCTTTTTTCCCTGCTTTCTTCAATCTTATGCCGACACTCTCTGCCAGATTCTTCAGCACTTTTTCTGCTTCTTCATAGGTGACTGCATCTTCCGCCAGTGTCGTTGAATTTCCGATTCCTTTTGCCTCATCCGGTACAGACTGCACTTGATCATCTCCGATCCCGTTGGCGAACTCCCACAGCATACGCCCATGACTTTTCAGATGAAGCTCGATCAGTGCCTCCTCTGACCTTGCCAGGTCACCGATCGTATTTATCTCCAGCTTTTTCAGTATTTCCACACTGGATCTGCCTGCCATATACAGCTCACTGACCGGAAGCGGCCACATCTTCTGCCGGATCTCATCCGGGAAAAGGGTATGCGTCTTATCCGGTTTTTCAAAGTCTGAAGCCATCTTTGCCAGCAGCTTATTCTCTGAAATACCAATATTCACCGTAAAACCAAACTTCCTCTTCACACCCTCCCTGATCCATTCAGCTCCCGCCTGCGGAGACGGAAATCTGTCTGCGATCTCCGTAAAATCCATATAACATTCATCCACACTGACCTGCTCAATCTCCTCCGTAAATGAACGCAGATACTCCATCAGTCTCTGGCTCTTCTCATGATACATTTTATGATCCGGTGCTCTCATGATAAGATTCGGGCATTTCCGGAATGCATTTACAACCGGTTCCCCCGTCCTGATCCCGTACTTTTTTGCCGACGGAGACTTTGCAAGGACAACCCCGTGACGGGACTTCTGATCCCCGCCAATGATCGCAGGAATCTGCCGGAGATCTACTTTCCCCCCATTTTTCAGCTCCTCTACTGCCGTCCAGCTTAAATATGCAGAATTTACATCAATATGAAAAATTATTTTCCGCATAGAATGCTCCCCTTTTATATGATAGTCAGATATCTTTCATTTCTTGTATACATTAAAAATCCCCGTGATACAGTACTTTTATTGTACCATACCACGGGGGGCTTTTCATCTCTTTCTTCTTTGCTCTCTTCCGACTATCAATTTATGCCGTCCAGCTTATCCCTGCTTTACCACAGCCTCCAGTTTTCCATCTCTGACATCGATCAGAATTGTATCACCCCGACCGACATTTCCTGCAAGGATCAGTCTTGCTGCAAGCGTCTCCACATTTTTCTGCAGATACCGCTTCAGTGGTCTTGCACCATACATCGGATCGTATCCGCCTTCCACTACAAAATCTTTTGCAGCTTCTGTCAGTTCGATCTGAAGTTCTTTTTCTTCCAGCTCCGGAACTGCCTGTACTGCAATTTTATAGGCAACGGTTTCTTTAACGTCTGCACCAGGTACAGCGATGATCTCATTTTCACGGATCATGCGAACTGCCTTTAATGTCATTAATTCCGGATCCCCAGGTCCGACGCCAACTCCATATAATGTACCTTTCATTGATAAAACCTCCTGAATTTATTTTTGAAATGATCTTAAATTTACATTATGCTGTGAAGTCTCATTCACAGACATATCTTTTTAATTATACTAGAATTGTATAGTGTTTGCAATGTAGGATTTGCTGTGTTATCATAGTTTCTATAGATAAAATTTGGCAATGTTTAAAAAGAAAAAAATG
>ERZ772865.2395-NODE-2395-length-16404-cov-4.221114_pt1 | contig 16404 bp, 16 predicted proteins | sample MGYA00512133_ERZ772865 | MGnify/ENA primary metagenome ERZ772865 (study PRJEB29015, sample SAMEA2737722) | human gut metagenome | biome: human gut; feature: human-associated habitat; material: faeces | place: China | collected 2012 ...
AACGGTAGCGGAAACTACCATTACGTATATGAAAAGTCTTAGAAATATCCAATTGAAACTTCTGGCATCGATGATGTATGTGCAGCACCGATTTTCACTTATATTATGTCGTCAGTTCGCCAACCGAATGCGTGTTAAACAACAATATTACTTACTTAGATAATTCCACGGATTAACCACCACTCCATTAAGTCTTACATCAAAATGAAGATGTACTCCATCTGAATTACCCGTTGTGCCCATAAGAGCTATTTTTTGCCCCTTTTTAACATATTCTCCAACTCCAACAAGAAGAGAAGAGGCATGAAGATATCTTGTATATAAGCCATCGCCATGATATAGCATAATATAGTTACCAGCTGATGAACTAAACTGTGATATCACAACTTTGCCATCTGCTGCTGCGTATATAGGATCTCCTGATACGCCTCTGTTGACAGCACCTATATCTATTCCCTGATGAGGAGATGTTCTGCCATCCATATCTCCATATGGTGATGTTATTCTTGTTGATACTGTTGGCCACTTAAAAGCGCCACCATCATACTTTGTGCTTCCACTATTGTTACTGCCACCATTATTGCTGTTATTATTTTTATTTGCTTCTTCTTCAGCCTTTATCTTTGCTTCTATGCTTGCAATCAGATTATCCTGGGCTTTAATATCAGCTTTTATCTTAGCCTGATAATCCTTTTGCTGCTGTGTATTTTTCTTTAACGAAGCCATTTCGTTCTTCTTTGTTGATTCAAGAAGCTCCAGTGATGACTTTTTATCTGTTAATTCTTCCTGCTTTACAACAAGCGTTTCCCTATCCTGTTCAAGCTTTATTTTAGCAGCAGTTATAAAGTTTACCGTATCATTGAACTTTTCAAGCATTTTTCTGTCATATTCAGAAATCTTTGTTATATACTCTGCCTTGTTAAGCATATCACCCATGCTTTCTGAGTTAAGCAGTAAAGCAAAATATGTTTCCTCATTGTGCTCATACATATATTGTATTCTCAGCTTCATTGAGTCGTACTGCTCATCAACATCCTCTTCAGCCTCAGCAAGTTTTTCTTCTGTGTCCGTTATCTCTGTTTCTATCTGTTCTATCTGACCATTCACCTCATCAAGTGAACTGTTAATTGCAGACATCTGTGAATCAAGCTGTGTCAGATATGTCTCTATATCGTTACTCTGTGACTTGAGTTCGTCCAGCTTCTTCTGTGTTTTATCATATTCACTCTGAAGATCACTTTTTTTATTATTAGCATTATCAAGATTCTGCTTATTGTCACCATATACATCATAATATCTGACAAAGCAGCCTGGAACGATTATTGTCAGAAGCAGCAACAGAGTAACCGCCTTTTTTACCAACGCTTTCCTCATACAACTCCTCCATAAAACATTATGTCATTCTTGTAAAATAGGACTTCTGCTAAAGCTTAACTTTGCATCAGTCCTATATTTTACACATATATAACACAACATAATGCTATCCCTATGCTTTTATAACACACTTTATATGCGTTAATACTGCATACTTACATTACTATAAATTATTTAATGTATAAGCTTTATACATTTGTACCGGCTTTATACATTTATACATTAGCATGTTTTCTTACAGCAAAGAAACTTCCTAATATACCAATACCAATACCAAGAAGGATTCCAACTGGAACCAATATCCTGAACACCTCATCTACTGGCATAAATGCAAGAATATTCTGAAGTATCGAGAATTTATTCATAACATAATTAATAACATTTTCATAGATAAATCTAAGTATCACAAGAGGTATGATAGAACCTATAATACCTATAGTTATACCTTCTACGAAGAATGGTGCATCAACGAATGCATCTGTTGCACCTATATACTTCATAATTGATATTTCTTCCTTACGGACTGTTATACCTATTACAATTGTATTTGTAATAAGGAATATAGATACCGCAAGAAGAATAATTATAATAGCTATTGCCACATAACTGACAAGTCTTGCTGCACTTGCAAGTCCGCTTGCTGTTGCCTCAGACCTGTTTACCTGTCTTATACCATCAAGATTCTCAAGGTATGTGACAAGTGTTGACTGGCTTGCCGCATCATTAAGATATATCTCATATGATGATGAATTAGCAAGAGGATTATCATCCTTAAAACCTTCTGCAAGCTGAGGATAATCCTTAAAATACTCTGATTTATAGTTCTCCCATGCTTCATCCGCTGATGTATAGTGGATACGTGACACTTCATTCCGCTGGCTTATAGTATCACCAAGCTTCTTAATCTCTGCATCTGTCAGTCCCTGATCAAAGAATACTGTTACACATACTTCATTCTCAGCCTTATGTATCATATACTGGAAATTTGTTACAAGCGAATAGAATAATCCAAAAAGGAATATACATGCCGCTATAGTTGCTATTGACGCAAGTGAGAACAATCTATTACGATAGATGTTCTTTAATCCGTCCTTAATATGATAAAATAACGATCTAATCTTCATAGAAATAACCACCTTTTTCCAAATCACTTATAATCTTACCCTGGCTCATAGTAATTGTTCTCTTCTTCATCTGCTGAACAATCTCCATATTATGAGTAACTACAAGCACTGTTGTTCCCTGCTTATTAACAGCATCAAGAATCTTCATGATTTCGTTGGAATTAGTGGGGTCAAGGTTACCTGTAGGCTCGTCTGCAAACACTACACTTGGGTCTGTTACAAATGCTCTTGCTATGCCGACTCTTTGCTGCTGACCGCCGCTCATTTCCTTTGGCTTGTGCATATATCTGTTGTCAATTCCGACAAGTTTGAGCATTTCCATAGCCTTTGCTTCTCGTTCTTCCTTGCCGACGCCTTTAAACATAAGCGGTAATGCCACATTTTCAAGTGCTGTCATAGTCGGCATAAGGTTATATGACTGAAAAATAAAGCCTGTAAACTTTTGCCTGAATTTTGCCAAATCCGCTTCACTTAAATTATCTATTCTGTATTTGCCGATATAGACCTCGCCGCCGCTCGGTCGCTCAATGCCGGCAAGCATATTTAAAAGCGTTGATTTGCCTGAACCTGATGTGCCCAAAATTGCGCATATCTTGTTTCTTTCTATTTCAAGATTGACCTTGTCAAGTGCGATAACCTCTTCCTCGCCGACTTTGTAATGACGGGAAAGGTCAACTGTTTTAATCAATATATCACTTTCCATAGCGCCCTCCTGTAATTTTATTTTACAAGCAACTGTGCTAAATGAGATATCACAGTTACTTACGGCTTAAGTATAGCATTAAGAAATAGACTTGTCAACAATTTTTTGCCTATTTCTAAAACTTTATTTTCTATTGAAATTAATATAAATAGGTGTATAATAATTATTGTAAATATATGTTTGGAGGATTAACTATGTTAGATAAACGCAAGGTAGTAATCATCGGTGCTGGTCACGTCGGCTCTCACGTTGCGATGGCACTTTGCTTTCAGGGTACTTGCGATGAGATTGCTTTTATTGATATCGACCGTGAAAAGGCAGTTGCAAACTGCTACGATGTTGCAGACGCATGTCTTTTTTTAGGCTCAACAACTAAAATTAAGGTAGGGGACTATGAAGATTGCAGGGATGCCGATATTATTGTCAATTCAATCGGTATGCCTCGTAAGCCGGGACAGACAAGGCTCGATATGCTTGACGATTCAATCAGAATGTTAAAGGATGTTGTTGAAAATCTTAAGCCTATTGATTTTAAGGGCATTTTTGTTTCAATTACAAATCCTGCCGACGTTATTGCAAATTATGCAAGAGTTCATCTCGGACTTCCGAGGGAAAGATGCTTTTCAACAGGTACTTCTCTTGATACCGCAAGGCTTAAAAGAACAGTCAGCGAGCTTGCAAATATAGACAGAAAAAGCGTTACAACCTGTGCTATCGGCGAGCACGGCGACTCTTCATTCGTTCCTTTTTCAACTCTTACTCTCGGCGGAAAAAACTATAAAGAGCTTCAAGAGGCGAAGCCTGAAAAATACAGTAAGCTTACAGAGGATTTCGTGTTAGAGAGAACCCGTTATATCGGCTATGATATTATCAACGGAAAAGGTTCAACCGAATTTGGAATCGGCGCTGCTTGTGCAGATATTTGCAAAGCAATTTTCCACGATGAAAAGAGAGTTATTCCGGCTTCTGTTTTGCTTGAAGGAGAGTATGGTATTGATGGCGTAGCTTGTGGTGTTCCTTGCGTAATCGGCAGAAACGGAATTGAGGATATTATTGAACTCGAACTTAACGATAAAGAAAAGGAGCAAATGGCGCACACTTGCTCGGTAATTAAGGACTACTGCGAACGTGCAGAAAAGGTACAGTAAGGTTGTGGATAATCAAAAAAAGCAAGACGAATTTTCGTCTTGCTTTTTGTTTATGTTTATTCTGTTTTATGCTTATTTTGTTGTGCTTTGGGCTGTTTGACCTTTAGCACTGTAGTCCTGATAGCGGTTTTCAAGTTTTTTATACTTGCCGCTTTTAAGGTCTTTCATAAGCACCTCATCGCCGTCAAACGAGATATAATATTCGCCGACAGGGGTGAGGGAATATGTTTGCTTGCCGTCTTTTGAAGTTGTATCATTCTTCTTCATAATGTTAGCGGCAACTTTTACATATTGCTTTTTGCCGATTTTAACGCCGTTTTGACTAATCATAAAGTCATATTTTTCTTTTACTTTATCAAGCCCAAGCTCTTTTTTAGTATAGGCGTTTTGTATAAATTTGATTGCGTCGGAGTCTTTAATCTTTGCCTTGTCCGTAGCATTTTCTACAGAAGCTGTTGTGCTTTGCGTAGTATTTTTATCGTCAGCCTTTGAGCAGGCAACAAACATACAAGCAACAGTAACTGCCGCCAGTAATACTGCTAAAAACTTTTTCATTGTAAAAGCCTTTCAATATTAATTATTCAGCGTCCTCGTCGTCTGCTTCTTCAACCTCAAATTCAAGCATTTCGCCGCAATTTGGGCAAGGAACAGTACCGTTAAGTGCTGTTTCGGCGTCTACTGTGAAAGGAGTGTTGCAAAGAGGACATTCAACCTCAAATTCTTCCTCATCGTCGTCGCAGCAATCGTCGCAATCGCACTCGTCGTCGTAATCGTCGTCGTATACATATTCCTCAAGGTCTGCTAAATCCTCGTCAACAGCGTCAACTTGGTCTGCAAGCATTTCAACGCCGTCTGTCATATCGTCAATATCCTCAACAAGATTTGAAAGAACGTCAACGATTGCAGAGAAAACCTTTGTTTCCTTCTTGTTGTCGCCAAGGTCAAGACCTTCGATTAAACCTTTAAGATAGCCTAAGCTTTCAGTTGTATCCATAGTGTTATATCCTCTCTAAATAAATTATGCAAAAATTATTTATTTTTTAAATTTGCTGTGTTATACGTGCCGTGCTTATGCTCTTTCCATATATTCGCAGGTTCTTGTGTCAATTCTAATCATATCGCCTTCGTTAATGAAAAGAGGAACACGAATTTCTGCGCCTGTTTCAACCTTTGCAGGCTTAAGTGTGTTAGTAGCTGTGTTGCCTTTAAGTCCCGGCTCTGTTTCAGTAACTTCAAGAGTAACGAATGTAGGAGGCTCAACACCGAATACCTTGCCCTTGTATGAAAGGATACGGCAAACCTCGTTTTCCTTAACAAACTTGAAATTGTCTGAAAGGTCATCCTGTGAAACAGGAACCATCTCAAATGTATCGTTATCCATAAAGTAGTAAAGACCTTCGTCATTGTATGAGTAAGTCATTTCTTTTCTTTCGATGTAAGCGGTAGGGAACTTAGCTGTTGGGTTGTAACTCTTTTCAACTACTGAGCCTGTGATAACGTTCTTTGTCTTTGTTCTTACGAAAGCAGCGCCCTTACCCGGCTTAACATGCTGGAATTCTATAACCTGAAGCACATTGCCGTCCTCTTCAAATGTAACGCCGTTTCTGAAATCGCCTGCTGAAATCATATTTTTACCTCCGAGTAAAATGTAATTCTAAAATTAATATAGTCTTATTTTATAATATTTCCATCAATAAATCAATACCCATTTTGTAACTATCCTTGCCATAGCCGCAAATTTGTTTAACACATACGTCGGTTATAACGGAAATCTTGCGAAAATCCTCTCTTTTGTGAATGTCGGACATATGAACCTCAACAAAAGGAGTAAATTCCTGTACCGCCTCAATAGCATCCCTTATTGCATAAGAATAGTGGGTATATGCGCCTGCATTGATGACTACGCCGTCAAATTCATCCTTGCTTTCGTGAATAACATCAATAATGTCACCCTCATGATTTGACTGAAAAAATGATACCTTGGCGCCGTTAGCCTTGCCGTAAAGCTTTAATTCGTCGTTAATCTGCTTCAAGGTTTCGCCGCCGTAAACATTCTTTTTTCTTATCCCGGTCATATTAAGATTAGGGCCGTTTAGTACAAGTATTTTTTTCATAGTTTTCACCGTATTTAATGTAAATAAAAAATAATGGGAGCGATATTACCGCTCCCATATATGTATAATTATTTATACTTTCTTTTACGAGCAGCCTCGCTCTTCTTTTTACGAGCAACAGAAGGCTTTTCATAATGCTCTCTTTTGCGAACTTCCTGGATGATACCATCACGAGAAGTCTGGCGCTTAAAGCGTCTGAGTGCGCTGTCAAGAGACTCATTTTCTTTTACTTTTACTTGGCTCATTTTATTCCCTCCCTCCGACCTCTTCGGGGGTATTTGATACTATTAATTAAATATCTGCACAAGATTATATACAAAAAAATTTACCTTGTCAAGTATTTTATTAATAATTTTATCGATATTTGTAAAATTGTGAATGATTACTAAATTTTAACGCTTTTCTTGGCGGAATTATCACTATAATATTGCTTTTTGTTCTTTGTTGCATAAGCTTTTACATAGTAATAATATCGTGTTTTTTTATAAACTTTCTTGTCGTAATATTTGAAAGTCTTGTTTCCTTTAACGGTCTTAATAAGCTTATACTTGCCGTTTTTTGATGTGGCACGATAAATTTTATAGCCGGATGCTGTATTCACCTTGCTCCAAGAAAGCTTTGCTTTTTTGCCTTTTTTAGAAACTTTGAGTTTAGTCTTTTTAAGTTTAACCTTAATCGGACTTGAAACGGCAGCAGCGGTTGAGCCGATATTGTTGTTTGCACAAACGGCAACTACATATTTACTGCCGAGTTTTAAACCTCTTAAAATATAGTTTGTATTGGTTGTTACAATGTATTTATAATTATTTGTGCCTGCCTTTGCATAACCTATTGTGTAAGATTGTGCATTTTGAGCGCCCGACCAAGACACTTTAAGAGTCGATTTTGTATCGTTATTTACCTTAAGATTTGTTACCTCTCCAAGCTCATATTCTGCACTTGCACTCGGTGAAATCTCGCTTTGATATGTTTCGCTTTTCACGTTAATATATCGCTGAATTTTATAATAATATTTTTGGTTGTTTGCAATATTCGTGTCAGTAAAGGTTGCTCCGCTTTCCTGCGGCACGTTTGTAAGCTGTTCGTAATTTCCGCTTTTACTTGTTGAACGGTAAATTGTTACTCCGCTTATATCCTTTCTTTGCGCCCAGGTAAGCGTGATTGCATTATTGTTTGCAGCCGCCGATATTTTTGCCGGTTTGGGCGGCTGAACGGTTTTAGTCGCTTCTGTTGAATAATCCTGCCATTTACCGTTTGCAAAAGCTCTTACTCTAAAGCAATATGCAGCCCCTGTTGTAAGGTTTTTAACCGAGTAGTTTAAAGCGGTTACATTATTGCTTGCGGTTATCCATTTGTTTGAATCGCTTGCACGGTATTGAACGCTGTATGCAGTAGCATCCGGTATCTGCTTGAAATAAATTTTAACGGAAGTTGAACTGTCACGTTCTGTCTTTGTAATTTCAGATGTGTATTTTGTAAGCGAGTCAAGTTGATAATATTGCTCTAAAAATGAATATCTGTTAAGTGACATTCCCACACCGCCGCTGCGCCTGAAATTAGAGCCTAAAAGTAAATTGAGGGAATTTGATTTGTTGGAAGTAGGATTTGCGATAAAGCTTTTCCAATAAACAGTGTCAATCCTGCAAACTGACGATGATATGCCTGAAGTGGCATAATTTGAATGATAAAGCATAATTTTTTCATCATCAATATGCTGAATTAAAACTGTGTGCTTTTTGCTGTCATTATCGTTTGCACAACCTATTTGAAGCACATCGCCGACCGCTGCGTTTGCACAAAGCCATTCTTTTAAAGCTTTAGCGTAGCTTGAATCGGGGAATGTTGCCTGCGATACCGTGAAATAATTTGAAGTGTGGTTAAAACGGTAATTTCCTACTTGCTGTTCATAATAATATGTAACTGAGTAAAGACGTGCACAAACGTCACTTATAAAGCCAAAGCAGTTATATTGAACAGATGAATTTTGAAAAGGAATATATCCTACTTGAGTTTGAAGATTATTTAATGCGTCCTCAATGTGAGGGCGGTTGTCTGCATAAGAAACACCTGCCGAAAAAATGCAGGTTATTGATATAATAAATGCCAAAATAAAAGAGCTAATTCTTTTCATTCGACAGCCTCCTTTAAAAATCGACACATATTATAACACAAGTATACGCTGTCGTCAAATTGACAAACAGGGCATAATTTGTCACGAGCGATACTTAGCTTCTGACAACAAAAAAGACCGCTGAAAAATCAGCGGTCAATAATACATATCTTTTTACGATTAAGCCTTTGCCTCTTCGCCCTTGTCTTCTTTCTTTTCTTTCATAAGAACGAATTTTTCCATAGGGAAAAGAACTACCATTTGAACAAAGCCGGCTGCCATAGATGCAAGAAGACGTGCAACCGATTCATTAGTAATTATATTCAAGAACCAGTTAGAACCTTCAATCTTTAATAATGCACCTACGATTGCGCCCTGCATCCATGTTGAGAAAAGGATGAGTGCAAGAAGTAATACAATGTAGATAACAAAGTTGTACCATGGTGCATCAGATTTAAATGTTGTCTTTTTATTCTGATAGAAGCCGTAGATGTTAGCAACGAGGTTTGAAAGAAGGAATGGAAGCACATAACCCCAAGTAACAACGCCGTCAATAACATACTTTGTTGCTTCCTTTGAACCTGTTGTGAACATTGTCGGTGTGAAAATGCCTCTTAAAAATTCAGGAAGCAAAGTGTGAATTTGGTCACATACGAGCGGTAACAATGCGGCAAGTGCAAGCTGAATGATTGTTACAAGACCTGAAACAACGAGAAACTTAACAAGCTGCCACAAGGTTTTCATAAATGAACCCTTTTCCTCAGCTGCATTATCAATGCCGCCAAGGCTGAATTTTTTCTTTTCTTCTGCCATAATTTTACTCCTTTAATATGCAAAAAATTAATAAGTCCTTAACATTATAGCAACAATTTAACATTATTGCAATATGTTTTTTAAGAAAAAAGTAATCCAAGCATTGCCGAACCTGCGATTGCGTGAATAATCGCAATTACTGCCCAAACAATGAGCGCCGCAATGCCCACAACAATTGCAAGAAGAAGTATTACAATAAGAATTAGAATTAACAATACGAGTGGGCCTTTTTTGCTCTTTTTAACAGGGTCATTAAATTCTTTCTTTTCAAATACCTCTTTAGGAGCAGGGTTTTCGTCATCATAAAGCGGATAAAGAGGAAGCGTTGACTTGGCGTCGCAGTATCCCGGATTCCAAAGAAGCGGCTCAACAAGACCTCTGACGCTTGTTGCACCCTTAAGGAATTTGCCTATGTTCAAATGAATTGTATTAAGGAATGAATCAATTACGTTTAAAAGGCCGCATGTGATTTTGTATTCTCTTGTTTCGGGACCGTAAGGCGAGTCGCCGCAATAAAGATTTTGAACAAGTTCAAGAAGAAAATCGACAACCTTATTGTCTGCAATATCTGCAATGTCAGCCTTTTTAAGTCCGCTTTCCTTTTTGCAAAGTCTCCAAATCTTTTTGTATGTAAGCTTGTTGAGCAATTTGCCGATAGGCTTAATGAGCCAAGCAAGCTTCTTTACCTTTTCACCGGGAATTGAGAATGCGTCCGTCATTTCGGCAAGTCTGTCAATATCGTTGCCCATTGCCCAAACGATTTCGCCAATCATTCCAAAGAAAAATCCCTTCATATATTCGTCAAAAGGCTTTTGGTTTGTGTCAAGACCCGGCACGTCCTTAATCATAATCGTATCAACGTCAATCTTCTTGTTTTTAGGGTCGATTGTAACGTTTCTCATAGTAGGAGGGCAGCCTATCATTGCACCGCAGGCAATATCGTAAAATGTGTTGCCCTTGTCTGTTACAACGTAGCTGATATCGTGAATATGGGTGTGACCGGTAAGCATACATGAAAGACCTGCATCTGCAAAAATTTCTCTCGTGGTTTCGTGATTTCTTTGCATATCGCCCTTACCGATAATGGCATAAAAAGGTGACGGTGCAATCATGGGGTGGTGAGTCATTGCGACAACAAATTGGTCGTTTTTCTTAGCGTCCTCAAGTTGCTCCATAATCCATTTCATACAATCATCGGAGAAGCCGGAACCGCTTTCGCCCTCAGGCTTATAATTTGTATCGTCATTAAGTGCAAAAAGACGATAACCCGGTGCAAGCTGAACAACGTAACTCATTGACTCAGGGTGAGTTGAAATAGCTTCGTTAGGGCCGAATTCGTAGTACATATCCCACAAATCGTGCCTGTTTTCTACTGCCGGAACTTCAATTTTTTTGTCGCCGTCATATCCGTCGGCAACACCTCTGTCCCTAAAATCGTGAGTAGCCGTGATAACATAAACTCTTTTGCCTCTTTTTTTAAGGTCTCTGAGCATTTCGATAAATTCCTTATGAGATTCAATCTCACCGTCACGTGTGGTATCGCCTGCAAGAACAACGATATCTGTTGACTTGTCCTCGCAAAGCATATCAAAACCCGCTTTGATTACGAGGTCGCTGTCTTTAATTACTTTTTGCGACTTTGACTCGGCTTTATCGTAAGCCTTGCCTTCGGTGCCGCCTTTTCTTGAATAATAATGAGTGTCGGTTATAAATTGAATTTTAAGCGGCTCATTATTACTTCCCCATATTTTGTTAGCCATTTTTTACTCCTGCTCTTCTTTAATTTCAAGTACACCGCCTTTTACATTTTTGTCAAATGTAAATTCGAGTGAACCTTTGTTTCTTTCGTTAAAATCAATCTTTTGCCCGTCAAGGTAAGCAACATATTTCACCTTGTCCGAAAGGGTGATTATCATAGTATATTTATCGCAATTGCCGAAATATTTAAACTTAATATTTGCGCTGTTGTCGGTAGTTTTTTGATAATCTGTCCAAACATCAAAGCCTGTGGTGACGGTTTGAGGTTTGAAGTAAGCATTCGCCCAAATGCAAATAGGAGCGGAAAGACCGCCGAAATTGTGGAACCAGCCGCCACGTTTTGTTGCAATGCCGAAGCACTCATAAGTGTTATATGTAAAGTCTGTTTCATCTTTCCACATATCCAAAGCAAGCTTAGCAATGTCATAAGCAAAATCGGCTTCGCCGTTATCAAGCATTGTTTTCCAAATAAACCACTGGTGGCTCATCCAAACGTTGCCGTTCCAATAACCGTCATCAAAGTAATAGGAAGCGCTCATATCAACTGCGGATATTCCTGCCGCAGACCACATTTCATTAGGATTTTTAATGTGTTCAAGAAGCTTTTTCTTGCGCTCACCCTCAACTGCACCTGCAACGATAGGATAAACACCGTCCATACCCTTGTTGAAGTTTTCGCCGTCGGCAGTTCTCATAATGCCCGTAACATTTCCGTTTTCGTCATATTCCGTATAGCCGAAATAGCCGCTTTCCTCATCCCAAGCAAGGTCGTTGAGCGCCTTTGTTGAATATTCGATATCTTCATCATAAATCTTGATATCGTCATATCTTCCGAGAGAGTCGGCAACCATTTTCATAATCTTGCCGGCACGGATAATTTGCGCTGTTGAAAGACAAGGACATGTATATTTCTGCGATTTTCTTGCCATCATTTCAACTTGAGCCGGATAGTCGTCCATTCCGCAGTGGGAATACCAATAATCGTATGTCGTAAGAAGCCCGTTATTGAATTTTGCAACGGTTGACGCATGATTTCTGCCACGTAAAAATTCGTAATAAAGCTTAGCTTTATCATATAAAAATGCAAGGCTTTCCTTATCATTTGTACGCTTTAAAAGTTCAAGATATTCAACAAATTGGGTAGGAACAAGTGAGCCGTGAAGTAAAAAGCAAAAGTCTTTGTTTGTTTCGTCACATAAATACATATCAAGCGCATATTGGCAAAGCTTAGGCGAAAATTCCAAAAGCCCCATTCCGATAAAACCGCTGTCCCATGTGTAAAAGCTGTCCCATCTTTTGCCCGGTGTGTGATGAATAACATTCTCACCGTGGCGATAAACAGGATATACCACGTTTGTTAAAAGTGTTGATTTAAGAATTTCTGTTGAAAGTGTGTATTTTTCGCCTGCTTTGTTAAAGCTTGCAGGTTTTGAACCTTTCTTCGCATTTTGATAAATAGCCTCGTATTCTTCGTTACTCAGCTGTTTCGGTTCGCTCTGAGAAAGCATAACATATTCAACGTGAGAGGTGTTAGGCTCAATAAAAATTGATTTAATGAGCGAATTGTGGAAAAATCCGTCGTCGCTGTGCTTTCTTTGGAAAGAAGCGGAGAAGGTTTCTCTAAGATCGTCATAAGTGTGGTCGCCGTTTGAAAGCCTGTTAATAAGCGCATCTTCAAGACAGCCTGAATCAAGCTTTCTTTCACGTGTGTTTTTATTATTTGTTAAGATGTAAAACGGCTTGTCAACAGTGTCATAAGTAAGCTTTGTGATATGACCGTTTTCAAGTACCTTTGTTTCAATTTGCGGCATATAAGGCTGCGCTTTTGTTTTGCACGTGATATTTTCCTTTTCGCTTTCGTCAACAACACATAAAAAGTCAAACTCAATTCCTGCCTTGCCGTGGCTTTCAAGTGTAAACTCAGACATATAAGGAATATATGCAATGTTGAGTTCATCGCTGTGTGCAAATACGACTGTTTTTCCGTTCATATCAAATTCTGCGTCGCCGTCTGTAACGGTTTTATATCTGACTGCGATAATAGGATTTTTAATATCGTTGTCATCAAATTTATATGATACTTTGTCGCCGCTTTCAAATCCGAAAGGCTTAAGATTTAAGAAGTGAACGTGATAATTCTCGCATCTGTCGCCAAGTCCCTTGCCAAGGTAAAACTCCTTGTCTGCAAACATACCCTTAAACATTCCGTCCGGATTTTCTTCGTCCCAAGGTCTTGCAACAGCATAAGAATAGTCAACGTAATCATTGGCTGTTTTAAGAATTGCACCGCTCGGCACGCTTACCTCGCAATAGGTTGGGTGAGGAAATTCAAGAGAAGCAAATATATTTAAAATACAGTTTTGCGAAAGAGAGGTGTTATTGAAAATTTCACATCTCATAAGGTATGCATCATCGTCAGCCTTTGAAAATGAAATATCAGCATAAACTTCGTCTTTCCACATAAGCTCGTATCTGTATGAATAAAAAGTGTAATCGTTTTTGCAGTTCCATAAGTGATAATTTGACGGAACTGTAACGTTCGGTACGGGTGTTGAACTGTTCCAAAGGGTAGGGTGGACGGAAAAATCATACCTTGCGCCCTTGTCGGCAAGCTCATTTATTATTTTTGATATGCCCATATATTTCTTGGAGTACGGACCCCATACAGGCATTTTTATTTTGTTATCTGTCATTGAAAACTCCTTTCTCAATATAGAAATAATTCACATTTTATTATCAACCATTTAACAAACTTTGTCAATAGAAACAACAAATTTAATGAACTATTCCGATAAATCAGTTGACAAAAAGACATATTCAATGTATTATTTATACGTTATTGATACTTATTATTTATTAAGCGGAGGAGAACTTAATGAACACAGAGATTGATTTGCAAAAAATTATGAAGCTTGTGCTGAAAAAATGAAAACTGGTTGCAATATTTTGCGTAATCGGTGCGCTTTTAATCGGCATTTATTCAGCTAATTTTGCAACTAAAACATATTCTTCAAGCGTTAAATTTTTTGCTTATGCAGTTGAAACCCAGCAGGAGCTTTCGGACTCTACTCTTGCAAGAAATGCGGCAAGTAACACAAGCAAGATGAACTATGCCATGCAAATGATGGAAACCTATACCGAAATGCTTAATACAAGTGAGTTTGCAAAAAGAGTGGCAAACGACCTTAATAAAAAATACAACTCGAATTACACATATAAAGATATCAGCAAATGTATTTCAATCGAGACAAAAGAGGATACTGCCATTATGACAATGACGGTTACCACTGACGATAAGGCGACTGCTTTCCAAATTGCAAGCCAGCTTGAAATTACTGTTCCTAAGGTTATGAAAAATAAAAACAACGGACTTTTAAATGCTTCTGTTGAAGATGCCGCAATTGAGGCAAGTACACCTAACGGAATGGGAACTGTTAAAAAATCAATTCTCGGCTTTATCGCCGGCGGTTATGAATACGGCCGTTACGACCCAAGATACTAAAGTTAAGGTGTGATAAAATGATTGACAAGCTTGTTGAGGTACATAGCCATATTTTGCCGGGGATTGACGATGGTTCGCCTGATGTTGATACCAGTTTAAAAATGATTGGTATGCTTAAAAAACAGGGTGCAAGTGCAATTGTTTTAACTCCGCATTATTATTCCGACTCTATAAGCTATGAGGATTTTGTTAAAAGAAGAGATGACTCGTTTGAACTTTTAAAAGCTTCTCTTCCTCCCGACAGCCCAAAGCTTATACCTGCAGCAGAGGTTTATATTACAAAATATCTTTTGCGCAATTCAAATCTTGACGAAATTAAGATTGGCAATACCGATTATGCACTTATTGAACATCCTTTTTCCTGCGATTTTTCACGAGATATATATGAACGTTTGCTCAATTTGAATTACGATTACGGCATTATACCTATTTTGGCACATATTGAGCGTTATTCCGCTTTTATGGAAAATTTTGACCTTCTTGACGAATATATAGATATGGGCTGTATTGCTCAGGTTAATGTAAGCTCGTTTGTTGACTCGCCGAGGCATTTGAGGAAAAAACTTTTTAAGCTTCTTCAAACAGCGTCATTTTTGCCTGTTTCATGCTGACAAAGCACAAGCAGACCGACAGCGCTTCTTCAGTTGCCGCATCCGTCTCGCAGTTTGGCTCTGTTGCCGACTTCGACTACGAGGCCTTTGATTACAGCGATGGTCTGGACGAAAACGGCTATTGGAGCGGCATCAAAGCGCTGGACTATGTGACCCTGCCGGAGGACTTCGGCTCCATTGCCCTGAAGGAGAACGACCTGACCCCCACCGAAGATGAACTGCAGCAGCAGGTGGACAACCTGCTGAACCAGTACACCTCTTCCCAGCCTGTTACCGGCCGTGCCGCCCAGAGCGGAGATGTTGCCAACATCGATTACACCGGCACCGTGGACGGCGTGGCCTTTACCGGCGGCACTGCCACCGGCTACGACCTGACCCTTGGCAGCGGTTCCTTCATCGATGGCTTTGAGGACCAGATCATCGGGCACAATGTGGGCGATACCTTTGATGTGACCGTCACCTTCCCGGACGGCTACGGCGATTCCACCGATGCCGAGGGCAACACGATCACCCTCAGCGGCAAGGAAGCCGTGTTCAGCGTGACCCTGAACTCCATTTCCGAAAGCGTGACCCCTGAGCTGACCGACGAGTGGGTGGACTCCAACTTTGGCATCAGCGATGATCTGCACACCGTCGACCAGTTGCGCAGCTACTTTAACGATGCGCTGTATGCCACCAACTACGAGAATGCCATCGTGGACTACCTGATGTCGAACTCCACCTTCAAGGAGCTGCCCAGCGAGATCACCAGCTATTACATCCGCATGTTCCTGAACTACTACAACCAGTACGCCACCGCCTACGGCATGGATCTGAATGCTTTTGCCCAGACGCAGGGCTACACCGATGCCGATGCCATGCTGGCCGCATCCGACGCTTACTTTGAGCATCTGGCAAAGCAGGACCTGATCCTTCAGGCCGTGGCCGAGACCAAGAGCCTTGCTCCCACGCAGGAAGAGCTGGACGATGCCGAGAGCACCTATGCCGACACCTATGGTGAGAACCGTGCGCACCTGAACGCCCTGCAGTCCTGTGTGCTGGACTGGCTGGAAGAGAATTCCACCGTAGCGTAAAAACACAAGAACCATTTAGAATGCCCTCCGCTTTGCTCTGGGCATAAATAGCGGAAATACTATTTTTTATTAGA
>ERZ772865.2396-NODE-2396-length-16402-cov-3.627516_pt1 | contig 16402 bp, 8 predicted proteins | sample MGYA00512133_ERZ772865 | MGnify/ENA primary metagenome ERZ772865 (study PRJEB29015, sample SAMEA2737722) | human gut metagenome | biome: human gut; feature: human-associated habitat; material: faeces | place: China | collected 2012 ...
CAATTTTACATACTCAAATTTTTTCCATATATCGGATAAACAAAAAGAAAGACCGCTATATAAATTCTTACATAACGGCCTTTCTAACACTGTTCTTCTGTATTCAATTTTTTCTCCTTTTCGATAAATGATTGAATTCATTATGTTCCAACCTAATCGACTTTTGTTACTTAATGTAACCTTTTTGCTGTATATAACAGCTTAATTTTTTTATTCCCTGCCTCGTAATAAATACTTAGAAAGTTACTACTCTTTGTAAATGGTGATAATACTAAGTTTCAGTATGCTTGGATTCTTCACATTCCTTACATCTTCAAAAAGTATGATTACTATTTTCTCTCAATCTATGTATTATATGTGATTCATATTTCATATATACGTCTTGTATATCTCAAGAAATATATCAGCTTAATATCATAAACTTTCAAGTTGTATTAATCATAGATTCTTTTCTTATATGTTTCTTTACACAAATAAGAAAACCTTATGTATTAACTGTGTGGTAAATGTTCAATATGAAATGCCAGCTTATGTAACCTTTAACTTGTTCATCATCTCTATCATTATGATGTTAATTATTCAATATGTTGTAAAGGTCTTTCTTGCGGGGAACTGCTATGCATTACCACTTTCATATTGAGGATTAGATTCTTTTGTTTCCAACGGAATCAACCTCCTTTTAACAACTGTGACACTTTGTATTGTGTTTTATGTTGTTTCCTTTTTGTAATTGTATAGTAACACCCCTTTGTGCATTTATCAACACTTTTTTAAAATATTTTTCATATTTTTTTATTTTTTATCTCATTGCACACTTTTATTTTTTAATTGTGTTTAAATTGTATTATTTTCAGACTTTTTTGAAATTATAAATTTATGCTTATCACAACATAAATGCCCCTTTCCGTGCATTAAGTGATTTCGTTGCCTCACTTGCCTGCCCGAAAAGGAGCATATTGTTTTTATTCATCAGAGCTGATTACACAAATAATTTTTTCGTATAATTATTAATTACTCTTCGTCTTTTCTGCGTTTTTTGCCTGTAAGTGCTAAGCCTGCACCAAGTGATGCTATGGCTGCACTTAATGCATACCATAATGAGAAGCCTCTTTCACCTGTTGCAACAGATTCTTCCGTCTTAGACTGCTCTGTCTTAGACTGCTCATTATCAGATTCATCATTATTATTATCTCCTGTTGTTCCCTGGCTGTTTCCGCCGTTTCCGTTTGAATCACCTGTTCCCGGTGTTGGTGTCGGATTAGGTGTCGGTGTTGGGTCCGGTGTCGGCGTTGGGTCCGGTGTCGGCGTTGGGTCCGGTGTCGGTGTTGGGTCTGGTGTTGCTGCCTCAAGATTTGCAATCGCTGTGGTGATATCTGCTGCAAGCTTATCTGCATCTTCCTGAGTTGCATTTTCTCTGTCAAGTGCTTTTGCTGCTAAAAGTGCAGCCTTAACCGCTCTGAAATCTTTATAATCAGCTTCCCTGAGTGCTTCCGCACGGCTTATAGCCGCATCAAGATCTTTGAAATCTACCTGTTCAACTACATTTTCAGCTATATAATTCTTAGACAAATCAGTATATGTTGCAAGTGCATCCCATGCTGTGGCAAATGCTGCACCCGCACCTGACTCTCTTGCAAATACTCCGTTTACCGTAAGAGCTTCACCCTGTGCTTTGCTCAACTGTCTTCTGTCTGTATTTACTGCAAATCCCGGACCATATGACTGATATTCATAGAACTGTGCTGCTTTGTATGAATTATCACCCATGTCTGTATATCCTGCTGTTTTTATATGACTGTCCATAAAGCAGTTTACATATGTAACGCAGGCGTTTGATCTCCATGGTCTTCCAAGTGCCACCCTATTGTCGGCAACAGACGAATTCTTTTTTAATAACCTTGAATTAATAAATACATATCCTGTTAAACGTGTACTTTCCGTACTTGCTGCCGTTACATAACCGTCTCCGTTTGCAACTATATCACAATCATCAAATACAGCCTGTGCACTTCCGAATATCCAGTCTACATTTCCTTCAATATAACAATTTCTGAAATACTGACGGTTGCCGCCATCTGCCTGCAATGTATCCTGCCATCCTGTAAGTCTTACATTGTTAAATATAAGCTTATCTGCTCTTGTAAGCATTGCAACAGCCATTTTTCCCTCGATTGTTTCATTCGGATAATCAAATGTATTGGCAACTGTTATATTTTCAAGACTTACATTATTTGCTGTATTTTCAATAGTAAGAGAAGCACTTCCTGATGTTCCGTATGTCTTTCCGGTATCAGGATTTACCGTTCCTGCTGCAACATTATATTCAAGCACTGTCTTCTCGCTGTCTTCACCAATTATAGTAATATACGGAGTAGTAACAGTTATCTTTTCATGGTAATTACCATTCTTTACAAAAATAACAACATTTTCTTTGTTATCCGCAGGTACTGACGCAACCGCTTCAGCTATTGTAGCATATACAGGTTTTGTCTGTCCGTCATCAGCCTGTGCAGATGCTTTTGCTGCTGCATTGGCATCAACAAGAATGTCATAATCAGTAAGTTTTACAAAATTAAAGTTCTTATATGTCTTAACGCCTGATTCGCTTGTAAATACAACCTTTACTTCATTTCTTCCGTCTGCAAGCGGAATTTCAGCCGATACGCTTTCGTTTGCAGCTGTTTTCTTTGATGTAAGTTCACTGCCGTTTACAGTAATGCTGACATTTCCTGCCTCATTATATGAGAACTTAATATTTGCATTTCCTTCTGTAACAGTATCATTTGACTTTTCGGCAACTTTAATAGCTGCTGCCTTTGAGCCAAACATATACTCACCCGTATGGCCCTTTGTTGCCATAATAGAAACAGGTGATGATGGATTACTCTCATTATCTGCTCCAACAGCCGTAACCTTGTAGAAATAAGGTACTTCGTTTTCTGCCGTAGTATCCGTATATGAAAGACCTGTAGCTGTTCCAATCTGTGTATAGCCATCATTTCTGCTCTCTGAGCGGTAAACCTTATAACTTACGGCTTCTGTAACTGCTTTCCACGTAATTGTGTTTGAAGCATCTCCCGATTTTGCACCAATCGTAGGTGACTGCATAGGAAGAACATATTTAACACTTTGTGATTCTATTGAATTAGTAACAGTTTCTCCGCAGACACCTGTAATTCTGAACTTATACGAACCTGATTTTGAAGGCTTATATGTATATGTTGTATCTGCTGTTGTGTCAAGTTCTGTATATGCACCGTCATTTTCTGAAACTTCAACACGGTATTTACCGTCAATCTGTGCACCCTCACCTGTCCATGATACACTTATAGATGAACGGTCATCTGATACAACAGGCGTTTCAACTCCCGTAACCGTAGGTGCTGTTCCTGCGTCTTTATAGAAATCTTTCTGGTCATACAAAACCTTTCCGCTTGCGTCTTTTGCAACCCAGTTCGTAATTTCCACATCGGCACCGACTATCGCAAGTCCGTACTGTACGGCATCATCTGCGGTAAGAGTCATGTCAGACCACTTAAATTCTTTTGAAGCCTTGTATGTTTCTTTTCCTGTCGCATCTACAAGAAGCGGTTTCTGAAGACTTTCAAATTCTGCCTTGTATCCTTTTGCTGTTCTTGTAAATGTCACATTATATTTATTATTAGTAATAACTTCATACTTAGGTGAACCGTTTCCGGCATTTCCAGTTGATTTCGTCCAATAACCTGAAAGTGCATCTGTTCCAACACTTGAATCATATCCCCTGAAACCGAGTGATGTAAACGCATAACTTCCGCTTGTCTTAAATGCTCCGACAAATACGCCTGCTGTCTTACCTGCCTGTCCTGTTATTGAATAATTTGTCACTTTCAAAGTCATAGACATTGATGTGAGCGAATCATCCTGAGGTAAAACAAGATAACTTGTGTTAAGACCCTCTGTATCCTTTGCTTTGGAAATATAACCCTCTTTTGCACTCTGATTTGCTTTCATAACAGAACCGACACCTGTAACTTTTAGCATATCAGAGCCGACAACAGTTGGTTTGAACGTATTAACATTGTTCTGGTCGTATAATGTATTGCCTTCACTGTCCGTAAGCATAATATCCGATACTGTAATATCAGCACTGTTAATCGCAATACCAAACTGTGCTGCCTTATCGGTTGTAAGATACGCCTCTGATGACTTAAATGTCTTTTCATATACCGTACTGCCGCCTTCTTCTTTATAAGAAGCATAGTATCCGTCGCTTCGTTTTTCTATTGTAACTTCATATGTTGCATTTTCATTTAAAGTATTCTTAGGACCTCCGTTTCCGGCATTTCCATCCTTTGTCGAATCTGACGAATTCACTTTAATCCAATACGGAGAAACCGCATTATTATCACCTGTTCCCCTGAATCCGATTGAATTATACAGATAATCTCCCTTTGTCTGGAATGCTCCGACATACGCACCTGAACTCTTACCATTTTTTAATGAGTTCACTTTTAATTTAAGTGTCATCTTAGACGCACCATCTGATGAAGGGAATAACAAATATGATACATTGCTTCCCTCATTGCCTTTCTTTGAAACCATACTGCTTGATTCCGCCGTCTGGCTTATTGTCATTGATGTACCGTCTTCCTTAACAGTAAGGTCTGCTGTGTCACCATAAGTCTGTAATGTGTACTCTATATTTTCCTTTTTATCTGCTGCTGCATTAATTACAACAGTGCCTGATGCAGGTATTTTATCGGCAGGTATTACAACATTTCCTGTTTCTTTGTCATATGTGTAATCTGACTGTGCAAGTTCTTTGCCTGCTGCCGTTATCTTAATGCTCTCAGGAAGATTATATCCGTCATCACTCACAAGTTTTGCAGTGAAATCCTGACCTGATGCCGCATAACCTTCACCCTTTGTTGTAATATGTGTAAGCTCGTAATTTACATATGTAAATTCCTTATTTATTTGAATATTAGAAAACTTTGCCGTGCTGAGATTGTTTATTTTATTTGCTGCCTTATTTCCATCAACCGCAAATCCCACATAAATTTCATCTGCCATGTCAATAGTCTTTGAACCGACTGTTATCCATGTATTTCCGTCATCTGATGCATAACCTGTAAATGTATTTCCTATTCTTACAAGCTTAAACCATGTTCCGTTAAATGTTGCACCTGTTTTATAATGCAGGTCTCTTACAAGTGGAATTCCTGCTTTCTGTGCTGCTGCAGGTGTATCTATTGTCTCGGAAATCTTTGTAATCTTTCCGTTGGTCTTCTCACGGCTGGCAAGATATGTTGACCATGTTGTCTCATTGCTTATCTTAACCATAGACATACCGAGTGCGGCTGTCTTAGAGCCAGTGTCAAGAGTTTCCCTGAACATTACACCTGTAAATACATGATTGTCAACAAGTGTTGAAGAATCCATTTTGGCAACGATTTCGCAGTCTCCGTTTGTTTTAATATATGTATACTGGAAATCATCTGTTGCATCGTTCGCATATTTGCTTCCTGATACACTTCCCTCACTTGAGCCTAGTTTTCCTGAACCTTTTACCGTAAGAACTCCGTCCGTAAGGCTTGCACTTCCGGCTACTTCCGGGCGTCCGATGTCTTTACTTGTCCATTCTCCGCTTCCGGCAGTACTGTTGACATGAATCTTTTTAACAGATGACTGTGTCTGGTTTCCGTCATTATCATAAGCTCTTACAGTAATGCTATATGTTCCGTCAATAAGTCCTTTATATTCGCATGTGTAAGGTGCCTCTGTCGATGTTCCGACAAGCTTGTCACCATTATAAAATTCTACTTTTGCGATATTTCCGCCGTTATTTGCCTTAGCTGTAGCAGTTACTTTTACTGTGTCACCCTCATTATACTGTGTGTTTTCCGCAACATCTGTTTCAACATCAGGGTTTGGTGCAATATAATCAGATTTTTCAACATTTTCAACAAGACCGTTAAAATATTCCTCAACATAAGCATATCCCGTTGACGGATTTTTTTTCTTTGAATCTGCTGCATCATTAGGATTTAATCCATGTGCCGTCTCCCATGTATCAGGAATACCATCCATATCAGTATCAAAATCCGCTGCTCTTGAAATTGTCTGTGCCGGATAACCTCCAACTTCATCTTCTGTATTGATATATCTGCCTGTGTCGTTTCGTGTCTCTGCAACAACCCTTGCATCGATTGCGTCACGGTAAGGATATGTTGCACCTGCTTTTGTAAGCACAGATTCATAACAATCTTTTGCGTCAACTACAGTTGCACTTGCAAAACCTTCGGCTGTATATGGCGTATTGGCAACTTCTGTCTTATTTGCCCCCGATGTTGCACCTGACATCTTTTCCCCCTTGGAATTGTCAGCCGTTACGGCTGCATTTCCTTCCATATAATTGCCGTTTACGTAGAAACCGCCCGGTTTTGTTGACTCACCCATATCTATGAGCTGGTTAAATACTTCTTCTCTTGTACCTATTCCGGCTTTGAGATAATTATTTATGTAATTGGTATACGCATATCCGCCGCCATAGCATGTATTGTATCCCCAGTTATAAAGCACATTGTTGCTAATCTGCAATGTAGCTGTGCTTCCGCCGTCCTTTGTAGGGTCGCCCATGCAGCCGCCGCCAACTCGCGGATTTCTTGATGTATGGTTAGCCATAAGGTTATTGCTGAATAACACATTATCGCCGCCAAAAATACCGCCGTATCCGTGACGTCCCTTTGAGTGTCCGGAAACAGTAAGACTCTCAGAAATAATACACCACTGAACCGTACCGTCTTTACCTCTGTAAGTTGAAATTGTCTCATCTGTATTCCAACTGAATGAACAGTGGTCAATAATAAATGTTTTATTGTCCCTGCCCCAGAGTGCATCCATAGAATCACCGCCTGTATGTACATTGGCAGCACCCGGTCTGAATCTCATGTATCTTATGATAAGATTTTCCGAATTGCTTATATCCGTGTCATAACCTGACAGTGTAATTCCGTCTCCAGGAGCTGTCTGTCCCGCAAGTGTTATGTTCTTTCTGCCTGCAAATGTAAGCTTCTGTTTAAGTGCAATTGTACCGCCCACATTAAATACAATCATTGTACCGCCGTTATTCTTGGCTGCTTCCTCTATTCCATATCTTAATGAACCCTCTACAGGCTTATCATTTCTTCCGTAATCTTCAAGATTTGTTACAACATAAACGTCATATCCTCGTCCACCTGTTGCATATCTTCCACCGCCTTCTGCTCCCGCAAATGCAAGAAGTTTGTTATTTTCTGCTCCATATGCAAAAATCCCCGTCGGAAGTGACATTCCCGATGTTGCCATAAGAGCCGCCATCATTACCGCTGTTGCTCTTGTAGCTTTGGCTTTTCCTGACTTTGCACGTGATTTTTTCATTTTTCTTCGCTGCTCACGATTTTCAAATTCGTTACCCACTATTTTTACCTCCTGAAAATATTACCCTTGTGAATTGTTGTAAAAAGAGTGTAAAAACTTCCCTTAATTTACAAAATAATCATAATATTTTCACATTTTATTTTAAAGATACAATAGAATTTAATGTAAAAAGTATCCTTATGTAATTCTTTTTTATAAAAGTGCTTTATAAAACCTTGCATTCAGACTGTTAATGGCTTATGATAAAAGAGCATGATACATTTTTTTATCTTAACAAATGTATCTTCACTCACAGAATCATGGAGGTCTGCTTATGGACAACAGTGTAATTATCAACGGATTTATTCATCAGCTTTTTACAAAAAATGAAATCGTCACAGACGCAGAATGTCTTGATATGCTGCATACATATTTCAAGCTGCCGCTTTATACGATTGCAGCTTTCGCTCCCGATACCAAAAACAATAACGGCTCTTACCAGCACGACGTAATCTCCTTTATTCCCGGATACGCATCCGGCTGCCGTGATTGTATCGTATGGTTTTACCGCACCGAAAATCACGAACTTCTGCTGATTTTTAATCACAATGAAGATTTTAATATTAAAAACTGTATCACCGGCATACACAATTATTTTTCAAAAAGATACAACTGCCGTACTCTGTGGGGAATAAGCCGCCCATGCGGAAATTTTTCGGAATTTATATTTGCAAAAAAAGAGGCACTTACATGCCTTTTTAATACAATGCAGGAAAAAGATTTATATATTATGCAGTATGACGATTACGTTTCATTCACCGAATCAGATTCATTTAAACATTACTATCCCGATACAGCTGCAAATCTGCTTATAAATGCAGTCAAATACAACAATAATCCTTCTTTGGAATTTGTCATGCACATTCTTTTTGATGAAAATGTAATAATCCGTTCGCTTGACACATCAGAAATGTTAAAACTGCACCACAGCATAACAGCAAGCCTTATGACACTTAATCCGACAAAAAACAATTTTCAGGATATTCTTTTAAAATTCAGTCAGGATATGTCAGAACTGCAACACAATCAAAAACAGTATTTTGCCCTTCTTACAGAGACATGCCGCCAAATAAGCCTTGCATTGAATTCTCACAGAATTTTGCGAAAAAAACTTCCTATTAACGAAGTTAAAATTTACATGTCGGACAATTTCAGCAACCCGAATCTTAATCTCGCATGTACCGCAAGACAGTTTGACGTTTCTGAAGGATACCTCTCATCATGTTTTAAGGAAGCGACAGGCATATGCTTTGCGGACCACCTTGAAAATATCCGCATTAAAAAAGCATGCGAACTTCTCGCCTCTTCCGATAAAACCATTGTCGAAATTGCGGAAAAAACAGGCTACAACAGCGTGTATTCTTTCAGGCGTGCTTTCAAACGCATGATGCACAAAAGTCCTTCGGATTACAGGGGAAAATAAAAATTGCTCATCCTGCGACCGGCTCGTTTCGGCGGCGGCTGACTGCCCTGCCGAACAAAGATACGGAAAGATTTCCCGAAAACGACAAGAGGAAACGCCCTTTTCGACACGATTCGGATGGAAAAACGATTTCCGGACGATCCGAACCTCGCCCACATTCCTGTTTCGTCGGAATTTACATCATGCAAAATTGCCGGAATAAGAAAATTAAATTATAATTTAAAATAACGAGGATTACAAAATGGCAATCTATCCCAATTTTTCGGGATTTTTCCTCCGAAAACGGGAATTTAAAACGGCTAAATACTACGATCCGTAAGTTTCGATTCCGTTAAAATACGATAACGAAGCAGCGACGAGGCGCCCCGGAATACTCCGGAGTCATATCTAAGAATATAACATCATAATTTACAACAATATATAATATAAAAAGCAGATCGAACGGAGAGATTCAACGGTTGCTTTGCTTTCGAAATAGAAAAATAAACTATCGGAATATTTGGTCATTCGAACTTTTTCCGCTATCTTGTTGCCATGTTAAATGGCATATTTCGAAACAAAGAGACCTCCGAAAGAGGGGAAAACGGACTTAATGCTTACAGATTGTAATTAAAACGTGCAATTAACAGATAAATCGAATCTCTTTTCGAGTAAGTTTAATTTTAAAATTTCAGACGTATGAAAAGATCTTTACTGCCATTCATGTTGACGGCGCTGTCGATCGGTTACAGTTGCTCTTCGGACGAAGGGGGGGGGGAATTCGAACCCGCCCGAATGTTCGATAACCGCTCCTGAGGACGGGGCGATTCTCGATCTGTATGAAGATCTCGTCATCAAAGGTACAGCCTCCGACAGCGACGGCAGCATCGTAAAAGTCGCATTGACGGTCGACGGAAAAGCTGTTGCGGATGTCACCAAAGTACCGTTCGAATACACGATTCCCGCCAGCGATCTCAAAGAAGGCGTCATGAAGATCAAGCTGGCCGTCGAAGACGACGGCGGCAATACGGCAACCGACGAAATTTCGGTGGCGATTCAGGATCAGTCCGAAGCGCCCGTGTGCAAGATTACAGCACCGGCCCACGGCGATGAACTGAACGCATTCGGACCGTTTACGATCAAAGGCGAAGGCGAAGCCGTTTCGGGAGAAATCTCCAAAGTAGCGTTGAAGATCAACGACGACGTAATTCCCGACGTGACCGCACTTCCCTTCGAGTACACCGTACCGGCGGCCACCTACCCTGTCGACACCTATGTTATTATACTCGAAGTGGAGAACAGCCGCGGTCTGGTCGCCAAGGATATGGTTACCGTCACGCTCGTCGACAAAAACGCAGCCCCCGTCTGCTCGATCGACGAACCGGCCGACGGCGCTTCGTTCGAGCCGACCGATGCCATCGTCGTGAAGGGTACGGGCAGCGACGAGGACGGCACGATCGCCAAAGCCGTGTTGAAGATCAACGACAAGGCCGTGGAATCGGTCGCTACGGTTCCGTTCGAATACACGCTCACCGACGAGCAGAAGGAGCCGGGGAACGTGAAGATCTCGCTGGAAGTAACCGACAACTACGGCAAGACCGCTACGGACGAGGTAACGGTCGTGATTCTCGGTCAGTTCCGCGAATTCACCGACACGCGTGACGGCAAAACCTACAAGACCGTCAAGATCGGCGAACAGATCTGGTTCGCCGAGAACTGCGCCTACCTGCCGCAGGTGATGAAGCCCTCCGAGTATTCGGCCGAAACGCCCTGTTATTATGTCTACGACTACGACGGCAACGACGTAGCCGCCGCCAAAGCGACCGAGAACTATCGCAACGAAGGCGTTCTTTACAACTGGCCGGCCGCCGGCGGCAATATGGATTCGAAGAACGACGCCATTCCCAGCGGCATTCAAGGGCCCTGTCCCGACGGCTGGCACGTGCCGAGCGAGGCCGAATGGGAGATTCTGTACAAATACGTTCGCGATCGAATTCCCGAAAACGAATCAGCGATCTACTGGGACGGTTCGACAGTCTACAATGTCAGCGGACATCTGCGTGCGAACGTTTGGCCAATCAAGGAAGACCCTGATTTCCCGCAACTGACCAAGGGCGGCATGGATACCTACGGGTTCGCGATACGTCCGAGCGGTTGCCTGCTGGGGAAAAACGGTTTTTACTACGGCCCCGGAGAGGTCGGAAGCAACGTCTCGTTTTGGACACCCCATTACGACGGTGTCACCTATCCCTCCAGTCCGGGCGGCGTAACGACAGGGGTGTCCAATTACAAATACGAACCCGATTTCGGCAGAGGGACATCGTGCGACCGCGCCTATCCGGTACGCTGCTTACAGAATTAGTACTTCGCATCTCCCGAACATCAGCGCAAGATGAAAAAATATCTGTTTCTGGCAGCCGCGTGTCTGTCGTTCGCCTTTACGGCATGCAGCGACGACAATACGCAGGACGAGGGTGAGAACACGGCCCCGACCTGCAAGATAACCGAACCGCTCGAAGGCGAGACCTACGATGCAAACCTCCCGCTTACGATCAAGGGGCGTATCAACGATAAGGAGAACAACGTCTCCGCAGTGAAACTGACCGTCGGCGGCGAAACGGTCGGCGAAGAACTCTCTCTGCCGTTTTTCGAATGCACGATCGCACCCGAGAAACTGCAAAAGGGAGCGCTGACCGTCGTTCTTTACGTCGAGGATACCGGCGGCCTGAATGCACAGCATCAGGTGACCGTCAACCTCGAAAAGGATGTCAAACTGATGGTCAGCGACGACGGCAAGGACGAACTGACTTTCGATTACCGGAGCGGCGAGCGCGAAGTGCGTGTCGTTTCGGAGAAGAAATGGACGGTGTCGGTTCCCGAAGGCACGTGGTTCGAATCCTACGATGCGACCTCGCAGCAGTGGGTCAAGAAAACCTCCATTTCGGGCGAAGGCAATACGGCCATCAAGCTCAGGGCGGGTGCCAACGATCTCTTCGAAGACCGATATGCGGAGTTGAAGATCAGCACGCCGGATGAAACCGGCAAGTTCGTCGTCGGACAAACGGCAAGTCCCAACATGCTCGACCTGATCGAAGACGAGATGCTGCGCATGGCCGCCGAAATCTCGGCGATCATGTACGGAATGGATGCCAACGAAGACGGCAAGGTATCCGCCTACGAAGCCGAACTCGTGCCGGAGGACGGCGTACCCTACGGATTCGACGCCGGAGGGTGGCAGGTGGCTTCCACCAAAGGTATCGAGAACTTCCCGCACTTGCGGCATTTGGATGTCAACACCTCCGACAACCTGACCGAGATCGACCTCAGCGGAAACACCGAACTGATGAGTATCCATGTACAGAACTGCAACAATTTGAAGACGCTGGATCTTTCGCCCTGTCCCAACCTCATGGAATTGGGCTGCAACTACGATGTTTTCCTTTCGGTGCGTCCGCAGATCGAGAAGATCAAGACGCAAATCCACACTTTGGGAATCTTCAACCGGAAGGCCGACGAAACGCCGTCGCTCGATTTCACGGGATTCAGCAACATGCAGCGCCTCTACGTCAACGACAACGGCCTGACCGAAATCAAACTCGCCGGCTGCAACAAACTATGGCGTTTCATCGCCAACGGCAATGCCTTCGAGGAGATCGACCTGAGCGAAGTGGAACGGTATCCCGGCAACGACTATTTCCTGGATAACAATCCGCATCTCAAACGGATCTATATTTGGAAAGGATACACGCACGATTTCTACAACATGACCTACGACGAGGCTAACAACGTGGAGATCATCGAGAAATAACGTCTTCCGCTCGTTCTCGATTCAGGAGCGGCCTCCCTGTCGGACAACCGGCAAAGGAGGCCGCTCCGTTTTCGATCCGCTGCGACCGAGGCACCCTCCTGCCGCAGCGAAAGACGTTTTCCCGGGAAAAGAGTTATCTTTGTCCCGATACAAGCCTTCGGATTATGAAACGCGCACTCCTCTGTTCGGCTTTCGCCGCATTGCTGACCGGCTGCGGCCTCTGCCCGTCACCTCCCTCCGCCGCAACCGGTACGGCCGCCCGCTACCCGATCACAGACGTCGCATCGGCCCCCGCGACGCCGGTCCGGAATCAGGCGAAGTCGGGAACCTGCTGGGCCTTCGGCGGGGTGTCGCTCATCGAGAGCGAAGCGATCCGCACCCGACGGTGCACGCCCGATCTCTCGGAGATGTGGGTCGTCCGCCATGCCTACTTCGAAAAAGCCGTCAAGTACGTCCGCACACGCGGTCGTGTCGCTTTCGACCAGGGCGGCGAAATTCAGGACGTGCTGTGGCTGGTCGACCGCTACGGCATCGTGCCTCAATCCCTCTACGAAGGCGGAGCGGCCGACGGCACCTACGACCACGCCTCGCTGGCGAAGGCGATCCGGCGGCTGGCGAAGCGGATCGTCGACAAAAAACTGTATGAAAAGGAGCATTGGCAGCGGATGATCGACGAAGAACTCGATCGGCGGCTGGGTGCGCGTCCCGACCGCTTCGTAATCGACGGGGTTGCCTACACGCCGTTTTCCTATGCCGACTCGATCGGCTTCCGGCGGGACGACTACGTCGCGTTGACCTCCTTCACCCACCACCCTTTTTTCGAACGGTTCGTGCTGGAAATTCCCGACAACTGGGCGGCGCACGCGACACTTAATATTCCGCTCGACTCGCTGATGCGACTGCTCGACAGCGCTCTTGCGGCCGGTTATACGGCAGCATGGGACGCCGATGTCTCGGAGCGGGGTTTCGGTCGACGGGCCGGCATCGCCCTGCTGCCGCAGCAGGAGGGACGCATCACGCTTCCCGCACCGGAGATCGTCGTGGACCAGCCGCTCCGCCAGCGGATGTTCGACACGCAGGCCACGACCGACGACCACGTCATGCACATCGTCGGCACGGCCGTCGATTCGCTCGGCAACAGCTATTACAAGGTGAAAAACTCTTGGGGCGAGCGGGCGGGACGCCACGGCTACTGGTATGCGTCGCCCGCCTATGTCGCAGGCAAAACCATCGAATTAGTACTCCCCCGCGCCGCTCTGGGTGTCGATCCAGGCGATGACGCCTTCCGTATCGAACGGTGAGAACCACCGAATCTCCGCATCGCGGCGAAACCATGTGAGCTGCCGCTTGGCATACCGACGTGAATTGCGTTTGATGAGCGTTATGGCTTCGTCGCGCGTAACCGTTCCGTCGAAATAATCGAAGAACTCCCTATACCCTACCGTTTGCAGTGCATTGAGGCTGCGGTAGGGCAACATCCGCCGCGCCTCCTCCTCCAACCCCGCCTCCAACATGGCGTCGACCCGCCGGTCGATGCGGGCGTACAGCTCCTCGCGCGGAAGCGTCACGCCGATCTTCACGATGTCGAACGGGCGTTGCTTGCGCAGTCCGGTACGCTGCGACGAAAAGGGTCTGCCGGTTTGCAGACAGACCTCTACGGCACGCAGCACACGTGCGGGATTCCGCAAGTCGACCTCCCCGTAATAGACCGGATCGAGCCTTTTCAACCGTTCGGCCAGCGCCTCCACCCCTTCGGTTTCGAGCTGCCGCAGCAACTCCCTCCGAAGCGCCCCGTCCGCCTGCGGCAGATCGTCCATCCCTTCGCACAACGCCCGCACGTAGAGTCCCGACCCGCCGACAGCGACGACCCTCCGGAAGAGGGTTTCGAGCAGTTGCAATGCCGCCGATTCGAATGCGCCGCAATTGAACTCCTGCGTAATGTTATGCGACGCAATGAAATGATGCTCAATAGCATGAAGTTGATCGGAGGAAGGTTGTGCGGTACCGATCGGCAACTCCCGGTAAATCTGCCGGGAATCGGTCGAAAGAATCGGTGCGCCGTAGTGGCCGGCGATGCGGACGCTCAGATCCGTTTTTCCCGCTCCGGTAGGGCCGACGATCACGATCAGTTGCGACCTACTCATCGTCCAAACTGTCGTCGCCCTCGAATTCGCCGAAATCGTCCATCATCTGCTCGAAGATCGAGCCGTCGTCCTCGTTCGCCGCAGGATCGTACTGGTCGGGAGCCGGAGCATGTTCGAATGCCACGCGCGGATACTCCATCGTCGGCTCGGGCTTCTTCGCTTCGGTCAATTCGAGGTAAAGGGCCCTGTTGTTCAACTGATCGAAGAGATAGATCAATCGTTCCCTGTTGTGGTGAAGCAGTTGATCGAGCGATACGTTCTCCATCGGAATGCTTTCGGGGTCTCCCATGTCGAGCAGCGTATATTCCTGCAATCGCTCCCATTGCCCGTCGGCCGTAAAGAACGAAGTCATGCACGCTTCATAACCGAGAATCCGCACGAGGAATTCGTGAAAACCGCGCAACGTCATATCGTAGGGCACTTCGAGATCGCGGACGAAATTATCGTTTTCGTCGCTCAACATACGGAATTTGAATACCATCGACATATTCTCTGAATCTTTAAGATCGGGAAGAATTTCGCCCGCCTCGGAACCGAACCGCCCTCGGCGAAGATTTATCCCATAGCAAAGATACGAATAAGCGAGGGCAATGTCAAATTTATTTGAACATTGCCGAGCGGGAGTATCTACGGCAAAGCCAAAGATACGAAAAGTCGAGCGCAGAAACAAGCGTCAGCTTGATTATGCCGAGCGGGAGTATCTTCGGCGCAGCCAAAGATACGCATAAGTGAGGGCAAATGCAAACTCGTTTGCGATTTGCCGAGCGAAAGCATCTAAGGCGTAGCCGAAGATTAGGGAATAATCCGGAATCGCCCTCTCACGATGTTTTTCCGGATCAGATCGTACCGAGAAACCGCATCGTATCCACGTCGTCGGCATAATCGGTCAAACCGGGATGCTGCGCCCGCCCGAAAGCGACGCGGCGGGAGTGCCGCACACACTGCGAAACGACGCATTGCAACCGATCGTCATGGGCCGCCAACCACGCTTCCACATCGGCAAGCGAGTCGTAAAACGTATAGTGGATGCGGCTGAGCGCCGCCGGAAACGACCGATCTTCGCACAATACCGCCCCGTCCAGGTCGACGAACGGCATTCGGCGCATCCGCAGAAGGGCGCGTTCCCGAAGATAATTGCGGCGATATTTTTCATTGAGCGCCGTGCAACGCAACTCCGGCATATACCCGCGCGGCAGAAACAGCAACGACACGTTGCGGCATCCCAGCCCCGAATAGGCGAAAATATCCTCTTCCAGGCCGCTCAGCTCCGCCGCCGTCTCCCTGCCCGACAAGACTGCGACCGACTGCCGGCTTCCGCGCAACAACGACGGAATGCCGCCGAACAGCATCCGAAAATAGCGGTTCGCGTTGTCGCTTCCGGTTGCGATGACTGCATCCGGTCGCTCACCCTGCTCTGCCATCCGAAGAGGAATAGCCGGATCGATCGCTCTCAGCAAATCAACGACATAACCGATCAGAACGGTATCTTTACTCGAAGGTTTGACCCTGCACGCATGCCCGCTCGCGAGCACGCACAACAGATCGAAAAAACCGACCAGCGGAATATTGCCGGCCATAACCACCAATACCCGCTTCGGCGTCCGCACC
>ERZ772865.2429-NODE-2429-length-16192-cov-4.642251_pt1 | contig 16192 bp, 23 predicted proteins | sample MGYA00512133_ERZ772865 | MGnify/ENA primary metagenome ERZ772865 (study PRJEB29015, sample SAMEA2737722) | human gut metagenome | biome: human gut; feature: human-associated habitat; material: faeces | place: China | collected 2012 ...
TTCCTTTTTTCATTGGTCTCCTCTTCCTCCTTTCCGCCACGGTTGCGTTTCTCCACCTTACGAACCGCCATCATCATTACCATCATAATGACTGCCATAATCATGGAAATGGCGCTGCCGAAGTTCCATTCTCCCACGGTAATAAACTGGTTCTCGATCATATTTCCGATGAGGAAATACTGTCCGCCGCCCAGAAGCTTCGGGATAAAGAAGGAGCTGACTGCCGGCAGGAATACCAGGGTAATTCCATTGATGACGCCGGGCAGGGACAGAGGCAGGGTTACCCGCCGGAAGGTCTGCACCCGGTTGGCTCCCAGATCCGCGCTGGCCTCCAGAAGGGACGGATCCATCTTACAGAGGGCGGTGTTGATCTGCAGTACCATAAAAGGCAGGAAGTTATATACCATACCCAAAAGCACCGCGCCCTGTGTATACAGAAGCTCTGTATGGCCCAGGCCGAAGACGCCGAGGATACGGGAAATCAGTCCGCCCTCGCTCAGAAGGCCAATCCAGGCATAGGTACGCACCAGCATATTGATCCACATGGGAATTGTAATGCCAAGCACCAGGATATTCTGGACACGCTCGCTGCTGCGGGCGATAAAAAACGCAATCGGATAGCCCAGAAGCAGGCAGATGATCGTCGTCTTCACTGCTATCCAGATGGAACGCCAGAGGATTATCAGGAAATCCGGGTCGGTAAAAAATCTGACGTAATGATCCAGTGTGAATTTAAAGGACACAATGCTGTTGCCCTGCTCTGTCACAGAATACATGGCGATCAGAAGCATCGGCAGTACCAGCATCAGTGCCGCCCATACGATGTACGGGACTGCAAGCTGTGAAAATTTCTTCATTTAGAACAGCATCCTCTCCATAACATGAATATCCTCCGGGAAGAATGTCAGGCCGACCTCCTGACCGACTTCCGAATAATCGGTGGTGTGAATCTTAAACTCCCGTCCGGTGGTCCAGAAGGTATATAATAATTAATCATCAATTCATTGTCATATAAAAATGCAAATTATACACGACGACGCTTTGGCGGTCTACATCCATTGTGTGGAACCGGTGTCACGTCTCTGATGCTTGTTACGTCAATACCACATGCAGACAACGCACGGATTGCTGCCTCACGACCTGAACCAGGTCCTTTTACCATAACATCTACAGATGTTAAGCCGTGTGGGATTGCTGCCTTAGCTGCAGTCTCTGCTGCCATCTGTGCTGCATAAGGAGTGGACTTCTTGGATCCTCTGAATCCTAATCCACCTGCGCTTGCCCAAGAGATTGCATTTCCTTCTGCATCTGTGAGCGTAACGATCGTATTATTAAAGGAAGACTGAATATGTGCCTGTCCATGTCCGACATTTTTCTTGACACGCTTCTTGCCTGTCTTCTTTACAACTTGCTGTTTAGCCATTGTCAAACCCTCCTGTTAGAATTTGTACATACTTACTTATTATTATTTCTTCTTATTTGCGACAGTACGCTTTGGACCCTTGCGAGTTCTAGCATTTGTCTTTGTCTTCTGTCCACGAACAGGAAGACCTTTTCTATGACGGATTCCTCTGTAGCATCCGATTTCCTGCAGTCTCTTGATGTTCATCGCGATTTCTCTACGAAGATCACCTTCCACTGTCTGTGTCTCATCGATCACACTGCTAATACGCTTTACTTCATCATCAGTAAGATCCTTAACACGAGTGTCAGGGCTTACATTAGCCTCTGCTAAAATACGGTTGGAACTAACTCTACCGATACCATAAATATAGGTAAGTCCGATCTCAACACGCTTGTCTCTTGGTAAGTCTACACCACTAATACGTGCCATGTGTACTTTACACCTCCGTTATTTTTTGTTTTGAAAAATAGATACATGATTTTGCAGTAAAATTACTGCACAGCCGCTTTAAACTGTAATCCTATTGCATAGACGTCCTCCAAAATCTCTGCCACAATGAATCCGCATACGCGAACCGCAGTGTATTCTTACGCTGCACAGAAATCATCGGGTTGCCTGCGAAATGGCAACCGGTACTACGCCGCAGTCATCAATCTGCCATGATAGGACCGACATGGATGAAATGACGCATCCTTGCTTTGTTTCCAAAGCTTGCCGAAGTGGTTAATCACTCCACCTACAATGTCATCGCATCCGTAAATGCGATAATGAACAGAAAGCAAGTCTATCTCGTGAGCAGGTCTATCGCCTGCCTCCTAATTAGCCCTGTCTCTGCTTATGACGTGGGTTCTCACAGATAACTCTGATACGCCCCTTTCTCTTGATGACCTTACATTTTTCGCAAATCGGTTTTACTGAAGATCTAACTTTCACAGCAATAACCTCCTTTCAATAAAGTCCATTGTCTACTATATCATATACATTTCTTGGTTGCAAGTGGTTTTTTCGGGAATTTCTAATTTTTTTCAATGTAAAAAAAAGACCACATGCGCATTGCTTGACACATATAGTCTTATTTTTCCAAAAGATCGCTGATTATTTATCACGCCATGTAATACGGCCCTTTGTCAGATCATACGGAGACATCTCCATCGTAACTTTGTCACCCGGCAAAATACGGATGAAGTTTTTGCGAAGTTTGCCGCTAATATGCGCTAATACCTGATGTCCATTCTCTAATTCTACTTTGAACATAGCATTTGGCAGCTTCTCGACAACGATTCCTTCAATTTCAATTACATCTTCTTTCGACATTTCAAACTCCATTTCCTCGCACATTATGCGATTTTTATATTATGATGTTGGGGACGAAAAAGGGTTTTGTCCCCAACTGATGACACATATTGCAATATAATATTCACACGCTATCGGATTATGCAAGACCTTCTTTCCATGAAAAGATCTCCGGCTCTCCTTCAGTGATCAGGATCGTATTTTCGTAGTGTGCTGACTTCATACTGTCAGTAGTAACTACTGTCCAGTCATCTTCAAGCACCCACACATCATAGTCACCTGCATTTACCATCGGTTCTATTGCAAGCGTCATGCCGGGACGCAGCTTTATACCTCGTCCAATCGGCTTAAAGTTTGGCACCTGTGGTTCCTCGTGAAGATTTCTTCCAATTCCATGACCAACCAGATCGCGCACAATAGAAAATCCGTTTGCTTCTGCATAGTTCTGGATAGCTTTGGAAATATCGTACAAATGATTGCCCGCCTTAGCGTATTTGATTCCTTCAAAAAAACTCTGCTTTGTCACATCGATCAAAAACTGATCTTCTTCTGAGATCTGACCAACAGCATGCGTTCTCGCTGCATCAGAATGATATCCTTCATAGATTACGCCGGCATCCAGGCTGACAATATCTCCCTCCTGCAAAATTCTCTTTTTGCTAGGAATACCATGGACGACCTCATCATTCACAGATACGCAAATACTCGCCGGATATCCGTTGTAGTTCAAAAAGGAGGGGATGCATCCAAAACTACGGATCACTTCTTCTCCTTTACGATTGATATCCATTGTGCTAATGCCCGGACGAATAATCTTTGCCATTTCATCATGAACAATTCCCAAAATACGTCCGGCTTCTCTCATTTTTTCCAATTCATGCTCTGATTTAATTGTGACCGACATAATGTGCCTTCTTTCTAAATATTAATTTGAATTAACCAATAACTGCAGCAATTGCCTTTGCAACACCCTCGATACCAAGTGTTCCGTCAATCTCGTGAAGGATTCCCTGCTCTTTATAATATGCGATAAGAGGTGCTGTCTGATCGTGATATACTTTCAATCTCTTCTTTACCGTCTCCGGCTTATCATCGTCACGCAGCTGAAGCTCACCACCACATGCATCGCATTCGCCCTCTTTCTTAGGCGGGATGTTTACTGTATGGAAAGTAGCTCCACATTTTGCGCATACACGGCGTCCTGCCATACGATCAACAATTGCCTGATCTTCCATTTCAATATCGATCGCATAATCCAACGCTGTTCCCTGCTCTTTTAATGCTGCTGTGAGCGCCTCTGCCTGAGGAATGGTTCTTGGGAAACCATCTAAAATATATCCGTCTTTGCAATCTTCTTTGCTCAAACGATCTACAACAAGATCACATACAAGCTCGTCCGGAACCAGCTCTCCGGCATCCATATACCCTTTTGCTTTTTTACCAAGCTCTGTTCCTTCTTTAATGTTCTGACGGAAAATATCGCCTGTAGAAATTGTAGGGATATGGTATTTCTCTACGATTCCCTTTGCGTGTGTTCCTTTTCCTGCACCAGGTGCTCCCAACATAACAATCTTCATATATACTCTCCATTTCTGCGTGCGTCCCTGATTCTTTCGTTCTATTCTGTCATCCCTGCGTCACGCACGCTGACGCAGATGTGCTTTTATACGTATGCACGATTAAACCTATAATAACGCAAAAGCAGCGCAGTTTCAACACCCTTTTTACATTATTAAACATATACAAAAGCGCCACCCGATTTTGGGTGGCGCCTCAATTTTACAGATATTCTTCTTACTCGCTGATGAATCCCTTGTAATGACGAACTAACATCTGAGATTCAATCTGCTTTAATGTCTCAAGTACTACACCTACGATAATGATGAGGGATGTTCCACCAAAGGAAACGTCTGCACCAAACGCACCGGATACGAAGATCGGAACGAATGCTACAAAAGATAATCCCACTGCACCGATAAGGATGATATTATTGAGAACTTTTGTTAAATAATCCACCGTTGGCTTACCAGGACGAATACCCGGAATAAATCCACCCTGTTTCTTCATATTAATAGAAATCTCCTGTGGATTAAATGTGATGGATGTATAGAAGTATGCAAAGAAGATAAGTAATAAGATGTAAATTACCAATCCCAATGTATACTTAAACTCTCCAAAACTGGAAAGGTTACACCATGAGTTCTGGTTTAACACTTTAAGGAACTTCTGCGCTAAAGTTGCTCCAGCACCGGACTGTGGCTTGATTCCTGCGAATCCAGCGATAACGATCGGCATGGAGAACAGAGATCCAGCAAAGATTACCGGGATAACGCCTGCAGTGTTTACCTTAAGCGGAATGTGAGATGACTGTCCACCAACCATCTTTCTTCCCTGTGTTTTCTTAGAATACTGAACACTGATTCTTCTCTCGCCATCGGAAAGAACAACGATGAAGATTACCATTCCAATAATTACCGCAAGAATGACAACTGCTGCGATCGTACCATTGGTAACATTGGAAGCACCTTTAACGAACTTCTCGAAAAGGTTCATCATATCCTCTGGCATACGAGATACAATGTTATAAAGGAGGATGATGGAAATACCATTTCCAACTCCCTTTTCAGTGATCTGCTCACCTAACCACATAAGGAATGCAGAACCGGCAGTCAAGGATACAACGAATACTGCTACAGAAGTAAATGTAACACCATCTGTCAAATATCCCTGCTGACCAAAGCCAATTGCCATAGCGGCACTCTCAATTACAGAAAGTGCAATCGTTAAATAACGAGTGTACTCTGCTAATTTCTTACGTCCTTCCTCACCATCTTTGTGAAGCTCTTCCAACTTAGGAATTGCAATGGTGAGCAACTGAATAATAATGGATGCCGTGATGTACGGTGTGATATTCAGTGCGAAGATCGACATTGTGGAGAATGAACCACCCGTCAACTGGTTAAAGAAGTCCAAAGACTTCTGTGAATCAAAGAAATCTGTAATTACGGATGCATCAACGCCCGGTACAGGCAACTGACATCCGATACGAACAACGATCAATGCGAAGAAAGTGTAAAGGATTTTCTTGCGCAGATCTTTGATCTTAAAAGCATTGCGGACTGTTTCGAACATCCTTAGATCACCTCAGCTTTTCCACCAAGAGCCTCAATCTTCTCAGCAGCACTCTTGCTGAATGCGTTTACCTGAACGGTGAGTTTCTTAGTTAATTCTCCATTTCCAAGTATCTTAACTCCGTCTTTCGAATTGTTGATGATACCTTTTTCCTTCAATGCTGTTACTGTAACAACATCACCATCATTGAATTTCTCTAACTTATCCAAGTTGATTGCAACGATTTCCTTAGAATTGATGTTTGTGAAACCTCTCTTAGGAATACGTCTGTAAAGTGGCATCTGGCCACCTTCGAAACCTGGACGTGGAGCACCTGAACGAGCCTTCTGACCCTTGTGTCCCTTACCTGCTGTCTTTCCGTTTCCTGATCCATGTCCACGACCTCTTCTGAAGTTGTCGCTCTGCTTAGAACCTTTTGCCGGACTTAATGTTGATAAATTCATAGTTACCTCCTAAATACTGGTGATCCCTTTCCTTGGTGCCTTTCTTTCCTCTTATGGCACGGGATCATAATCACTAACGGGCGAATCCTTGCAGAAACCCAGTCAAGATGTTCATTTGCTGTCTATCTTCATCATAAACTGCGAAACATCAAGCTGAAAAAGTGTCTCTTGCCCTTTGCTTTTCTGCAAAAAGGGTACACTTCTACCCTCGCTACAAATCAATATATTACCACAAAAGTGACAGGCTTGTCTACTGCTTTTTGCGTCTTTCTACGCCGGAAGCGTTATCCAAACTGCTTCCAAAACTCCTCTGCCGCTCCGTTGTATACATTCATGTCAATAAATCGCTCATCCCCCTTGTACCCCGACAACACATGGCGATTGGAAAACTGCCAAAACTATCAGCAGTAACAGACATCTGACGAATATCTTTCCCGTTTTCTTCATGATTGCCATATTACCCTCGTGCCCTTCTTACTTTTTATCAAAATATAATTGTTCCCGCAATTCGGTCATCTGCTCTTGCAGCTTACGCATGCTTTCGTGATCCTCTCGTTGAAGCTCACCCAAATATACCTGCTTTTTCTTTTTGTGCCGTCTGGTAAATATCATAAGACCGATGGCAGATAAACAAACAGCTCCTGCCATGCCGCCACCTATCGTGCCCTCCGGATAATTTCTCCAATAACTAATAAAACTAAACACACCAAAAAGAACGATGCATATCTGATATCTATGTATTTTTGTCACCATATCTGTCTCTAATTGCGCCATCTCACTAGAGCGTTTCTTACAAGCACTGTCTAAAATGTCATAAGATTTCTCTAATTCCCATAAAGTATTTTGTATCTTTTGATCTGCTTGTGATACTGTTTTTTCTTCCTCATAGCGCATCTCAACACTGTCCTGCTGGTCGCCGCCAGAGGCGACATAGGTCAAATATTCCGCTGCACTGGAACGGATGGTTATTTCATCTTTTTTCTTTCTCAAATAAAGTACCTCCTTCTGGTTATTTTTTCTAAAACATTAAAAGGTTTAGTTCTTCACCGATAAAATACCATATTTACTAAACAAACGCACAAACATCGGTCTGTGCTGCTTGAGATTCTTTGGTAATCGTCCCACCTCAAAATAAAGGCGAACAATCTTCTTGAGTTCTGGTTCACAAAGTTGGTTCATCTGTAACATACCTCATTTCCTCCTAAGATTATATCTTATTAGGTCGGTGTGTTACAACTATAGTTTAGCATAACGCTTTTTCTCTCTTGACAATATGATATGCTTTATGTACAATAGGGGACAATGGTGGATTCGGAAAGTATAAAACAACAAAACATTCAAACGAAAGGAGTCATGGTTTCTAACACAATCAATTGATATCTATCATTGCAACATTTTAATTTAATTATTTATTGAACTTAATGTGAAAACAAAATGAATCTAACTTTTAACATTTGAGGTATAAATGAAGTTGTTGGAATACGTTATAAACTTATAGCAAATCCCGGTTACATTGTTCTTATTGCATTATCGGATTAATCTCAATACATCTTCACAGTAACACAAAATGTATCTGTACACACGATATCTCATCACACGATATCTCATCACATGATATCTCATCACATGATAACGCGAGAGACTTTGCTAATAACAATCTAAACATTGTGAGCCCAACATTCATTTTCATTTATTCCCAAAAGTTATATCGTCACAGGAACTTTAATAGGCTCTCATGACGAAACCCACATCAATGATAGTATTTGCAATGCATAACGAATCCCTCATTATAACCAAAAACTTATTTTTTTATGGAGGTACTTATGAAAAACTTATCAAACAAATTCAATACGGTTATAACATTGTTATTATTAACTACAATTTTATGTTCTAGCAGTTCTCAGGCAGTATCAGCAGAATTTGATAGAAACAAACTAGTTGACAGTAACTCATGGACAAAGATGGCATCTGCCAAAAAGTCAACCAGCTACAATTACTGCGCAATATATTTAAGAAAAATGTTGGATGCTAATAAAAGTGAAAATAATAACTATGTAAACCTGTATGCACGAATGAGCCAAAATCAAACCACAGTTATCGAAAAACAAGTGGCAGGTTATGGGGAATACAGCAAAGGTGTACAATTGCTTGTCAAAGGAAAAAAATCTATTTATCTCTTAAAAAAGGATTATCGCACTAAGGGCGAACAGATTAACATATTCCTAAAAGGTCATAATCCAAAATACGATTGCTATGCAAACGGAACATGGAATATCGACCGTGCAAATTTGGAATACTAGGTCCCATAGCTATATAAAAAACAAATTAACATACGGATTAAAGTGTCAAAAGGATACTTTTTATAGCTGTCACACACATATTGGTGTTGATTTTCTCTAAAAAGACTTTTTGGCGCTCTAATCCTATATGAAAGCTCAGCAGGCACTCAGTGTATGAACAGGTGGAACGAAGGAAGTTAGTACAAGATACAATGACTGTCATACACTTCTGGCTCTGTTTTGTGAGGTAAATATTTAAAGAAAATCCTGAAAATCAATGATTTAGGGCTTGACATTATAGGAAGGAGATTACAATGAAAAAAAGACTTATCTTATTTGGATTGGTTGTGTGCATGTGTATCTGTACTGGCATTTTATGTAAGCAAACACTTGCAAAATCAGCATTCCAGCCCGGCATGACTGCATCGGAATGCCAAAAAATGCGAGTGACTTTCAGAAAACAAGATATCATCGGTTATCCTACGAGAAAGAATACGGATTCTTGGATTGATACTTTGAAGGAAAACCGTTCTAAAAAAAATATAGGTCATATCTACGATGACTATGATAATGTTGGCGTATTTGAGACGATGGAAGACTTTCGTATGTATTCTACAGTAAGTCAGGGCAAATTAAAATTATTAAAAAGTATAAAAGGCACTGAAGGCTTACAAGAAGGGCACATTATCGATGCTATGTTGTATATCAGCTACTCACCCAAGAAAAAAGGTTCTAACATTTATCAATCTTGTGACGCATTTCCTGTTCTTCAAAAGGGAGAAGTCTATCTTTTTGTTTATAACAAAATACCTGGAAAAAAGACAAAAAAGGTCATGGAAAGTAACGGAGCAAAGCTCCCGGAAAAATATATGGTCGAGATCGGCAATCTTGCAAATGATCACTTGCCATTGACGAATACAAGGAACGACGCCATAATCGAACCAAAGGAACAATATACGCTGGACGAATTGGCAAAATACGATTTTTTTTCTGGTAGTAAAAAACTATTGGACGAATGGTATAAGACAAAAGATGCAATTTTGACTCATTATGTTGGAGAAAATTATTGGGAATTGCAGGGATAACCAAAAGCAAGAAACGGAGGATTCATATATGAATAATAAACATAAAGCAGGCATCTGGCGCACCTATCGCTGCGAATTATATCGATTATTTCACAAAAGAAGTTTTTGGCTGGCATTTATACTATTGTTTTTGTACGCTGCGTCTCAATATATGTATTACGCCCTCTTTGTCATACAGGGAAAAATAGTAGAACCATTTGAAGCAAGCGCATATTTCATCGGTTTTTATCAGATGTATTCTAAATACCAACCAATTTATTTTAAGGTATTTCCACTGCTCTTAGCACTTCCTTGTATTTCCGCATGGTATGAAGATACAATCAGAAATAAAACGGCCAGCCTCATCATGCAAAAGACTTCACCATTGCGCTATTTGCTAGCCAAAGCGATGGCTTATTTTACTGGAAATATGGTAATGGTATTCCTTTGCTATGCAGGCAATCTTCTAGCCTGCGCACTGACATTCGGGCAGAATTATTCGACTGTGTACGGTGAGCGTTATAGTGAATTTTACTATCTGGGCTTGATGTCAAATAAACCGATGCCTTTCATGGGTTATTATGCAACACATACTTTTGCGTATTTGTTGATTTTTTCGCTGGTGCTCGCTGTTTTTAGCGGCATATGCGGTGTATTTGCTTATGCCTGTACTTTATGGCTAAACAGAACATTTGCATTAGTCTTTGTGTTGCTGTATGGCATGTTTTATTTTACAACTCGATACGCAAAATTTATCAAAGGCTTTGATATCAATTATGTTTTATGTGTAGGAAATCAATGGGGACCCGGATTTGGCAAAATATTTATATTACTTAATGCTGCATTACTGGCAAGTTCTTTATTGTTAATTTTATTAAGGCGTGCAAAAGGAGTGAAAATGATATTTTGAAAAGGAAAATACTATTATTGGTTGTGATTGCGATATTTTTGGCAGTATTTAACAATCTTTTTTACATATTTGAAAAAGGATACCCTGGAATATCGTTAGAAAAACACTTTATTTCGAGCATTTTCGATGTTGTTAAAGTAACAAAAAGTCGCTCTTTTACTTTGGGGATGCAAAATTTATTTGTGTTGATCGTATTCCTTTTTGCAATGCATGACTATATCAGTAAAGATATTTTGCAACAAGGAGTATATGCTCTTGTGCGTTTACAAAAGCGCAGAAAATGGCTATTTGAAAAAGTTTGCGAACTGGCAGTGATGTGTGCTGTGTATTTAGGTGCATACTTGATCGTTGTGTATGAGTTGGCTTCTTACCATACATCAAGAACATGGACTTTGCCACATTCCACACTTGTGATTAAAGCGTGGATCGCATTATTTATGTTATTGTTTGTAGCAGTTCTTTTTACTGTAATATTGGATGTCACTGCCGGACGAAACATTTCTTGCATCATTGGTGTTATCGTCTTGGGTGCCCTAATTATGATTGGAATGTACCAACCCTACAAACAATTTCAGCATGCAATATGGAAGCTGGCATTTAACCCGGCATGTGCCATGTTTGTCTATACTTCAGCAGGTCGAACTGTATTTGCACAAATGCTGCTAATCTATGGCGCAGAAATAGGCGTGCTGTTTTTGATTTTTGCCAGATATTTGGAACACATTGACTTAATCAAATTAGAAAAAAGTGAGGGATGCTAAATGGAAACATTATCATTAGAAAACATATGTAAAACGATAGGAGGACATGTCGTATTGGATCATGTAAACCTTCAATTACAACCAGGTAAGATTTATGGAATCATTGGCGAAAACGGAAGCGGCAAGACGATGTTGCTGCGTTTATTGGCTGGTCTGATTCATCCAAACGAAGGAAACATGCGCTACGGAGACAAGACCGTCAAGAAATTTACTGATACTGTTCGGATTGGTCTGTGTATTGAAAATGTAGGATTGTATCACGATATGACCGTGTATGAAAATATGAAATACTACGGAAAAATGGGTGGAAAGATTTCTAAAAAACAAATTCTGGATACCTTAGATCGTATCGAATTGTCTGATCGCAAAAATACCGCTTTTTCTAAATTGTCGTTGGGATTAAAGCAAAAAGCAGTGTTAGCACAGGCATTTTTATCAGAACCAGAGCTGCTTTTATTAGATGAGCCTTCTAACGGTCTGGATGAAGAGTCTAAAGAACTGCTACGAAACATACTTTTAGAGGAGAGGGAAAAAGATACCTGCATCGTAATCGTAAGTCATGACAAAACTTTTATACAGGACGATGTAGACTTCTTATATCACATGAATCATGGTGTTCTAACAAAAGAAGACTGATTTATAAAATTTATTGATAATTGGTAAGAGCAGATACCCATATGGGTACTCTGCCCTTAGCAGGGATATATTTACTCATGATGTCTCCTTCCGCTGCTGACAGGGACAGGGACAGGGACAGGGACATCATAATATATATGCAGAATTAAATTCAGCCTGTGCCGTCACACAAGCTCCTATTTCACTCGCGTTCCACAAACATAAATTTTTCTTTCAAACGATTCTCGGCACCTTGATAAGCAACTTTTGACTTCTTAATAAACGATTTTCATCACCATGATAATCAATTTGACACTTTAATTTTAAAACAAAAATAAGACTGCCTATCACTATATGATAATCAGTCTTATTTTTATTTTCGTTCAGAATTTCTGATTCTTCGTCGATTAAGCTTCCTCAACCTTTACAAGATGTCTTACATGCCAAATCATGCCCTTTGTAGCGTCATTGTTTGGCAATTCAACGGTCTTACCAATCTTCTTCAAGCCCAATGCTTCAACTGTAGCACGCTGCTTAGGAATGGCACCGATTGTAGACTTTACTAATGTAACTTTCACCTTATCTGCCATGGTTTACCTCCTTAACCTAAGATCTCTTCAACGGAGAGACCACGTGCTTTAGCAACTTCCTCAGGAGTCTTCAAGTTCTTAAGACCCTCGATTGCTGCCAATACAACATTTTTCTTGTTATTGGAACCAAGAGACTTTGTACGGATATTCTTATATCCAGCAAGCTCAAGTACGGAACGTGCAGGACCACCTGCGATGATACCAGTACCTTCTGGTGCTCTCTTGATCAATACGGAAGCGCTACCGAATTTACCTGTCAGGTCATGTGGTACGCTACCATTCTCGTCGATAGGAACTTCAACAAGCTTCTTGGTTGCTTCTTCTTTACCCTTGCGGATTGCTTCAGGGATTTCAGTAGCCTTACCAAGACCAACACCTACATGTCCGTTCTTATCGCCAACTACTACTAATGCAGTAAATCTCATGTTACGTCCACCTTTAACTACCTTGGTTACACGCTTGATCGTTACTACATTATCTTCCAGCTCTAAGTTGCTGGTGTCAATAATTGTACGTTTCATGTGTCTTCCTCCTATTAAAAATCCAAACCTGCTTCTCTAGCTGCCTCGGCTAATGCTTTCACCTTACCCTGATAAACAAAGCCGCCACGGTCAAATACAACACTCTTGATGCCCTTATCCAAAGCTTTCTTTGCGATTACTTCGCCAAGCTTTGCTGCTGCATCAACGTTGTTGGTCTTCTCTAATCCCTCAGCTACGTCTTTCTGAAGAGTAGATGCGGATACTAAAGTGTTACCAACTGTGTCGTCAATAATCTGAGCGTACATATGATTATTGCTTCTAAATACAGCTAAACGTGGTCTTTCTGCAGTACCGCTGAAACGATTACGTAATTTTCTGTGCTTATTTTCACGAACTACTGTTCTTGACTTCTTACTAACCATTTTGTATTCACTCCTTTAATTATTTCTTACCAGTCTTACCAACCTTACGTCTAATAACTTCATCAGAATACTTGATACCCTTGCCCTTATATGGCTCTGGAGCTCTCTTAGCTCTGATTTCAGCTGCGTACTGGCCAACTTTTTCTTTACTAATACCCTTTACGATGATAACGTTAGTTCCATCAACAACTGTTTCGATGCCTTCTGGATCTTCCATTTCAACTGGATGAGAGTAACCTAAAGCTAATACAAGCTTCTTACCCTGTTTCTGAGCTCTGTAACCAACACCGTTGATTTCAAGCTTCTTCTCATAACCATCTGTAACACCGATTATCATGTTATGGATTAATGTTCTTGTTAATCCGTGTAATGACTTCATCTTCTTTAAGTCGTTAGGTCTAGAAACAACGATTTCTGAACCTTCCATCTTAATGTCCATTTCTGCAGGTAAAACTCTTTCAAGTGTACCCTTAGGACCCTTTACAGTCACTTTGTTATTTTCTGCGATCTCAACAGTAACACCTGCTGGGACAGCGATAGGCATTCTTCCTATACGTGACATGCCGTGCACCTCCTAATTTTGATTAAGAAAACACTTTAAAATAGGAACATGTTTTCTTTGTGAGTGAGTATCTATTATAAATTACCAAACGAAGCAGAGAACTTCTCCACCAACGCCGAGCTTTCTAGCTTCCTTATCTGTTACAACACCTTTGTTTGTTGAGATAATAGCAACACCAAGACCACCGAGAACTCTTGGAAGTTCATCCTTGCTAGCATAAACTCTAAGACCTGGCTTAGATATTCTCTGGAGTCCTGAAATAATCTTTTCATTCTTATCAGCACCGTACTTTAATGTAACACGGATATCGTTGAAATTACCATTCTCAACAAGCTCATAAGACTTGATATAACCTTCATCTAAAAGAATCTTAGCTATAGAAAGCTTCATCTTTGAAGATGGGATATCAACTGTGTCGTGCTTTGCTGTGTTTGCGTTACGAATTCTTGTAAGCATATCTGCAATTGGATCTGTCATTTTAAATGTTCCTCCTTAAATAATTCACTGGTTTCCCTTATCGGGACTACGTCAATTGTTCCATGCATTTATAGCATACGGCAGAAAGCCGTATTACTATGTTATGCATTATATCAAGGTAATAGTGGCAAACCACTGTGATAAATCACTGTTTTGTGATTATCTTTTTATCTTACCAAGATGCCTTCTTAACTCCTGGGATCTGACCCTTGTAAGCTAATTCACGGAAGCAAATTCTGCAGATTCCGTACTTTCTTAAAACAGAATGTGGACGACCACATATTGTACAACGTGTATAAGCTCTTGTAGAGAACTTAGGTGCTCTCTGCTGCTTAACCTTCATTGAAGTCTTAGCCATTAAAATTTACCTCCTTCTATTAATTCTTGAAAGGCATGTTGAACATTCTAAGTAATTCACGTGCCTCTTCATCTGTATGAGCTGTTGTTGCTATAATAACATCCATACCTCTTACCTTATCAATCTTATCGTACTCGATTTCAGGGAAGATAATCTGCTCCTTAATACCTAAAGCATAATTTCCTCTACCATCGAATGATTCAGCGCTTACGCCTCTGAAGTCACGAACTCTAGGTAATGCAAGATTAACAAGTCTGTCAAGGAATTCGTACATCTTCTCACCACGAAGTGTAACCTTGCATCCGATTGCCTGACCTTCTCTTAACTTGAAGTTAGCAATTGAATTCTTAGCTCTTGTAAGAACTACCTTCTGACCTGAAATAGTCTCGAGTTCTTTAACTGCTGCATCGAGAAGCTTTGAATTTTCCTTAGCTTCACCAACACCCATATTGATTACGATCTTGTCGAGTTTTGGCACTTCCATAACATTTTTGTATCCAAATTTTTTGGTCATGGCATCCATGATCTCATTTTTGTACATTTCTTTTAATCTACTCACTTGTCATGCCTCCTCTCTTAATTAATCGATAACCTTACCGGTCTTTTTAGCAACGCGGACTTTTTTGTCGCCGTCCATCTGGAATCCTACTCTTGTAGCCTGTCCATCAACAACCAGCATAACGTTGGAGATGTGCAGTGGAGCTTCTTTTGTAATGATTCCGCCCTGCTGATTTGCAGCAGATGGTTTGCTGTGTTTTGTAACTTTGTTGATATTCTCAACAACAACGGTATTGTCTTTTGCGTTAACTGCAAGGACTTTACCCTCTTTGCCATTATCTTTACCAGCGATAACTTTTACAGTATCACCTTTTTTAATTTTCATAGCTGACATTAGGCACCCTCCTATAATACTTCCGGAGCTAAGGAAACGATCTTCATGAATTTCTTCTCACGAAGCTCTCTGGCAACTGGTCCAAAGATACGTGTTCCTCTCGGAGTTAAGTCGTCTTTAATGATTACGGCAGCATTTTCATCGAAACGGATGTAAGATCCGTCTTTACGACGAGCGCCTTTTTTAGTTCTAACTACAACAGCTTTTACAACGTCACCTTTTTTAACAACTCCGCCTGGTGTTGCACTTTTAACGCTAGCTACTATTATATCTCCAATGTTACCGAACTTTCTCTTTGATCCGCCTAAAACTCTAATACACATGATTTCTTTAGCACCTGAGTTATCAGCTACCTTTAATAAGGTTTGTTGTTGTATCATTGAAATTTACCCTCCTTTCAGTCTTAAAAAGCTTATTTAGCTCTTTCAACTATTTCAACAAGTCTCCATCTCTTATCTTTAGATAATGGTCTAGTTTCCATTATTAATACTCTATCATTCATGTTAG